>JAABUK010003828.1_pt1 | contig 25060 bp, 38 predicted proteins | sample 5559141 | NCBI WGS metagenome assembly JAABUK01 (sample SAMN10711869, study PRJNA513367) | rock metagenome | isolation source: Antarctica rocks | place: Antarctica: Victoria Land, Pudding Butte nord | collected 2016-01-03 | reverse complement strand
CTGAATGGCGTGGGAAGTTGAACGCCTCAGCATGCTGCTGCGTTGCCTGCGCCTGCCAGGTGGCACAGCTGGCTCCTGTCTCGGCACAGAAGCTGCCCAGGACCTGTCTTCAGGAGCGCCATGCGCCTCTGCTGCAGCTGTGGCAGCTGTTCCTCTGTCAGATGCTGACTTAGAAGGGGAGGTAGCATCAGGTAGGGCAGAAGGCTCATGCGTGTCAGCTTGCTGTGCAGCATGCTGCGCTGCAATGTTTGGTCTTCTGTTGCTGAGCGTGGCAGCCTCAGGCTGCATGTATGAAGACGAAGGGCCTGCAGTACCTTCATGGCAGCCATCAGCTGGGGTCTGGTCCACTGCTCCAGGCTGTGAAGTCCTTTCAACATGACTGTGCCTGGACTGGTGAGGACTCAAGACTTCTTCTTCTGCTGTTCCTGCCACTTCAGCTTCCTGCACCTGATGCTCAGCACACGCTGGCTGTATGCTGTGGTTGTGGCTGCCCCTTGGACTGTTGCCACTGCTGAGCTCAGCAGTGGCCAGCGTGCTGCTGCCGGGACGCCATAGGGGTGCCCTGGGGGCATTTGAGGCCTCTACACTTGCCCTGCCCCTTGCCTGCATCCATGGGGAGTGCATATTAATAAGATCATGGTGCTCATCAAGCAGAATCAGCACCCGAGAGGGTTTTTGCGCTACAGACATGCTGGTCAGCTCAGGCAAAGCCATCAATGGTCATCATAACAACTGCGCAAGATGTCTTTGGTGTTGACGGCTTGCAAGATGAGGCATGTGTGCGTGGAGCGATGTCCTGTACAGTCAGTGAAAAAAAACAGGCAGCACATCACGAAAACGTCGATTTGTGATCATGCTGGGCTGTACAGACACACAGAAGGTACACAAAACAGGAAGTAACAAGGAGAATCCCATGGTCTTCCCTCCCTTCAGCTTCCGTATCCTGCACCATATGCTAGTGCAGCCACTGCACATTGCTCCATCACATGTAGTGGTCCCCCATTGATACGCAAGCTGGAGCTTCCTCTGTACCAGCAGCTGCAGAGCAAGGGGACTTGGGGACTCACCCTGTAATGGCGGCGGTTACTGCTAACAGGGGTCCCTTCCCTTGGCTGCTGCACCATAGGCTCTGCATCAGCACCAAGATCAGCCTGGGGATCAGCCTGGGGATCAGCCTGGGGGTCCTCTAGACCATTGCAGCTGCATGCTCTGGCCTCTGTGCTTGCACTGATGGCAGGACCAATGTCATGTCCACTGCAGGCTCCTGAGTGTGCAGCAGCATCATCTGTGTGCCTGCTGACTATTTCTGGGGGGTCCAGGGGTGGGAGGGTGGCAGAAGCTTTGTGGGGGTCATGGGCCGCGCTGGTGGCAGGCAAGGGGGCTAGACGGGAGGCCCGGGCACGGCGTGTGTGCCTGCTGGGGCGTGGAAACTCGGCGCTGATGCCTGCGGCTCCAGCTTGCATCTGCAGCGAACCCAATTTGGCAAATGTAATAGTCAGCCAAGTTGCATCTGGTCTACTTCAGAACAGCATTCATTCTCTCATTCAACACATGTCCTACCCTGAAATCAGGTACAGACGGTGCTGAGAAGCTCTTTCTGAAAGATCCTAATGTTTGGTGATTATGTACCAACGCTAGGAGAGAGCATTGCAAATCATACTGGACAAGTTTATGCCAACTTGAGTAACTATGGCCAGGGTGTCTGTTGCCCTCAGTGTGAAAGAACCCAAGCTTCAGCGGCAGCCTCACAGCAGCATATACATGCAAAGAGAACTGCTTTGACTGCAAAGGAATTGTGTGCAGATTGGCAGACAAGAGGTCAGTGGAAAACGAGATAGAACACTGCACAGTGTCCAATCGACAATGCCCACAACAGCGCATGTCTGTGACACTGTACAGTGTTCTATCTCATTTTCCTGACCACGTTTCCCTTTGCTAGAAGGCTGATATCCATGCGCAACGAGGTCAAGCAGCTACTGAACTGATCACCTAGCAAAGGGAAACGTGGTCAGGAAAATGAGATAGAACACTGTACAGTGTCCAATCAGCAATGCTCACAACAAAGCATGTCTGTATCGGCATGTTGATTAGGGCAAGCAACAGGTCATGATCTTTACTGAAGAAAAAAGCTCACAATACAAATCAAAACAAGTCTGTAGGCAGGCATTTGGTTTTTGGTTAGGATGTTGTCACAATGTCTCACTGACCTGCACAGCCTGATGATTGGGTTGTGTGACCTCTGCCGCCTGGTCAGGCGTGCTCTCCCTGGAGTTGTAAGCACTGCTGGGAGGGTCTGTGCTGTACTGCAGCCTCAGAAAGTCAGGGGGGCCCAGAGGAACATTCTCCCCAGCCTGAGAGGCTTGCATGGAGGTGCCTGCAGCACCACAATGATGTGCGCCTGTCTTGGTATACACAGCTCGTCGATGCGTGTGACCAGGTCAGTAGCTGCTTGACCTTGTTACGCATGGAGATCAGCCTCCCAGCAAAGGGAAACATGATCAGGACAGTGTACAGCTACACAGGCGGCATGCTAACTGTTGGTGCAACCCAGAAATCTTGTCAGGAAGCTAAGGGGGCCTCATGCTGCATGAAAGGCATGGATAAATGAGAGAGACAGCCGCTCACCTCTATGCGCCAGGGGCACAGGACGTGAGGTGCCAGTGCTGGCAGTGGGCTGCTCCAGTCTCCTGCTTGAGGCCACACAGGCTTCCACATGCTGTGCATTCAAACTGTCAGCCTCATGCTGGGCACGCTGAGCCACCTGCTGCGCAGCGTGGTTCCTGCCTGAGTCAGCTTTGCTCTGTTCTGGCCCTTGGGCATCAGCCTCATCAGCAACTGAATGCAGGGATCTGCAATGCCTCAAGCTACGAGCTGCTGCTGGTTGACTGCATTCTGCAACATCTTGGGCATTTTGCGTGTCAGGTCGCTGACTGACACTGCTGTGATGATGAGCTACAGCAACCTCGGCTGTGGCTGCGGCACCTGCATCTGCAGCATGACTGCCAGCAAGGTGCCAGTGAGGCTGCTGTCTGGCAGCTGCAGCGGGTGCTCCAGCTGCTGATTGACTCCCTGGACGGGAAGAGGACGCGATGTGTTGATCTGCTCTACTAGGGAGAGCTAAGGGCTGTTCTGACACTGGGCCTGCTGACTCAGACAGCTCTGCCAGCTTCCGCTTGCAGGAATGCCTGCAGAAGGCATTTATGGGTCAGAAAATGACAGTGTCAAAAATTCATGGAAACCAAAAGCTAGCATGCCATAAGAAGGGCTTCTGGCTTACAATTGCAGTGTTATCTTGTGATAATAAAGCAGCATACATGGCTGATTTGCTATGACTGATGAAGCAGTCATGCACAAAGTCAGTATCACTCAGCGGCAACTCGAGCAAGCTGCAAGTGCAGATGCTATCTTCTGACCTAGTGCAAGGACCTGCAGCCTCAGCCTTGACATCATTCTGTGCACTGCCAGCAGGAGTGTTGCCAACTTCAAGGCCTTCCTCGTCAGCAATTGCTGCTGTCCCAGGCGCATTGCCTGCAGACTTATGCAGCCGTGCAGAGCGGCGGATGGGGTGGAAAGGCAGAGGTGGCCTAGGGGCAGAGGGGAGCCTTTCTGCTAGTTGCCCAGTCCCTTTGCCTGTCAAGCCTTCCCTTTCCACTGGGGGCCCTGGCCTGGCGCCATCCACTGTGACTGGCACTGACAACCCTGAGCTTGCTGCAGGCAAGTTGGCCTGCTCACATGGGACACCGCCCTCAACATGAGGCTCTCCTGTCCTGATGCTGGAGGAGTCCACTGCAGCAGTGCACGCTGGGACTTGGCGGAGATGAGCATGGTTGCTGTCTATGCCGACATGCGCTTGTGATGAGACAGCTGCAAATGGTGCAGTGTCAGCTTCTATGCCAGCTGCCGCTGAAGAGGAAGCATGCAAGTGAGCTGAGTCCTGTGTACGTGCAGCTGCTGCTCGGCGCCTGCGGATTTGTGCAACTGCAGCTGCTGCAGCTGAAGTGATTCTGCCGCTGCTGCTGGGGCGGCCAGCTATAGATCCGCTACCAATTGCTGGCTCTGGTGCAGATGCAGCGCGAGCATCACTGGATGCAGGCTGAGCAACTTCATCTGCAGAAGCAGAGCATTGTTGCCGAAGAGAGCGTGATAGACAGCTGGGCTATGCAGAGGCACACAGGTCTCAATATGTGCATCTGCTGGACAGCAGTCATCATGCTGCCTCCACTAATTGACCAACAGCAAAACCCTGCTTTGCTAGTGCTGCGAAGTCAAAGCTGGGCATCACAGTCAAAAGGAAAGATGCCAGAGGTTAAGGTTGAAGCAGATCCATGAGGTGCTAAAGCTGGTTCTGTGTGTGACTAACTGCCATGCTGCAAGAAGACCACAGGTGCTCCTGCAGACTTCCCCAAAGACCATGCAGGGAAGCATGTTACGGCTAGTACCTGTCTGAGTTGCAGTTGTTGCCTGCGGCTGCCCAATCTCTGGTGGCAGGCTCTGATCTGAGGCTTGTCTAGCTGCATGACCATCACTGACGGCAGTGCCGGTGGCGGAAGCATGTAAGACTGCATGGCGGCTGGCTGACCTAGTCCCAAATGCAGAGTTGGGCCTGTGGAACAGGCATTTACGCGTTGAGATGATGGTCATGTCAAACAGTATTGCCTGAATTGACATGCTTGCCAAGATATGTACAACAGCAACAACTGACGTACACAACAGAAACAAATGACGGATGTCTGAGCTGCACAAGTGATGTGCATGCAGAACTCAGAGCAGCACAGGCGTGGTCACACCATCATGTCATGAATCTGCAATGCAAGCCGAGTGCGTGAGAGTGCATGTGCAAATGACATGTGTTGCCTTGCTGGAGATCATGTGCTTGCCTGGACCAGCCCTGTGCAGTGCAGTAGGCTTCAGACTCCCTAGCATGGTCCACACAGTCAAAGCTGTAGATGTTGTCCCCACTGTAGGATGCAATGACCTGATCACCGCTGCCACTAAACTTGACGCTGGTCACAAATGGTGCCCTGTACCAGCAACTCCTTTGTCAGGTGGTCATGCTGCACTTAGTTGCTGCCGGAAACGTAGCCAGCAACTGTCATGATCGGCTGAAATGTGCAGGCAAAGTGTTTCAAAACTTGCAGGAGAGGTGGTCGCAACAGACCAGTGACATCATGCATAAACGATGACAAGCACAGCCACAATCTGGTCAATGCTCCTGAGCACATCACAACTGCAGAATGAGCTTGATGCAAACAAGTTGTGCAACAGCTGCAGCACCTTTCTGTGCCGGTCCTTGGCTGCATGGTGTCAGTCTTGAGACTGGTAGGGATGAAGCATGAGACCCACTGGGGCCAGCTACGCCCTGAGGGGGACTGGGAGTGACCTCTCTGGAGGCTCATACGCCGGTCATACAAGCGCACTGCAACCACACAGCCACTGGTGCTGGTGAAGCATGCCCATGAGCATGACGCTACATGTGTCCTGAGTGCATTTGAGTGTGCTGACATACATTGCATTTGAGTGTGACATACATTGCATTTGAGTGTGACATACATTGCATTTGAGTGTGACATACATTGCGATTGTCCAGTGAGGGGCCCACATGCAGCCAGTCTCTGAGTGAACAAATTGTGCAGCATTTAGGTACGCTTGCAAGCCAATGTAATGCAGCAGCAACTTAAAGGAACAGACAGACATGCCTTAAGACCAGAAACTGGATGCTGATGCATAGGGTCTACAGAAGCTTGCATGCATTTAACAAGATGCTTGCTTGGTGGGTGTATCCCGGGCTCACTTAAAGGATCACTGCTGCCAGTCACAAACAAGTATGGCCTCATAGGATCCACTGCCACAGCATTGATGCTGACCTTGGCTCTGCCTCGGTGCGTGCGTTCATGCCGCTGGTCAGCTGCAACAGATGCACAGATTAGATGCCAAATCAACTATGAAACAAAGACAATCACACTTACCCTGCTACCTAGTGTTTGTTACTACTGTACGCAACTTGTCACAACAGTGTTGTGCTGCCAGCAGCAGACATGTACAAAGTTGCCCAAGCTGATTCTTTGCTCAATGGGGGCTTACCCAGCACATCTCCGGTGCGCATTCCTGGAATGCTGCTTGTGCTGGCTGGCTCTCGGGTGTCATAATGACGCACAGTGCCATCATCACTCCCAGAGATGAACATGACTGCAGGAAACCAGCCAGCAAGCATCAGTAGCAACACAAAGCGTACAGCGTGCTTGAAGTTGTGCAGGCTTACATGGATCCAGAGGAACCAGGGCTTTCACCCGGCCATGATGGAAGGTATATGGCTTGACGGCGCTCCTTTGCAGGTTGACAAGTCGGACCTGTAAGATGTGAAGAGCACTGTGAGCATGGATTGTGCATGCTTTGACAACATGCAGGCATAATCATCATTAGTTGAGCAGGTAGTTTCTCACCTGCCTATCGGCTGCAGAGGTGATGATTTGCTCATTACCAGTGTTCGGCATAAACTTTGTGGCATAGATGCTTGATGTGTGACCCTGCATTTGGCACAATATCTTGCTGGACAGCTATACGACATGTCACACAATGTCTGTTTGTGAGTACAGCAACAGTAAGCACTGTAGCTGTGGCAATTTGTGCAAGAGGCTTACCGAGTCAAAGGACTGCACTGCCTTGCCACTTTCTGCACTCCAGAGCTTGACTCTGCAGTCATCGCTGCCGCTGAGGAGGACTTCACCATCTGAGCTCCAGTCAAGTGCATTCACAGTGCTGCTGTGTCCCTTGAAAGTATGTGTGTGAGACAGGCGTTTGACCAAGCCTGGATTGGCTTGCAAGCTGTGCTGAAAGGCTCTAGGGTGTTGCATAGTCACGTTTTGCAACGATGTAACCAGGCATGAAGCTGTGCATGCATGAGGTTCAGGTTCAGGTTCATGCTGCACCATGTGCAGGCAGGGTAAGCCGTGAGTGAGCTTGTGAGTCAAGTTCAGCAACTGTTCTGAGGGGCCCTATCAGTTCGAGCGTATCAGCATGGACCGACTGAATGAATGCAACTTCGCCAGAGATCACCACTATAGAGCAACGACGCAGCAAAATAGCTTGGCCAGCAGTCAACCTGATGCCGCATGCTCTCAATTTACTTTGCAATGCACCATCGACCGGCTGACGATCGAGTGCGGGCAGCTGAAGTGTCAATGCGCGTAGCGTGCGGGCTGCTGCTGTGTCCGGCAGCGATCATGCTGGTAAGTTGCTTGACACTACTGCTCTGCAAGCTGTGAATTAGTCACATTTTTGCTTGATAATCCCCTTGCAGCTTTGACTCATGTCAACTCGAACAGGACAGATGGACGCAAGCTCAAACCATGGTCACGGTGTTGCTCTATACGAGTGCGTAGAGATGGGCCTGTCAGACCATTCCCGGGTGTACAGAAAATAGACAGCGTCCCGACCAGCTCACTTCTGAGCATGTCTTGGTCGCAGCAGCACTCGCCTGATCTCGGCTCTGACAGCCTGCTGGCTGAGTCTGCCCAGCTCAGATCTACGTTGCAAGCCAAGACATACTTACAAGCGTTGTCTCCAGATGAGAGGAGGCGATTGCTGAAGGGCACGAAGGTCTCAGGTAGGTTGCTAGGCCTTCAAGCCATGTAGGCAACTCGAAAGTCTCTGCATGCCACCTCCCTGAATGCAGGTCATAGGCGGAGACACCATACCTCTGCAGTAGCTGCTGCTGCTGCAAGGCGTGATGAGCTGCAACAGCTGCTTGAGCAGGAAAAGAATAGGGTCATAGGAGACCAGGCTGTGCTTGCGCAGCAAGCTGATGTCAGCTACAGCTCACACCCAGCAGCTCACGAGGTCAGCAAGCATAATATGACTGTCTTGGCTTCTGTGCAACAATGCATCATGTGACACCAGGCTGACTTGCTTGGTCAGGCTGACTCCTTTGATCACTGCTCATGCAAACAGCAGACTGCAGCTGACAAACAGACATAGCAATGGTCTGTTGCAGACAGCAGCATGGGAGACAGCAAGGCTGCGTGTCCGTGCAACATCCATGGCAGCAGAGAATGATGCTTTGAAGAGTCATGTGGCTCAGCTGATGCACCAAATATCAAACATGGACAGAAGTGTACAGGTGCAATTTCCCCAGACACATGCTGCAACTGAGTAACTCTCCTGAGATCAAATGTCAACATGTATAGCCCATTTTATTGACTCACATGTGTTCCATATTGTCACAACCTTCCTCCTGTCAACTAGAACATCCTTGCAACACCCATGACATGTCCTCAACATACAATTTGCATGATTGCAATGAAAGCCGAACTCAGACAATGTTTACATGTCTCAACAGGTGGTCAGCAATGAGGCAAGGGCACGCAGTCAGCGCATGACAGAAGCAGCAGCAGCTCGCATTGCAGAGCTGGAGGACCAAGTAGAGCGGCAACAGCGGGCTCTAGGGTAACCCCCTCGGATGTTCATGCATAACTGTTGACAAAAAATCATTTCAGACTGTTCAGACATGATAACGCTTAGTACCGATGTTTTTGACAAGGTTGCTGACTACCTTGGCATACCTGTACGACCTAGTTGGTTGGCTAAAGATGTAATACTGTCCTCTTCCACGCAGTGACCAGCTGTATGCAGCATTCACACCAAGGCTTTGCATGCCAGACAGGACTGCAAGTAACTATTGCTGTGGATTTTGCAAGCTTGCAAGATCATCTGGTTGCTTGTGCAAAGCTTTCTCTGGCATGATTGGCATTCGCATGCATCCAGCTTTTCACAAATGCACGATCAACTGCAAGACATGCTGCTTTGACAGCTGCAGCAAGGCTATACTGCACACAGCTGGCCCACCTGTTAGCCATGTGTTGCTGCACCCCTGCAGTGAGATGGCAGCAGCCTCTGAGGAGCTTGCCAGGGACAACTGTACTGTGTCTGATGAAGTTGTGCAGCTCCGGGAAGACAAAGCCAGTCAGGCCCAGAACATGGATGCTCTACAGGTGCAGCTTTGCTCTGTCGCCTGCTTTGTGCCGTACATGTGATGCAAGCTTTGTGCCCTGATATAAGTTTGCCAAGCTGTAGTATGTGCTGTTGACAGATTGTGTCATGCGGCACTAAGAGCATTGCCCCAGGCAGGGTTACATCTGCAAATGTCAGCAGAGTCTCATCATGTTGCATGCTATCTATCTGGCAAGATCTTCAGACTGCTTTGGAGAGACAAGACTTGTCCCGCACATCAGCAGCTGGAAAGCCAATTATTGTTATTATTATTAGTATTATTATCGTGATTATTTATCATCGTTTTTTATTTTCATTGTTTTCAGCCGCTTCTGTCTTGCAGGATAGAGTTGCCAAGCTGCAAGAGCTGTACATGCGTGATCTGGATCAATCCAAGGCCCTAACAGTCCATGAGGGCATCCAGCAGAGCAACTTGCGGCAGCTTGCGACACCAGAGATGCTGGCTCTATCACAGCCGCCGGCTGACTTCCGCTTTGAGGAAGATGCACGGTCCACGCGCATTGTGCCAGCATTGCATGAGATTGAAGGACTGAGGCGGGAGTGTAAATATCTGAAAGACCAGGTGAACAACACACAGACAGCTGCTGCTACTTTCTGGGAGTATGCATCTGCAGGCAAATCTGCTGACTGGGACTGCTGTGGTCTTTCTTCCTTGCAGCAATATTCAACATTGTACTCAGTGAAGACCTTGTGCAGACTCACACAGTCTCTCCCTGCTAGCAGCAGACACTGTGCAATGCCCATGAATACTGTGAGGATTCAACATTCACAGGCAGCTAGCCAGTATGCCTGTGTCTAGCAACTGAGCAAGCTTGGTTACTTTTCAGATCAATATTCAGCATCTCGTAGCGCCATGCTGACACCCACAGCTCTTTGGCTCAGGTCAAGTCCAAGTCTGAGAAGCTGGCATGTGCAGAGCAGGCCAATGCTGACTTGAGTACTCAGCTGACTGCAGAACGAAGAGCAGCCAAGCAGGCTGGCGCTGGGGCGCAAAAGCAGCTGCTTGGAAGCATGAGGCGCATCCAGTACATGGTAGCGCCTCGTCCCATGCTTTTCCTCCAACTGTATCCCAAAGCTGCAAGTCGACTATGTATTGCATCATGAGCTTGCAACATGTGCAGAGAACCATGTGCATCAGCACAGTCACATGGTACAGCAGAAGGGCTGATTGTGCACTTTCACAAGCTTGGCTTTGAGCATGCATGCACAATGCTTACCAAAGACAAAGGCTCTGTGTCATGGGCAGAACCTTTTCTTGCGCTACACTGACTGTGTACTATATGTCATCATGCCTGTCACGGCTGGTATGCTGGTTGCTAGAACAGGACCTTATAAAGGGAGCTTCCGTGGACTTTATGTACCTGTCTCTAGGGGAAAGACACAGACAAGTCTGGTGAACAGATGCATGAACCATGCAGGTGTCCAAGGCAAAGGACAGTGAGGCAGCTATGCAACAGAAGGATGCATACATCCGCAAGTTGGAAGCGCGTCTGCTGAACCAGCACAAGGCGCCAGCCAACAAAGCCAAGAGCGGCGTAGAGAACAGCAAAGTTGGCTCGGGTCAGTGCATTCCACACTGCGGACCTGAGTGCTTGTTGTCGTTGGAAGTTGTGTGTCATCATTTGCCAGTTGGCAAGGCCATCATGCTGAAACATTGCCCTGGCTTGCTGCCTCATGTGCTTCCCATGACCATGGGGGCGTGTGTATGGGTACAGTGTATATGTGGCCATGCCTGGCAATGCATACACACTGGAGCATAGTCACCCTGGCGCATACTGTCACGCTTACATTTGTGTGTTGTCACGAACAGGCGGCATAAGGCGCAGCAGCCCCAGCACTGCAGACGCAGCTTCAAAGCAGAATCAGCCGCCTAGCAGTCCCTTCCAAAGTCAGAGCGGCACCAAGCATAGTGAGGCTGCAGCACAACCACAACACTTCAGCTACCAGGCCTTTCCTCAGCCCCTTCGAGACACCTCGAATCTGCCTTCTAACGTGCCTTTCAGTCAGCACAGGCCAGCCTCTGCCCCTCCGCACAAGCCAAGTGCTGCTCAGGAGCTGTGGCAGCATGAGCGTCCATCCAGATCCAGCAGTGATTGCTTCTCAATGGACCCAGCACAACTGGAAGCAGACATAGCAGCTCTCACAAGCGCCATTGCAGCTGACTCAGCAGCTGAGGGGCTGTCGAGGCACCCTCGTCACATGCACCATGCCAGCAGCCATGTGGGGCCTGCGCATGATGACGTAGGTGTTACGCATCAGGATGAGCTGTATCAGGAGCGGTACCAGGGTCACATGCTTCTTGAGCCTGAGTTCCAGACGGTGACACAAGGCATGCAGTCAGAGCAGCAACAGTCTTGGCATCAAAGTGGGAGGGCTGATGGCAAAGCACATGGGCAACTTGCTTTAGCAAGGGCTGTGCCAGCTGGTCCTGTTGTCAGGCGGAGGCATGTGCATGACCAGCCAGTCGGCTTGGATGGTCAGGCTGATCAGCACGTGGCTCAGTATGACTCATGGTATGGTGCAGATGCTCAGTAGCTACACTGGAACCTCTGAAAACCCTTACCACACTTTGAGGTGCACGTGTTTGACAGATTCTTCATGTAAAGCGCAAATCATCGTTTGTGCACATTGTGCTGGTCGTGGTCTTGCAATGCTGCAGCCTTTGCATTGGCTGCACATGCCTGTTCAGGATCAGCCTGACAGCTCGCAGCATGCCCAATCACTGCCTGCTGCATGCAAAATGCAAGGACATATGTCCTTGAGTGCAAGGCAAGTGGGCTATGTCTCTGCCGTGGGCCTTTCCTTCAGTCAGTGCCAGCTGACCTAGTCTTTGCACGGCAAAGCAGCTCTTTTCAATCCCGAAATGTCTATTTTGATTCAGAAACGCCATCCCTACACTGGAAATCTAAATTTCAGGGATCTGGAAGATGTGGAGGCAAGCGTTGGGGTTGACGCCCCAGTCTGGCATGGACGTCAGAGCAAAGATGAGAGGCTGGCTGATGCAGCAGAATCCAGACTGCTGGGCTTGGCAGCCAAACCATCAGCTGCAGTGCACAGCACTCAACAAGATCTGGAACCAAGGCACCATCAGCCTATCAGCTATGCTAGGCGCGGGGTTCAGGTATGACACCATTGCATTGCCTGCATGGTATATGAACCTGAGCAGAGCAAGTGACCACATGAATGATGGCGTGATAGGTTGATCTGCCCTGCACTGGGTCTTGGTACATCACGCCAGATGCTCTTTTCACACCTGCAGCATCAAAGCGTTTAACTTCACTTGAATGTTGTTGGTCACATTACAAGTCAAGTGAGATACCGGTGCTGACAAGTGAAGATCTCTTTGGCGCAATGTTGTAGATGCCCAGCGTCAGCTGCATTAAATACGAGGAAGTGAGGTTTCGCTTTCATTGGCGTCCTGCATGCTGTGATCATGCTTATGCAGGAGCCCAGCAGGTCACAGCATAACCTTGATGGAGTACAGCCTCTGTACCAAGGCAGCCAAATTGTCAGCAATGAGTATGCTGAGCCAGGGACAATGGCTTTGCCACAGCAAGACAGAGGTCATGTGGTGGCTGCTGCTGGCAGGAATGCAGCCAGCAGAGAGATGCTGCGCGTAAGCTTTTCCTCATGTTTGAGATGCAGATGCTTGCATCAGAGTATTAGCAGCCCTTGCTTGATGAAGTTCATGTTGCAGCAGCAGTAGCTTGCTGAGTTTGTTGCATGGCTTAGGGAGCGCATGGCTACTTCCTGCTGCAGCAAATGCCCTGATGGTGAGATCCTGTTGCAGGTTTGACAGTGGCACACAAGTATTTTGTGCCTGATTACGCATGGGTAATTACTGTTGTAGCAGATCGCTCTTAGCCTGAAATTGTTTGTTTGAACAGCTGGCTTGCAAGCACACTTTGCCAGCTGCAGTATGAGAACTTGCCTGTGGGCTCATACACTTTGCCTTGACCAGCACAGCACTCTGTGATGTGCAGGCTGCGCTGCACAACCTGGCTATGCATGATGACAGCCCGCCAAGCAGCACCAGTCAGCAGTCTGTTGCCTCCAGCTTGCGCAGCATTGGCCATTCAGCGCCCATCACCAGCATCACTGCCAATGAGTGCTTTGATGGCGCAGCACTGTTTGCCACTGCATCAAGCGCCTCACTGCACCCTGTTGGACTTACATCACATTCACCTCAAACCGTGCCTGAGGCTGCACAAACCAGCAAGGGTGTGCCCAAAGTTCATCAACTACAGCAGCAGTACCCGGACGATGCTGACAGCACACAGAGCATGGGCAGGGGCATGGGCATGGCAAGGCTAACAGGGCAGGACATGCAGGGAGAAATGCAGCATGCAAAGCAAACCAGCATGGCAGAGCAGCAGCAGCACCCTCGTCAGCTGCATCAGCAGATGCCTCGCCAGATACCTCAACAGGTGCCTGCTCAGCTGCCTCGCAAATTACCTCAACAGATGCCTGCTGAGCTGCCTCACCAGATACCTCAACAGGTGCCTGCTGAGCTGCCGCAGCAGCAGTCTGAAGAGGTGTCCAGCCAGCGCAGCCTAGCACAGAACAGGCTGCAAAGGCCTGCTCGCCTCCCTGCTGAGTCACTGAGCCAAGAAGCGGTTCAGTCACAGCAGGCGCCTCAGCTGCAGCATGAGTCAGGTCTGCCAGCTTCTGCATCAGTGTCCAGGGATGACTCAGGAGAGGAGCTGATGACCTTGGAGGAGCTTGAAGCTCGCATCGCAAGCCTGAACAAGACTCTGCTCAGGGCTCCCACAGGACTGCATTCACCCCAAGCTGCCTCCAGTCATGCTGCTAAAACAAGACCTGGCAGGTGCCAGCTGGACCTTGAACAGCATCAACAGCCAGGAGTCATCAACTGCCACGCTAGTGACAGTGACAGCAATGCCATAGAGGCACAGGATGCAGGTCAGGCTGACAGGCCTGCTATGACAGCATGGCAGAAGCTGACTAGTCAACGACCGGCACCGATAGTGAGTAGTGAGAGTAGCCCCAGCAGCCAAGGTAGCCAGGGCAGGTCAGCTGCAAGATGTGGGGCTGGTCACATTGACAGCCCTCACAGGTCCCCACAGACAATGAGGGTAAGCGCCTCTGAGCCAGCAAGCAGCCCTGTCCATGACACTGATTCGCTTATATGTTGAGGAAGCATACCAGTGTGAGAGTGTTCTTGCCAGGCAGCTGGACTGCACAGGTAACCTCACACAACATCATGCAGCTGCGCAGGGGCCTGCCCATTGACAGCGGCAATATCCTCCAGCAGCCAGACACTGGTGTCTCATCACAGCTGATTTGCTCCTGCCATCCTAAGCTCAACAGGGCAATGCAGAGCAACAGCTGTCAAACCGTACCATGAGTGTAAGCACAACATGAGCATACCTGGCAGTCCCTCACTGTGCGTTGCTGTGCATGCAGGGGCGAGGTGTTCCAGCAGCACCCCTGGAGTCGCCTCCTTCCACAGGCATGCGCCACTACTCTGCTGCTAGCAAGCACAGGAGTGAAGACTGGGATGGCAGCGATTGCCGGCTGCTTGACTGGGCTGCCAGCTGCCCACAAGGTAAAGCCTGTACAGCAAGCATGCAAGCAATGCATGCAGCAGGCTGCATTTACCAATAAAATGAGACAGCTGTTGCTGAACGTTGCATCGTTAAAACTGACTGCCCTGCCAATAGACATTTGGCAGCTTGGCAGTACAATTGCTTGGGTAGTGGACATCAGCTGTCAAATGGGTTCTGAGGTAAAATGCAGTATCTGTGCCCTTCAGCATAGCTTTCTGTTGGCTGCAGTAGATGCTGGAGTTCATGCATGTATCTCAGCAGAAGACTATTCCTGAACAGTCTGACTCCGACCTCTGTTGTGCTAACATGCTCACGATACTGCAGGTTCATCGAGCCAGCAGTCCAACAAAACTGGACAAGCAAGTAGAGCGCAGCAGGGCACGCATGCCAGGCCACCAGCTTTTGCAGGTGGCTCCTCTTCATGCTCTACAGATGCCGGCAGGCCTCTGACCATGTTGCGCAGCCCTGCAGCGATGTTGCCCAGCAGGCATCTGCCTCAACACACTGCCTCTTCACGCCAGGCAAGAAGATTTGATATTCATCAAATGTCGTGCATTGTGTGTGAGCTTCTACCTCATCGCCAATTCATAATCACTCAACATCCTTGATCTCTTGTGGTGGTGTATGTTTGGAGCGGCAAAGTGTCAGCAGCTTTGCCTTGATGTATGCTTGGCATTGGTGTCTCATGTTGACTGACTTGATGGCATTGAGTGGCATTTGCATGATGTCAGCGCGGCGCAAGTGTGCAAGGTGCGTGCTAAACAGACATTGGAATTTGCAGGCGATGCAGGCCAGATTGTCACCCGTGACTGCAAGTTGGAGGCTATACAATAATGTCAACATGAGTTCAACAAAGTCAGTGATCACAGGAACAAGCAGTACGTCCAGTTAAAGACCATGTAAACGCCAGTGCTCTGATCAAATGTTGCAGGCACATTGGTTGTTTTTGAGCTCAGTATAGCTAAGCAGCAGTGTACATCACGCTTGAATGTTGACTGTAGTTTGTCAGATAATTTTCCATTCAGGTTGTGCAATCAGCAATGTGCAATAATGTCCACACAATCTCGATTCATGCTTTGTAACCAGCAATTTTGTTCTGCAAATCTGGTCAGTCACACATCATGCTTGGTGCAGTCTAGAAAAAATATAGTTTGACAGGCCACTAAGCAATGTTGCACTCATACGCAGCTGTATGCTCAGCATGTGAGTTTGTTTTAAATGTCACAGCTGCCTGCCCTTTTTGTGAAACATGCGTACACGCTAGCGACTGCACAGATATCACACATGCCACTAGCATCTGCACAAACTTGTTGGCCAAATTCAAAGTGACCTGACATGCCAGCTGCATTTGGCATGAGACTATTGTTGATCTTTGCAAGCAGCGGCAAGGTCACAGCAGCGGGCAGGGTCGCCAAAAAATTTTGGAACCATTTCTCGATTTATGCGTGTCATCTCTGCGCGAGGGCCATGCTAATCTTCTCTGTATCGTTCCAATTTTAACAGATGTAACCGAAGTTACACAAGATTCGCCAAATTTCTACGTATATATACATGGCTTTTTTGGGCAGTAGCGGGTATGGGTTGCAAGTTGCTCATCTGCAGTGCCATATCAATCACCGTACACCGCCACAGTGCGTGTCATCGTATCATTGCCAGCCAGACGCAATGCACGTCGATCAGCACATGTGCAATGCCGCCGGCAATAGCTCTTGCTCGCTGCATTCATCAGCACGTCCAAGCCCCTGTGCTTTTGGGCAAGTTCATAGGCATTCTCTCGGACGGTCGCTGCTTAGACGTCCGCTTACGACATTTATCAGCCGCACTGCCCAAACTATACCGTACCACAAGAAGGTGACCAACAGTGGTCGTCCACAATTACAGGTCGACTCCAGCGCCAGCGAGGAGCAAAATCTGCAAAGTTCTGGATCACAGGTTACGCAGTCCTCAACTGTGTCACCCTCGACAGGCTCTCCCCGGCCCAGAGCTGATGTCAAGTTGAACTTATTCAGCGTGCTGTTGGAGTCCGCAGCCCTGCAAGCCTTCACGCAGATTCAAAGCAGCATTGACCAGGTTCAACAGACAGCCACAAAACTAACAAAGGGTCTGAGGCAGCGCCCACCAGGCTACCCCCCAGGTACTACAGCTGCTATGCATGCAAGCTTTCATGCAAGCTTTCATGTGTCAACTGCAGCCCGTCATGACGCATTTGTTCTTTCAGTGGAATCGAAAATCAAGTTGTGTGCAATTTTCAGGTCCTTCCGGCGATTCAGCTGCAAGTATGCTGCTGGATCCTCTCGGCTTTCTGCAGAATGTCACATCCACGTATCAACCAGTCGTTGGGCTCATCATGGGTGGTGAGGAAGTGATCTTAGTGGCTGACCCAGCAGCAGCACAGCAAGTGCTCATTGACAAGGCTGCAATCTATAAGAAGGTTTGGACCTGGTCATCCAGCATATCAGTCCTTGTGGCCCTGTATACTGCTGAGCGCTGCACTGTTAGAGGTTGTCACATCATCACATGTGGTTCCATGAATCCAAGTGACCCTTCTGATGACCCCACATTTTCATATGACTTGTGTCTCTACTGGCTTTTGCTTTGTTTCGTAACATAGCGCCCTAGGCACACGCCTATTACTAGCAATCCATTAGCAGACATGCACTAGCAATGATGGTGATGAGTTCCTCTGGATTGCAACAGCGGCTTGATTAGCCAGTCTGCACCGTAAAAATCCAGGGGGTTGCTGGATTCCAGAGTTGAACAGGTAGGGTGTAAGCTCATGTGCATGGTGCAGGAAGGGACTGCATTCTTTCCTGGAAGCAGCCTTGCGGGCAACGGTCTGCTGGTGAGTGATGGGGCTGTTTGGCAAAGGCAGCGGCAACTTACCAATCCAGGCTTCAGGAGAGCAGCCGTAGAAACATACGCAGCTGTAAGAACATCTTTTGTGTTTGCAACCTGAATGCATGTCTTATGATAGTTTGTCAGCATTATCACTTAGATGTTTCAGTGCGTAGCCTTCCACCAGGCTGAACTTGTGGTTCCCAGAGCAGCAATCCTGCTTTGGAGTGTGTCACATTTGCTGTTGAGGTAGCCTCAACAGCAAGCTTACTGACATGACATGTCCTGTACACCCTGCAAAGACGCATCATCATCCCAGCAGCCTCAATCCTGAACACATTGCCTCCTGCAAGTCAATGCAAGGCACAGCAGGTTGGCGTGCTGACCAGAATGTCTTGTCCATAACAGTGCGCAGCCTTTGCCATGCAGGCCATGTGTTCAGCAACAGAGCACATGCTGGCAGAGGTCTGGTCTCAAGGCGGGGTCAGAGATGTGTATGCAGACTTCAATGAGCTCACACTCAACATCACCACCAATGCCTTGTTTGGGGTGGACATGAGCAGTAGTCAGGCCCTGGGCATCAGCGGTGAGCAGAGGTGGTGCATGGTGCATCAAAGCGTGATTGGTCACCTTGAACCACTTCACTGCATGTGCTTAATTCTGACAGTGTATCACCTGCTTAAAGTGATTCGTGCTTGCCACAACTTGTGAATGCTGTGCTGCATATAGAAGCCTCACAATTAAGCGCGACTCTGTTGTAACCCAACAACATCAGGATCATGCACATGGCGCATTTATCTGCGAGATGCATCTAAGGCCAAACCTTGTCACATCACTGCAGAGGCGGTCCGGGTGGCTTTTGAGTTCTTCAGTCAACGTGCAGCATTGGGTTTTGCCATTCCTGAATGGCTTCCGACCCCTGACAACCTGCAATATCATGCAGCAGTTTCCCAGCTGGACTCTGCCGTGTATGGGATCATTGCAGACAGAAAGCAGCAGCTATCTGCACTCCAGGCACCATCACAGCATAATCAGGTAGGCAACAGCAGCTGCAATAGACTGCACCTTGATCTGTCTGCACTACATGTATTATGGTGCATTACACACGAGGCCATGGGTGCACAATAGTATGCTTCACGGTCACCCAATGGTCCCTCGACTTAGTACGTAATAGTACGTACTTATGCAGGGCAATGAGTCAACACTGCATTTCACACTGTACAGATAAGGTCAGAACTGGGGTCCCAGCCACAGCTCCTTGACCCCACGCATGTTGTACCGCATGCTTTGGCATTCCTTATGTGCCTTTCTTGTCAAATCAGGCCTTTCTTATCAAATCAGGCACTTTCTTTTGTCAAATTGGGCCTTTCTTGTCAAATCAGGCCTGTCTTGTCAAATTAGGAGAAAGGTGTTGCACGCTGCCGCCTTTGGCCGCATTGTACATGCCCTGTATGGCCACATTGTCTGTGCTGTCACCTTAAAGGATCTGGACTGTAAAAACAAATGTATGCCTGTTGCTCCTGCCTGACTAGATGGCCACTACAACTCACATCCTCTGCTCCAGTACCTCAAGAAGAAAATGAACATCACCCAAAAAACCTACAAAACCACAAACCCATGAACACTAAGCAGTCTTTGACCCAGCAGTGTAGCTGGTCCTTGTCCTACACCCGTCCCATCTTTTGCAACTTAGACATGCCAGGCAATTCCATGCTGCTGGTGCAGTGCTTGCTGGACAACTTGCTTCAGTCCAAAGATGAGAATGGTGAAGGCCTGAGCATGCAGTCCCTGCGTGATCAGCTGATGACTCTGCTGGTGGCAGGTCAAGAGACCTCAGCTATACTGCTAGGCTGGACCACAGCTTTCCTAGCTCAGTATCCTGAAGTCCAGGCTTTGGCGGCTGCTGAGGTGCAGCAAGTGCTACAAGGCCAGTCACCCACACCAGACAGCATAAAGTGAGTCACATGGATTTCTGCATTATGTCACATGTCATATTTATATATTATATGTTTTATATTTTAATGTTATATATTGTAATTTATCATGTTCACTGGTCTCCTGATCATGATGATGGATTGACCACTAGCTATGGATAGACAGACTGAAGATTGTCTGCTTTCTGATGATGAACTGGTCATAGTAAACTGCTGGCAGGAAACAGGAAATGCTGGCATTTCATTACACACCATTCTGCTGTCTTGAACGTTCTGCTATGACCCGCCTTTGTCTCCAAATGGTTCTTCATGCACAGATCAATACTGAACTTCATCTCACTGATGCCAAAAAGTGCTGCAGCAACACTGCTTCCTTGTAACTGCACATGGAAAACACTATGTTGGCAAGTTATTAGTTGTGAGATGATCAGAGCAGAAAGTTGTTGGTGCAGGCAGCTTCCCTATCTTGAGGCCGTTGTACTGGAAACCCTGCGACTGCGCCCCCCTGCCTACATTGTTGGCAGATGCGCGGCAGAAGCAGATGACCTAGCAGGGTATCATGTCCAACCTGGTAAGCAATCTGCTGTTGCATTACACAGCTTTCTTTGTCACCAGGTGAGCACAGACTATTGCATATGCAGTGGGTTCATGCTCGCTGCTGATATTTCTTTAAGTCCTGGAACCCAGCTGATACCGGATGCCTTTCTGCCTAGTCAACACCAATGGATTGAGACTCCACAATCACTCATCATTTTGCCTTTGCATTGCCTTCTACATCAGTCCAAACCTTGACATGTGGTCAGTATCTTCCCTACAACCTAGTTGGTTGGCTGAAGATGCAAAACCCTTTCACTCTCTCTAGGTTCAACCTTGAACGGTGCACCTATAGGGACAACCATCTTGGTCAGCCCATACATCATGCACAATGGAGTGGTTATGGGATTCCACAACTCTTCATTTTCCCTGTGCAATGCCTTCTACATCAATCCATGTCTTCAACCTTGGACAGTGCACCTACAGGGACAACCATCTTGGTCAGCCCACACATCATGCACAGATCTGAGCAGTCGTGGCAAGACCCACAGGCCTTCAAGCCAGAGCGATGGCGTCAGTATCAGCAGCAGAAGGGTAGCACCACATCAAGCAGCACTACCAGAAGCAGTAGCAGCATAAGCAACCCTAGCAGCGGCAGCAGCAGCAGCAGCAGCAGCAGCAGCAGCAGCAGTAGTAGCAGCAGCAGCAGCAGCAGCATAAGCAGCATACATACTGATAGCAGTGGTGCAACTCCTGACAGGCCAAGCAGTACCAGCAGCACCAGTGCAAGCAACAATGGGGCTTCTGGAAGCAGTCACCAGAAACCTGTCAGCTCAGGCGTTGGAACTGTGAGCTCTGAGGCAGGTTCAGCCTCATCTGCAGCATCTACAGCAAGCAACACAAGCAGTACACATGCTGTGAGTGCACCAGCAAGTGATGCAAGGCAAGCTACAACTCCTGGCGCTGTCCCCAAGCAAAGTGTGAGGCCTGGGGGGACTAATCCTCTGTCTGGCATGGGGCCAAATGGAGCGTATATACCCTTTGGGGCAGGCCCAAGAAATTGTATAGGCACAGGTCTGTCCTGTACGCATGCTTTGCTCTTTGATACACTTGTTCAACATGCAGTGTGATTGTCTTTGGTACTTGTCGGACGGGCAAGAGGCTGACTAGGATATGAGGACAAAAAACTGATGCATATCCAGCAATGATTGACATTCTCTGTATGACATTCACGGCTGCGATGGCAGGCATTGCTTTTTTTGCTGCCTGAGAATATGTGTCCTTCTCTGCAGGCTTTGCAATGATGGAGGCCATGTTAGTGACGTCAGCAGCGCTGCAAAAGTTTGTATTTGAGCCAACATCACCAAATCAAGGAATGCCTGAGGCACAGCCGCGCATCACACTGAGGCCAACTGCTGTCGAAGTGGCACTGAAGCGGCGATGACATTCATGCTCTCTTCTGCACGAGATGTTAGGTTCAATGTGACTAAACTCTCCCAACAGGTGTTGCTGACTAATGACATGATGTCCCAAACAATAAAGGCAACACTATTGCATACTGCACAGTTGTTCTCATGCACTGCTTGACAACTGCTGTTGTCACAGTGTAAGATCTGACCAGCCTTCACTGCAACTTTGAAGATAAGGTGCACCTGCTTTGCGCATGTTGTAGGTTTGTCTAAGGAGCAGGCAACCTTTTAGATGTTTTGGCCACCATCATTACTTTTGTCTTCGCCACTCAGTACGGTACTGATCTTGATGTGCAATGTGGCAACATGAGACAACGTCGTGGGTAGTAGGTGTGTGTGTGGTTGGTGTGAACGAAGCGGCATTTTACCAAGCTGACCAAGCAGGGCCACCCAAATGACCCTGCTTGAATCCTGAGCTGAGTGTAGCTTGGCAGATGCTCAAATTCGAGCTCACAATGTGCAACCCAAGCCTGTTCAGAGCATCAAACCCAATCAGTTGAAAGCAAGCTACAATCAAATAGGTACACGCACTTGAAAATCGAACGCTAAACCATTCCATAATATGTGACAGGCATACTTCACTATCTAAGAAACCACAACAAGCTGCACAAACAAGCATATGCAGCCCAAGCGCGTCAACTTGTGACCAGACAATTATGCAGTCAAAGGAGCATCAGCTTGGCAGAACAATGTACATATACAGAATGTCAGTAGCAACAACACCTACAATACTACCCAGGAAGGGTATGTATTGCTTCCCTGGTATGCTACTGTCAGCGCACAAGCCCCAGACAATGCCTGCAACGAACGGACCTATAGCTCTTGCCAGTGCGTTCAAAGTCTGGCTAGCCCCATTCACTGAGCCAATCTGCTTCATGGGAGCCACAGTATTGATAATGATAGTTGAGCTGGAAAGAGCCATAATCTTAGCAATACTCCGCACAGCAATTCCCACAAACATGCAAGCTTGGGTGGCCCACGGGATTTGTACGAATGTGTGTGCGAAGGGCAGTATGAGAGAAGAAGGAATAGACAGCAAAAGCCCCATCTTGCAGCATTTCTTGTAACCCCACCGCTTCTGATTCTTGGGGTAGAGCAGAAGGGAGTAGAGCATGAGGACTAGGCCACCAAATGTGAGTGGCCATGCAAACTGATGCTCTGGCATACCCAAACCTCCTGCTGCTGGCTTTGCAGAGGCAAAGATAGGCGCTAGCTCATCAAGATAGTTCATGAATAAGGTAATGAGTCCGCCTCCTGCCAAGCACACAGTCACAATGTTTTGCTTGTACCAAGGCTTGGCAGCATCCTCTGCAAGATCTATGTCCACTACATGGTCCTGGCCAGATTCGGTACTGTCTTGACTGGACCTCTGGTCTCTGTTAGGCAGCAGGTGTTCTGCTTCTGATTCCACCTCACTGACTGTGTCCAAAATAGTGGTGCTGCCGTTTCTGGGGCTCAAATCTGAGGGGCTGATCTGAAGCATGGGGGACGCAGCTGGGAAAGGCCTGCCATGACGGCTAACCTTCTCAGCAGCTGCCTCTAAGGAAGCTGGGAAAGCCCCTATGTCAGATTCCATCCCAGCATCTGGCAGAACCAGTTCAAATGATGGCGCACGCTGTGCACGCTGAGCAGCTAGGGGAGTATGCTGTGCACCAGATTGCTCCTCTGTTATGCCTTGCTGCATGTCCAAAGGCAGGGAAGCTGACCGTACAGCTAAGATACCAGATGAACTGGAGCTACTGGAAGACACTGTGAGCTGCAGTTGGCTCTCTTGGGTTGCTGACTGGGAGGTTGCAAACTGATCATGCTTCCTGCTGGATTGACCTGGGCTGCCACCTTGCTGTTGCTGCTGCTGCTGTTCTGAGTCAGAACTTGAGCTTTCTGCTGAGTCTGTCTCAGCAATCTGAGCATGCTGTGGTTTCTTTGGTGACTGCTTCTGGCCCTTGTGATGCTGCAGACTACTCATCTGCAGCTCTTGAGGTCCTGATGTCTGTGCTGCTAGGACTAGGACTTTGGGACTGGGGGAGCTAGAGTCCACATCGCTTTCAGCCAGCTTTGTGTACTTGGAAGTGAAGCGAGGGTGGGTCTCTGACATCATGAAGAGATTGCTCATCCATGCCAAGAATGCCATCACAGCTGAGACAAGGCATGGCAACAGAAACGGCCTGCAGCAGACAGGAACACATAGTGAAGCTTTGTTAGTTTCAGCAGCCAGGCCTGACGTGTCAATCAGTTGGACAGAAGTTGTTTCTGTGCAGACTTACGGAACATGCAATATCCATTCTGCAACACCATCACACAGCAATCATGTCAGATACTGCTTCAGCAGAAAAGACAGGAAGCAACACCTCTCCTGCAGCCATCCACCGGACTCACAGACAGACCAGCTGGAAGCAAAGCCGTCACATGGGTTTGCCAAGAAGCCACCAATAGTGGGGCCAGCTATTGTGCCCACACCCCACCCTGCTGTCATGTAGCCCATTGCCTTTGCCTGATTGGTGGCATCACAAGATTCTGCAATGATGGTTTTCACAGCCCTGCATCAAAGTAGCATAGGTGAGAGCACAGGCAGAAGGAACTGAGGCTTCAAGAGACACTTGAAGCACAGCTGCACAACAGCCATCAGTGATGAGCTGACCGTACAGACAGAGTTTTTGCAGAAGGCAAGTGTAGCTAAAGAGAGCAAGCACAGCTGTGCATGGGCCTGAGGCTCACACGCCGGTGCTGGAGGTAAACAGGCCGCCAATGAACCGTGAGAGGATGGCTACATTGTAGTTGGGTGCAAGACCAAGCGCCAGGATCGACAGACAAGCTGAGATATTGCCAACCATCAGCACAGGCTGCACGAGCAACAAAGTCATTGAGCAACTCAAAGTGTGATAGTGTCAGCAAAACCAGTGCTGCATGCTGTTTGCTTCACACCTTTCTGCCAGTGTGATCGCTGATGGCGCCCCACAGGAAGGACGTCATACACTGAGCTGCTGAGGCTGTTGCTGCCTGCATTTCAAAAAGCCATGTTGACGTGCCACAGATAGTCAAGTTGACAGAAATTAGGCAGAAAGATGTGCACTGAGCAAGACACAGTTGAGCAGCTGCAATTGCTTTTGTCTTTAGTTTGTCATCCGCAAAACAGCTTGTGAAGTGAGCACAGCAAGAGGGTGAAAGCTCACCAAGAGTCCTGTGTTTCGTCCTATCGATTCTTCTGTGCCCGAATCTCCCTCAAAATGCCGGACCATGTACACAGCAAGTGTGTACGGCAGGGTGATATAAATGCCTTGGGTGAGCTGGTTGAACCTGAATACGCAAGCAGTACGGGAACGTAAGGATCTGTCCGTACGAGAAAAAAAAAGCCGATGGGGGAATTGCCAACTGACCATATGGCTGCCATTTGAGTCTTGTCGAGCGGCGAGTCATCCTCGCCGTCGAGATCAGAGGTGCTTCTAGGGGCCATACGGTTGACCTAAAGTGCGGAATTGGACCGCCGAGCGACATGCGGCCGGTTCTTGAGCTTCAATTCACCGGGCATGGTACTGAATCCATACCGGGAGATTGAGTGCCCGCTTGACTCCTCATTTATACCACCACAAGAAGAAGAAGAAGAAGGATTTTACAAGTTTCTGCCAGCCAACACAGCCGATCGCTTGTGCCAATTATGGCAATCATGTTCAAATCATCATGAAATCTAGACAGTCTACTACGTAGTGGAAAACCC
>JAABUK010003826.1_pt1 | contig 25064 bp, 6 predicted proteins | sample 5559141 | NCBI WGS metagenome assembly JAABUK01 (sample SAMN10711869, study PRJNA513367) | rock metagenome | isolation source: Antarctica rocks | place: Antarctica: Victoria Land, Pudding Butte nord | collected 2016-01-03 | reverse complement strand
TACTATTTATAGAACTCTAGCTTATATAATCAGTAAGATATAAGCTTTTGAATATTTAATAAAGAAATTTAAAGTTTTCCTTCATCAAATATTTAAAAGCTTATATCTTGCTGATTATATAAGCTAGAGCTCTATATAGAATACTAATAGATAGTTCTAAGAGTTACCTTTCTAATAATGCTATTTTTAGTATTATAGCTACGATAATTAGCTCGATGCAGACAGTATAAGTTTCTTCACACGCTAATTCTAAATAGGAATGTCACTCATTCAGTGATATAAGAGATATTAAAGAGATCTCTTTTCTTAATAGATTATTTAATAATCTTGCTATCTAATTAAAATTCTTACAAAATCATTAATAATAGTTAATAAATTCAAGGAATTGTTATATTACTTATATATTCTCTGATTTAGATATCTCTCACTTCTGAATTATTTTAATTCGAGCTGAATCTAATCACATTCTATTCACATCTATTAATAGATTTAAGAATTTGATCTTTATAACGTAAAAGTCACATTTCTTAATATTTACTTAAAGTTCTATTTTCTTTAGAATCTTTAATATCTTCTTAATATACTATTTATATTTTTCTCGCGTGTTACTAAATATCAGAATATCATTTTAATATAGCATTATAAATCGTTCTAACACACTTAGAAATATGTTATTTATATATCTCTAATTTATTAAGAGTGTCAAGCTCAATCTAAAAGATATTATTAAATAATGATAATTTTTATACATTATATTAAATATTATCAAATCATTATCTCTAATCATAACTATTCTAATATAGTGAAACGCTTAATAAACATTCATCTTCGTTAGAAACTTCGCGTTAATAAGCTATTCTAATATTTTATCAATTTTAAATATCGAATATCCGTTCTTCTTTATAAGGGCGTTCAGATCTCGATAGTTTATATAGAATTAAAGTTCTTTATTCGACTTCTAAATCAATAGAATTAGAGATATAAATAACGCATTACTTAATTTAATAAATCTCTTCTTAAGATTCTTCTTAATATATTCCTTAATTATATTAAGCTTTATAGAATTTATACGTTAATAAGATTATCTTCTAAGCAGTTCTGCGTTATTCTATAATTTTATTTAAATATTATATTAATCTTAATATGAAGAAAGAATGTTTAAAGTCTTCTTTAAAAAGATATAAGTATATTCTTGAAATTTAAAAGAAATTATCTCTTATAAATTCTCTTTAATCTTCTTATTCTTCTTCTTCTACTTCTTAATATTCTCAGAAGTAATTATAATAACTTTTACTTTAAATTTCTTAGTCAGCTTCTTAAAAGTTGTTAAACTTATTATTTTAATATTCTTTAATTTAAAAGAGATTAATTTCATGTTTAAACTTATATTATCTCTTCGCTTTTAAGATCTTTAAGACTTCTTCTTCTTTATAAAGAATATTCTTATTAAGAATTGTCAAGACTAATTATAGTAAGGTTTAGATATCAGGGAATTGTGGATAGAAATCACTATTCTTATATAGAAGAGTTAAGAGTAGAGTGCAATTAATAATATAAATTAATTATGAAAGAAGAATAGAATTATAAAATTATAAGATGTAACGTCATTTATATATTTAAGAGAAATCATTATTTACGACTGCTCACTTGTGAGTTTAAGTAAGTACTGACTAATTACTTATAACTACTTACTCATAAGTCTGAGTGAGCACTGACTTATTACTTACAACTGCTCACTCGTGAGTCTGAATAAGCACTGACTTAACATTAAGTCTTAAGTTATATAATCTAATTAATCTTTCTATTTCGAAAGATTTTATAATATTATCTCTTTCTTAATTAATCTTTATTTTGAAGACTAAGAGCTAAAGTTAAGAGCTTCTATAAAAGAAGTTCTTTATTATTCTTTCTTCTTATTATATCTATTTATCGAGTGAGTAAGTCTTCTTTCTATTATCGTCAGACTTTAGTAAAGAGAGTATTAAAGCTGAGTTCTCTTACTAAGATATTCTACTCTAATTATATTCTCACAAATATTTTATATATTTTTTCTGCGTAATTTTCTAAATGCTTTAAATATATCTATCGCGATTATTATTATAATGAAAACTTTTCTAATAATAACTTTGATAAGCTAAGTTAAGAGAAGAAGAAATTATAATTAACTCTTCGCGCTTTTTATAAAAGATCTTTAAAGAAGACTGCGGAGACTATAAGTCTTTAAAGATAAATTAAATTTCTAAAAAAGATGTGGGAGATTATAATATCTTAAGAGATTAAGTCTCTAAATAAGCTTAATTGGAAAGAGAAATATTCAGAGAAGAGAGAATGATTAATTAGTGCGGAATTAAATATTATTTCTGATGAGGCGCAGCTGATTATTCTCTTTAATTTTTCTCACGCCGAGAATTCCGGCAGTGATAATTCTTAAGAATCGCGGAATTGAGATTCGTTTCTAATTCTTATATGTTTTCTGATATGTTATATTCTGATTATTTTATTAGATAATAAGTTTTATCTTTAATCTCTTAATCATTCAGCACTTATTCTATCTTATATTTCTAATTCTAATTGTTTAGATAAACTAAAGTCTATTTAACGTTCTTTAATGCAGATTCTAAAAGAGAAATATTGAATATAAAGTGAATCCTTATAATATTTAAGAGTTTAAGTCTATAAATTAATTTATTTAAGACTCTTTAAATTAGATAGAGATCGAGTTTTGTATAATTCAATTTTGCACTAAATCTTTTGATTTTAATATTTCGACGAAGTAGATATATTAAGTTCTTCTCTTTAAGATTTAATCTATTAATTCTCTTAAAGTTATAATAAATTTCGAATCTTTAATTAATAAACTTAAGATCTTTTATCAATTCTTAATATAAACTAATTAATAGTTATACATTAATAATTGATTTTTGTGTAAGTTATTTCACTTCTCTTAATTATCTATATGAAACGGATTTATATTCGTAATTCACGTAAAATAATAACACTTCAATTACTATCGATGCACTATTATACGCGAACTGCGTTAATGATAGAAGTATTATTTAATTATTCTAATAATAGTTCACGTAATATTGTAGATATTATTTTACTGTCTGATTGATTCTTTTAGTTTATTCATCTATTTATAAATAATAGACGGTTAATAGTCTATACTTAATCTCAAGCTGATCTATTAATAATTTTCAAAATTTGGAAGTGAACAGTTTATCTCGATTAAAGAGGATTTTCGCTGATATATTATAATTTGCGAATATTATTCGCAAAAATATATAGATCAGATCCTCCGCATTAAATACTTCTAAATAGTTGATAAAGTATATATACTTTATTAATCTATTAGTAATAACTAAAATATTATTATAGCTGATATTTATTATTAGATCTTTGAATAAGAATAACTTAATAATAAAGTTCAATATTATGAATTTTCAGACTCTCTTTAATATCTTTAATGACTGTATCTTCCCGTATAATTTATATTGAAAGTGCTTTATTTTTTAATAAATATTATAATTAATAATTCATTATCGAACTACTTTGTTCATTTTAGAAAAATAGTAGAATTTAAAAATATGTTTCAGAGTTTTTTCTATTTCTTAATGCTTATAAAAGATCTTTTCATAATATTATCAGAGGATTATCTCTTTAACTTAATTTGTAATATATATCAGTCTCTTATATAGAATCAGCCCGCTATTCTATTATTAAAAGACTGAGTATTTTTCGAGATTCTTTTAAATTTCACGGGATAAATGATTGTTTAAATATAATCTAATAATTCGGCGTTTTTAATTTTAATCAGAGATTCGAAATATCGAAGCAATTATAGCGTGATTATATATTATGAACCTGTCTGAGTTCTTACATAAAACTGATTGTGGAGTGAATTTAATATCTCGGATGTGATCTGCTTAATAGCTTAAAGTATTGACTTTAACATTATCATTTTCTTTTTAATAAAATATTTTAAAGTTGTATATTAATAACAGCTTAGACTATTATATTTAATATTTATTTAATATCTTGATAGTAATGAAGTATAATAGATTTTTATGATCTATATAGACTTTCATAAAGTACTTGAATCCTTTTAAATATATTCGTTATTTATCGAACGCGATAATTATAATTAGAAGTTTCTTATCATGAATCTTATAATTAAATTCCGCAGAAATCATTTTTTTAAAATAGAAGATAATAAGTCTCAATCGTTCTTTATTATTAGATTAACTTATACACATACCGATAATATAGTTTAATACATTTATCTCGAGCACAATTTATCTTTTAAAATCAAATATTGCGAGAATAAGAGTTGTTATAAATTTCTATTTCAGCTTCTAAAATAAAGACTTTACTTCTATTCTTTAAATGAAGAATACTTCCTTTCTAATTATTTGTGTTAATAAGACAATTATTTTTGAGTAATCTGTAATAAATCTTCAATAGAAGTTGGCGAATTCGAGAAATGATTATAATTTCTTCACTGATATAAATTACAATTATTTAAGTATAGTTGTGATCTTAAATTTATTCATTTAAATCCTTATAATTATTAAAATAAATTTAAGAAACTTAACACTTTGCTTATAAAACTCGCATTTCTTGATTTTCATTAATAGATTTTTCGCCTAAAAAGCGCGAAGCATCTTTCGAATATGTTTAATATATTATTCTTTGATTTTAAAATATATAAGAATGTTATTAAGATAAATAATACAGAACTGATCTAGATATTCTTTAAGAACATTATTTATTAGAGATTAAAAGAAGATTGAAGTGTTTATCAACTTAAATAATATGATTAAATACTCGTAATAATTATAACGAGTTTGAAATGCTGTTTTTCATTTTTCTTCTTTTTTCATTCTTATTAAATTATACACTTCTCGTAAATTAAGCGTTATAAATCACTTAGCTTTATAAATATGATCGTGTAATTTAGAGATGAGAGATAATGTATAATGATTTTTTATGATTATATTATTTAGTTATCAATAATTAACATATAAACGCATTTCTTCATTTAACTTCGAAATAAATAGAACTGAATATTCTGTAGATAAAGTCGAGAATTAAATAAACTCTTTTTTTTAGTTCTTATTAAGATATTTCCGTAGAATCTTAAGTTCTTTCTTAAAAAGAGAATAGATAGATTTGTATATAAGTTTCTTATCGAATTCTAACGGAATTTCGTGATTTTAGAGTTGATATTTAGATAACGCAGATGCGCTTTTATTCTTAATAAATAAATGTTTAAATTTATTATATTTAGATAAATATTTAAAAGATTTCTCTATTATCTTTACTAAGCATCTATCGTTAGATTTTATCTATACTGCTTTAATGAATAATACTGTTATTTTGATTATTTCGCAGGCGCAGTTAAAAAAGCTGATAGTTCATTATTTCTAACTTACTTTCAAATCGTAAGTTTCTAATTATAGAATTCTCAGAATAATGTTATATTTAATTTTCACAATATTCAACATCACTTTTTCGGTGTGTTATTATATGATTAGATTGAGCGGATAAGTCTCTATCTTAATTTATTCTTGATTTTGCTTTATAGAGCTTTCGTCTATTAATATTAAGTGATAGAGTTTATTCTTCTTTCGAGTTAATAGACGTGAGCGAGTTATATATATTAAGAAAGTGTAATTTCCGATAACTTCAAAATCTATTATAATCTTGACTTTTTATTATTTAATATTCTCTTATAAGATTATGTGTTATGTATAACTAATATTAATTACTATTAATTTTTAAGATTTGAGATCAGATTCTTTATTAAGTTTTAAACGCAAAGAATCTTCTTATTTTTTAACTTCTCAAATTAGTAATTCTAAAAATAAGTATATTCTTTCTTTGTAAAGTAATAATTGAGATTATTATATAGAAAGTGTGCGTATAATTTATAAGAGATATGATACTCTCTATTATAAATCACTCTTATTATCTTTAATTCTTTAAGTTCTCTAATTTGCGTTATACTTACACTTTATATTTCTTTGAGATAAGCGGGAGTATTAATTTTATACAAGTTAACTGCTTCTCAAATATTACTGTTTTAATAATAATAAATCTATTTCTAATTTCGATTTGAATAGTCTTCTATGCGATATATTCTTAATCATAATTTTAATTTAATTCTTTGAGATATCTTTTCGAATATATATATCTTGTACTAATATTAAGATTTCAACTCGCAATTTATATTTATATATAACGCTAACTCTTAGAACTTAATAATCATTTTCATATAATTCTTATTATATTTAAGATTGCTTAATACTCGCTTCTAAAGTATTTTAAAGATAACGCTTAATAATTATCTTATTTTCTTCTATTTAAGTTTCTTGGAATATCACTCTAAGTTGTTCTTATCTAATCTATAAATAACGTATTGATTATTATAATAAACAGTTTAGAATAAGCAGATATAAGATGATTTTGTAAGTTTTTAATCGCGAATTTATTCGGGCGATTTAATAACTATTTTTAATATCGGTGTTTCGATATTAGCGCAGCTAATATTTCATATATCGTCTGATTTATTCATTCTCTATTTCGTCAATTCTTCCGAGATCGCGTGTAACTATTATTTATTGAGATAATTATTAACTCGATATTCAGATTTCTTATAATAGAGATATAAGTTCTTTTTTATTCGCTTCTCTCGCTAAGTTAGAGAGAGTTTATCTCGATTAAATTTCTTTTCAAACTTTCTCTAATTTATAATATCTAAATCTATTTCTTGAAAATATCGAACTTATTTAGATTGATATTCTTTCTTCCGATATTTACTTAAAATAAACACTTAAGTACGTTCTTATTCTTTTTTCATTTATCTTTTATATAGATGATTATTTATCTTAATAAATATATTAATTAAACTCTTTAATTCATTTAATCTCTTAATTTAAGTCAGCTTATTCTTAATTAAATTCTTTAGTTTTAAATAATATTTTATTATAAGCGCTGCATTATTCCACTTAACTTATAATATAATCTACTGAAACTTAAATATATACTCTATTACTAAGTCTATCTACTGAAATTTCTAAACTTCTTATTTAGTAGTTTGTTCTTCATTTACTTCTTTATACACCTATCTAATACACTTCTTAAAATAAAAATAGCTGATGAAGATTCTTTTTATTTTCTCTTTCTTATCTTCGATCAGCTTTTCTAAGTAATTTATTAGATGGAATTTAAATTAATTAAAGACTTTATCTTTAAGATAAGTAACTGCGAATATTATCTTAACTTTAATCGTTCTTAATCTTTAAGTATTAAATCGAATATATATATTAACTTAAATTAAGAAGATTTAAAGTTTCTTCTTATCTTTATAAAACATATTAGAGATATTAACTTTTAAGAAGACGTGATCTGTATTAGTAATTTCTTCTTAAGATTATTCTTATTTAGAGTGTGATATATTTATCTTAATAATTTCTATTATGATAGAGTGACTGATATCTGATAATAAATAGTTAAAGTATTAAGAACTGTTAAGACTAGCTATAATAAGATTTAGATATTAAAGAATTATAAATAGAAATCACTGTTCTTATATAGAAGAATTAAGAGTAGAATGTAATTAATAATATAAGTTGATTATAAAAGAAGAATAGAATTATGAAATTATAAGATGTAACATCATTTATATATTCAAGAGAAATCATTACTCATAACTACTTACTTATAAGTCTGAATAAGCACTGACTGATTGCTTATAACTGCTTACTCGTGAGCCTGAGTGAGCACTGACTTGTTACTTATAACTACTCACTTATGAGTCTGAATGAGCACTGACTTGATGTTAAGTCTTAAGTTATATAACCCGACTAATCTTCCTATTCCGAAAGATTCCGTAACAATTCTCTTATCTTCTATCTCTTCACGCCTTAAAATCTTAATAAACTGCTGTTTCATCTTCTATTTAAATCTATTTAAATCTGAGCAGATCTGTTTAGAATTATCTTTATATATCTGATTATGATTAGATATATTCTTTTCTATTTAAAGATAGTTAGATATATTCTTATTTAACTTCTTCTTATTTCTTAATATTTTATCATACCGCACGTATAATAAAATGATTGGATTTCTATCATTATATTAATAATGTTTCGACTTAAAATTTATAGTATTAGTAATGAGATTAGATATATAATCATGCAATCTTATTCACTTCTTTTCTAAAATAATAGAATATATCGTCTGAATTATATAAAAGATCTGTAATATTTATTAATATCTTATAATTATTATAAGTATATAAATCGTCTGTGTTATAATAGAATGCTTTCTTTTTATAAAATCTATTAATAAAATCTTCTTAACTAAATTCATTAAATCGATTTGCAGTCTTTTATATAAATTCTTAGTTAATTAATAATTTATTACTGCTGTAAGCTAATAATCAGTATTCATTAATATAGACACATTTAAAGAACTCATCTTTTCTTTACTTAATAGAGTATTTATTAGAAACGAAGACTTTATTTAGTCTTTAATAGCTGTAGAAATAATAGTTGATGATATTCATAATTAACATTTCTATCTTGACTTATCTATAACTATTTCTGCGCTCGCAGATTTATTTAAAATATCTTTGCGATAAACTACTCTTTTTCTAATTTTTTCAAGATATTGAAATCATCTTTCTTAATAGCTATTAAGCTTGAGCAGTTTCTGACTATATATCTTAATTATTAATATTTATAGCATCGAAACTTTTTATGATCAGTTTTTAATATATAGATAAATATCATCTTTATAAACTGAGCTCTATTCTTTAGCTTCTCTACCGATCTTCTCTTTCAGAATTCTGAATCTGCCCGAATAGATTAAGAATCTTTCGCGTATTTATTAACTTTTTGTAAATTCGACTCAAGAAATTACAAATTCTTTATAATCTCTTTAATAATCATATATCTTTTTAAGACTATAATTAACTTCAGATTATTAGATATCTTTAATCTAATATCTCTAATCTAATTCTTCTCTAATATATTTATCTTTATAATATATTAAAAGAACTCTTTAAGAAAACTAAATAAATTCTTATTTAATTAACGCAGATAGTAATAATTATCTCGCGCAGTATCTCTTTAAAAGAAATCTCTAAAGCGATTTAATAATATTTGCAGTAGACTCTTAATTATAATTATCTAAGATATCTTTAAATATAACTTTAATAGATTACTAATCTCTCTCTTAGTTCTTAATCTTACATAAATTACGCGATTTATATTTGTAAGATATCAATCTTTATTTATAAGCAACTTCAGCTTTAATACTAATAATTATTCCGCGAATTATTATAAAGTTCTCATCTTAAACGCGTTAGAATTTAATAGTTTCTCACTTTTATTATATTAATTACTCATCTATATAATAAAGATTGCTTTGAGCGTTTCTCGAACACTCTTTATAATATTCTAATATAATAGAAGAGCTGCAGATATTATAGATCTCGCTAGTAGATTCTTCATCAACATCTTCTTATCTCTCAGCATTTTTATTAAAATCTGATTCTTCTAAATTAGCTGTTTCCGTTTAACTATTTAGATATCTCTTTCTTTCTATTAATAATTCTATAACTTCTAAATTATTTAATGATTTTCTATTATCTTATTAATCTCTTTATTATAAGTCTTAATCATCTTATTATATAAATTATAAAATTTCTTAAATATGCGCAGTATATTATTCACATTATTTTATATTCTCGCAATAAACTTTATTATTTCTTAATTCTTAATAAGCTATCTTAAAGTTATCATCTCTTAAATCATTTCTATCTCAGCGTTCTCTATTTATAAAGATAATCATTATTAATCTATTTCTCAGTTATTCTATAATGCAGAATCTTTCTTTAATCTTTCTTAATTAGATTGAGTCATATTAATATTAATTAGCTTAGAAACTGAATTTTAAATTTTACTTTTAATCATATTATTTTAAGTGCTTTTAAGATTCTTTTATTCACAAATACTAACTATTAATTAGTAGATCCCGAATTTACTAGCTTAATTCTTAGATTATTTTACTTTTTTAAAGATATCTCTAATTTCTCTCTTTTCGAAGATAGATAATCGAACTTAATATATTAAGCTCATTCACAAAATCTATCTTATTATTAAAGAGTCTGAGAGTAATTTAAAGAAGATTTAATAAAGATAAGCTGATCTACATAAAATTTAAATTAATTAAGAGTAACTATTTTATATTTATTTAAATAATAAAGAGAATGAATTTAAATATATTATAATAGCTTAAGCTAAATATATTTAATAATCTATAAAAATAAATACTTAAGTTACAAGAATTAATCTAGCTTATAAAGAAGCTGCAGAAGTATTAAATATATACTGCGGCCGCTAATTCTAATATAACTCTTAAGCTCTGAGATCTCTTTAGAAGATATAATTCTAACGCGCTAAACTTGCGTATTAAGTCTCAGGCATTTTGTCATATCGCGTGTATACCGAAATAGTTGGATTTTCATTATTCAGTCTGCGATCATCTCTTGCGTACAACTATTCTTCATAACTGTAACAACTCATAATAAATTCGATCAGTTAAATAGATTGCAAATATAGAGATTTAAAAGATTATAAATAAGAAAATCGCTTAAAATAAGAAAATTAAGAGAATAATAGAAATGCTATGAAAAAGAGCTTATTTTAAGAGTAAGAAAAATTAGAATTCCGAGTTAAAATCTTAAGAAGAGAAAAAACACTTAAAAATAAAGATATTTACAAAAATAATCGCTTTTGTAGTAGATTAAAATAGTTATAAGTTATAAAATATTTAAATACTCGATTCAGACGTAAATTCTTATATCTATAATAATTTATCAAGATTTAAATTTAAGCGTTCAGTTACTGAGAATAATAAATTAATAGTAGATAAAACAGTCTATTTTATTAAGATGTTTAGAAGTGTAGATATCTTCATTTAAATGTTTATAAACTTGGAAACGATAATTCTTTTTAAAATAATTCTCATCTCTGATTTTTTCACAAATACAGTCTTTCTATATAGATTTACGTCAAAAGAAGTTCACTAAAATACTAGAAAACAGCGCCTATATTATCAGAATAGTAGGGAGATCTTCTGCACTATATAATAAATTAGATCTTATTGAACACTCGAATATAATTCTCTTAAGATCTTTATATTAAATTTCGCGTTAAGCACAACTTTATAAGTAGATATAAAGACATCAGCTATTTAATAGCACGTTATAATAAGTTATTTAAAATAAGATATTATCTCTTATCTTTAAAATAGTGTTACAGACACTATTATTATAAATTCAACTCTATTTATTGTCTGCGAAATCTGTGTGTTAAGTAAGATAATAGAAATAGTGTTAAGAAGAACTGATAAGAAAGATTCTGTAAATAAGTCTTTTGTTCGCGTCTTATATAATCTAATTCAGCTGTTAATAATCTATAATAACAAAAAATAAGTCAGTTACTTTTATTATTATTTTATTGACATGAATTTTATATATACACACACAAAAAAGTCGCAGAATATTAAAATAATCATCAAATTTCTCAATATAATAAAGACTCGATTTTAATAAGAAATTTGCTATTTTTAAATTAATAAAGAGATCTTCTTAGATTATAAATATGATAAATTAATTACAGAAAAAGAGATTATTACAGAATACTTAATATTAGCTACTCAGACTTAAAATAACTCTGTCGAGCGCTCTGAGAAGATAATTATATAGAAAGCTCGCTATATATAAATAATAAGCTCTTTATTAGATAATCTATAATCTGAAAATTTTAAAATAATAAGCTATCTTAATAATTATATATCTAAACACTTTTTAAGCTGAAAAATGTCTATTAAAATTCTTATAAATATAAAATCTAATCTATCTCATCTTTATATTTATAACTGTCGAGTCTATTCTCTAAATAAGTATATTCCTCATATTCAGAAGCTTAAATTAAGAGCTTATATCAGACATCTTATAAATTACAATTCATCAAATATCTACAGAATTTAAATATTCAGTTAGAAGAAAATAATTAGAATAAGAAATATTAAATTCAATAATTCTCTATTTTATAGTTTAGAAGATATTGATTTAAATCATTTTCTATATAAGAAGATTAAGCAGATTATTGAAATTCTCAATATTTAGTTATTAAGCTCTCTTCTATTTAATTCAGCTGTTAATAATATTACTAATACTTAAAATAAGTAAATTAGCGCCTCTAAAAATACTAAATTCTTCACGCTCTTAAATAAGATATTGATATTCTCTTCTAACTTAAATTCAATATTAAATCAGCTACTTACATCTAATTCTATTTCTAAGTTCTTTACTATTCTAAATCAGTTTAAATAGATTCATAATTATCTATTAAACATTTATAAAGAGTTTACGTCTAATAATAAGCAGAATTCTTATTTAATAATCGAATTTAACTCTTAAAATATATTTCTAAAAGATGTAAAATATACTCGAAAATCTATATATTACACAGTTTACGCAGTAACTCTTAAATAGAGCTTCAAGCTCATCTTCTTTCACTCTATCTTCGCCTTCTTAATACGAGATTAAATTAATAGAAGAGAAGATCTACATTAAGATACATTATCTACTGAGTTAAAAGTGTAGAGACAGCTTATTAAACATCGATTTATAAGAGAATTTTAATAGACAGCTTAAATTAAAATATAAGAACTTAAAAAAAGAGATATATATAAATAAATAAATAAAAATATCAATTTAAGAGTTAGATTCTTACTCTTAATATAAGTATTTAAATATAAATTTGATATAAATAATTATCTTAATAAATTTAAGATTCAAATTTACGTATAAGAAGATTTGTAATTAATTAAGCAAGATACTTATATAATTATATTAACTGCGCGCACTTTTCGAGCTCTAATAACTTTAATAGCCGCTTTTAATCTAAAAATTCATTAATATAATATTGTTAATATCTTTATTAATAATGAGCTAAATAAGTAAATATATTACTATTCTTCTAAGAGCTTTTAACGCCTAAATTTAATATAATTTCTTTTCCGCGCTCTTTATAATTTTAAGTAATCTTCACTTTTATAATATAATTATCTTAACGCAGCTCTTAAAGAGCTAAACTTATATTTAGTATTAGATATTAATTATTTATATATTAATAACCGCCTTTTAATATTTTTCTATGTTAACAACATTATTATTCTTTATAATAAGAAGAATTTCGATTATTTTCAGATCTTTAAAACAACTCTTTTACATAAATTTAAAATGAGATTTCTGAGTAAGTTAAAATAATTTCTAGATATTTAAATTAAGTGAAATTAAAACACTCGAAAAATATAATTATATCAAGACTTATATATAATCAAAATCATCTTGAAATTCAGTCTTCTTAATATTTTATAATCTCTGAAAAGCTCTATCTTCTTTATTAATATTTTTCTTCAAAATAATAACGCGCAGATCATTTCACAACAAATTCTCATCTATTAATAACACGTAAGCTCTCTAAATTTCGCAGCTATTATTTCTTGACCTAATATAATATTTTCTATCTTTAAATTATCTTAATTTCTTATTAATTCGTTTATAACTTATTTAATTATCTTAAATCGCGTTATTTTCTATCTTTATATCTCTCAAAATTTAATTATTAAATACTTAGAATATAATATTAGCGAGCTATTTAAATACTTAAGTAATATCGTCTTCGCAGATGATTTAGCTACTTATTGTAGCTCCGATAAATATCTCTTCAAGCTATATCAGAGAGCTATTAATTAAAGAGCTGCTAAATAGAAAACAGTTATTATATTAAGTATAGAAGTTGAGTTTCTATTATTATTTCTAATCTCTCAAGAATTATTGTGATAGAAACGCTTTTTTCGAGTTATATAATTTAATATTGAGCAATAAATTACTATTAACTGCGATAATTAATAAATCATTTAAATTGTTAAGAAAGAAATGTTTAAGCTAAATATCAAGTTATATTATATTGATATACATCAGCACTAACTTTATTAGAAGGTTCAAGCTGATCAAATAATTATTAAATAGATTCTAATAACTGAAATGCCCGCGAACAATCTTATTAAGACTTTATCTATTTAAAAGCATGTTATATTTGTTTGACAGCTAAATCTAATTAATATATTAGACAGACTGGCCTGTATTAAAAGAAGAATTAGGAGAATAATGAATAACTCGCAAATGATCTATTTCTTTACATTATCACTCACGTTATCACTAACGTCATTTATAATAATAATATAAAGGATCTATTTTTCTGATTTTCTTTCTCTTCTTCTTCATTATCAAGCTGAGGGAGCTCGGAAGAAGTATAATAACGCCGACATCGATTTTCAGCACAAAAAAGAACACTAGAAGCATTTCTACGCGTTTCTAAATCATTCAAGATCTGATCCACTCATTTAACACCATTTCGCGTTATTTTGGCTCATATCCAGCTTCAATTTCGCCCGAAATGGAAGCTGAGGGGGTGTATCAAACAGCCTAGGTCTCAGGGCGTCCATTAGACAGGTTTTGGCTAGCCTGCGCCCTGTCCAACCGCCCTGTCCAACAAGGCTATTTCGAGCGTTTTCTTGAGTATATAACACTCATTCAACGCGCCATTCTACATAGATTTAGACAGTCAATTCCATCAATTCAACAGACATTCTACTAGCTATTCAAGCCGAATTTGTCTGACAAGATCCCAAAACACGATGCATTGACAGAGCACCCACACGCCCTCAAAGTCATGAATATGGGAGTATGATGGGCCAAATCTACCCGATGAAACAACAAGCTGCAGCTCGTACGCTTCTGAGGTCCTTGAAGTGTGGCTCGTTATTCTTGAGGGCAGCATAACTGTATGTACTGTGAACGGCCGTATTTCCACATAACGAAAGACTGGGCTGTGTCAATTTTGATGCAGCGAACAACATTGCAATACAGTACTCCCTTTTCACTCCCACGATATAGTAAACCCGGGTAATAACGTACGTAGTAACGACTCCTGCACCCGCTGTCTTCCCCTAGGCCGACCGTCGTTATGACTAAGCTGCCAAGTCCATTCCAAGAGCCTAATTGGGTGAGACCAAAGCTAAGCTCAATATAGATTAGCACTCCTAATCTTTAGTTACTCAAAATTGCAGTCAAAACGCCTTCCCGTAGTTGTATGGCAAAGAGAGTGTGGCAAGCGAATGCTGACGTTAGGGGCTGAATTTGGTCACGCCCCGATTCGTCAGCGTTCGAGTGTATTGTATGTACGGAATACTCTATTAAGTGGCCAAAGATCTCTGACTTCTTCTCGATCAATTGTGGCTGAAGTTCCAGAGCGGGAGATCGTCAGGCTAGTTACTGTAGGGAGGATGTACGCCATCCCAGCAGCTTGTTTCCCGAAAATTTTCCTGACATCACAGAATTGAACATCACAAAAAGGGCTTTGAGAAATTGAGGTGTGCAACCCGCTGATACTGACCAGACCCGGAAGATTGAGTGGAGAAGCCAGCAGGATGCCGACCAGCTCAAGGCGATAGTCTCCGGCAAGGTAGCCCAGGGTTTGCCTCACCACCACCTCCCCGGGGGAGATTGTGGTGCCACATAGACAAGAATCATCCTCCCAATGGATCAAAACGGACATTTCTCCAAGAAGCGGGACTTCAAAGCGAGGACTCGAAAGCAGTCGGATTGGCTCTCGGATTTGAATGACGTTGGGCCTGTGGAGCTGATTGAGAATGATCAGAGACCTACCTTCCTGCTAGACATCGATTCTCATGGCTCGTTCGGTGCCACCGACGCCCGCCTTGTCTACTCTAACGACTCTTTGAAGAATATACCGGATCTTCTTGAACAAGTCCAGTCGCTGTACAACCCAGTCGAGGGGAATCATGACCCCGCCTCCACAATCTTCGCACAGTGGGCAGTCAAACCAGCAACTTCGCATCCCACAAGATCAGGAAGCAGTTGTAAGTCGTTTCTGCGGTTTATTTGGACCATCGTGACGGTTCGGCATCGCTGGAATATTGTCAGCGGCATGTCAATTGACGCAATTGATGATTTGCAGAATGATGACTCTAATGCCACCTACTCTTCGTCACCAAAGCCGAAATATTTGGACGGAGTAGCAAAGAGTTCCGACTCAGAAAAAAAGGTTGGAAAACAGCTGGATTGGACATTATTAGGTTCTTGCTTCGAGACGACCTCGCATATAGAATGGGTGCGTAACTTCGATTGGGGCTCGACCCCCCTTGGTGACATGAGGGCCTGGTCGGACCAACTTCGTTTGACTGTCAACATGGCGATGTCAGATCCCTCACCTGTTGCCATGTACTGGGGCCAGGACATGACTCTTATCTACAATGAGGCTTTCATACCGATATTTCGCACGAAACATCCGTGGAGTCTTGGCCGAACTTTTGCGGAAGTCTATGTGGACGTAGCTATTGATTTCAAGGATTTCTACGATTCCTTGTGGGGAAATGGACTTGAGCGAGGGAGAGCTACAGCTGCAGATGACGAAAGATATGTTATGGTCACGCACAACGCACGCCTTGAAGAAGTCTTCTTCTCCTACACAGTTCTGCCAGTCCTGGGAGGCAGCGGATGTGTGGAAGGTTTTTATGTGGCCTTCAAAGATGTGACGCGGACTGTCGTTGCAACTCGGCGGGCTTCTGCATTGCGAGCCGCTGCGGACGCTAATGCAAACGCAAAAGATCCAGAAGCACTCTGGCGGAACCTCGTTGAGGCCGTCTCTTCCAATGAAAACGACATGGTGTCTATTTTTGCGTATTCCACTCGAAGCTTGTGGCGTGGAGCATCAAATCCGAGCGCAAAGGCCACAGCGGCAAGTGTCCTCGAAGCATTCTCCACTGTTCCCGTGGATGACAGGGGGGTACCCTGCGCTCATGATTTGTTCAGGAAAGATGTCCATTTCATGGCCGCGTTTTATGAGGCACTAAGGACAGGCATGCCACAGAAGTACGATATGAATGATGCAACCCTTGCTCAAGCATTGATGGATCCAGCCAAACCATTGAAAAACAGAGACTTGCCAAGGGAGCTTGCTTTGTGTCCCACTGATCCCCATTTGTCCTCTCAAGGTATCCTTGTGCTTGCCATCAATCCCTTCCGACCATACGATGTGGATTATGAAGCGTTTGTTGCAAATGTGGCTCGCGAAATGTCCACATCACTCGCTGTCTCGGACAGAGCCCAATTTGCGGAGCAAGCCATTGTTGAAAGCGAATTGCGATTCAGCCAAATGACAGCGACGTCTCCGGCCGCTCATTTCGAGGTCAACCTTGAGGGCCAAATACTCTATGTAAATGATAGGTGGCATTCGATTACGGGAATGCCTCGACCAGGCCATGAGATACCAGCTATGTCATGGCTTCAACTGGTCTACGAGCCTGACATACCCGTTATCGAACGCGAGTGGGCCCATTTGCAGGAAGGTAAACCTGTTTCCTTCGAAATCAGATTGAAGAAGAATTGGCAAGCGATCAATCCATTCAGCGGCGAGACTCTCGAACTAGAGCACACATGGGTGCTGGCCATGGCCTCGCAGCATGCAACGAAAATTGGTCCAACGATTATGGGATGTCTAGTTGACATAAATAGACAAAAATGGGCCGAAGATTTCCACAAGCGAAAGACGGAAGAAGCAATCGAAATGAAGCATCAACAAGAACGATTCATAGACATGACATCTCATGAAATGAGAAATCCTCTGAGCGCCATCTTTCAATGTTCAGACAGCATCATTTCTACACTCGAAGAGGCTATGAAGGAAACTGCCAATGGAGACGCCAATAAGGCGATTTCAAGGTCAGCTGGAAGTAATCTGTCAGAGTCCTTCAAAAGTTGCATCGAAGCAGCGCAAACTATCTCTCTTTGCGCGCAACATCAAAAGCGAATTGCCGATGATGTCCTCATGCTTTCGAAGATGGATGCAAACATGATCGAGGTCACTCCAATGGATTCGAACCCAAAGCAACTTCTGGAAAGTGGTCTCAGTATATTCGCTTCGGAGCTTCGGGCAAATGATACTCACATGGTATTTCACATCGACCAGTCCTACAAGAATCTGGGGGTTGACTGGGTTCGTCTCGACCCTAGCCGTTTGCTACAAATCCTGATCAACTTGACCACCAATGCGCTCAAGTTTACCATCCCTGAAATGGACGAGAGAAGGATAATCGTTTCTCTTGGGGCATCAACCGCGCCACCTTTACACCTTTCTTCTGATGATGCTCGCTTCACGTACTTGCCTCGTTCTGGAGACATCATCGACCCAACATCACGTCCGGAATGGGGATCTGGAGCGCCGATATACATCCATGTGTCTGTCCAAGACACGGGTCGTGGTATAAGTGAAAACGAGCTAAAAGAGCTTTTTATGCGATTCAAGCAAGCATCTCCACGCACTCATGTGCAATATGGTGGTTCTGGATTGGGACTTCACATAGCCCGTCAACTGACTGAGATGCAGGCCGGTCAGATAGGCGTCACTTCAGAAAGAGGCAAGGGCAGCACTTTTTCATTCTACATCAAGGCGAAACGATGCAATCCGACTGATATCCCGCTACCAGCTCCACGAGCTTCCTCAGGGACCTTAACCCGCCAAGTAGGATCCACAAAGGCCCTGAATCTAGCGGCCCAACAGTCGCGGTCATATCCAACATCCAGAGAATCAACTCCAGTCAGGGAACCCCGAAAGGTAAACGTTCTCATAGTCGAGGACAATCTCGTGAACCAGAGAGTGCTAAGTAAGCAACTTCAAAACCTGGGATGGAATGTCTCCGTGGCCAATCACGGTCTTGAAGCTCTTGAGGCGCTGAAGGAAACGGTCTTCTGGGCCCCCACAAGCTCATCAGGCAGGAGCAAACCTCTTGATCTGGTGCTTATGGACATCGAAATGCCCATCATGGATGGCCTGTCGGCTACTAAAGAGATCCGGAAATTGCAAGCCGAGGGAACGATAAATGGCCATGTGCCAATCATGGCCGTGTCGGCAAATGCAAGGTCTGAACAGATTGCGAAAGCAACTGCCGCCGGGATAGTAGGCTACATAGTATAAAGAGATATGACAAATTGCTGATCTCGAACAGGATGATGTGGTCTCCAAGCCATTTCGCATACCTGAACTTGTTACCAAGATTGAACAGCTCCTTGGAAATCGATGAGCTGATTGAATAAATGATCATCAATCTTCAGCCAAAACAGCTGGTACGGTCACAACCTAGCCCTTCACGCTCGAACCACGATGCGCTACAAGAGCGTTGTCCACGTCTTTGACCTGCCGGTCCGATACCTCGCTGGGCTGCGAGGTTCAAATCTTTATCGCATACCGTGGCCCGTCATCCTACGTGCCCTACATTAATTCTGGGTTCTCACCGGTGGATTACCTAGGGTAAAACGAGACCCGTCCCAACGCCAGCGGTGGATTTTCCCTTCGCAGACATTCCCAAGATGGTCCTCTCAGCATGATTCAAGGCCACCCCCAAGCTGCTCGGCCGAGCACATCAGGTGTGTCGCAAGATTAGGATACTCACAGCCTACGTGCACCAACGGTATGAACAGGAGAAGTCCTTGCCTCTTCAGAAAAGTGAGAGTCTGTAGTTGACCTGTGCAATGCCACGCAATGAAAAGATAATCCAAAGGCCAGGCCAGGCCAGGCCAGCTCACTTCCTTTCACACGACGGCAGGGCAGTGCAGGGCAGTGCAGGGCAGTGCGGTGTGGTCCCGTCATCCATCATCACAGGAGACAACCGAGCAGCTTCGTCATGTCACGCTTCCTGCCATCATGTCATGATGGTGGCCCCTACTCCCAGCCCAACCGTTCACGTGGTGTGGAGTAGAGGGTACCAAACCTCTACCATTATCCGCGATGAACCCCCCCCTTCCCTTGGTTAAGTAGCCGGCATATCCATTCATGTGTTCGTCATGCAGCGGAGCGGTTTTCCATCGGCCCGTGCTATAGAAGAGAATAGATTCCATGAAGCTGCGGAACAAGGGATCAATTTGAGTGTGTGTGAGAGGGAGAGAGAGAGGACGTACATAGACGGCCCCCTCTTCATCTCTCCGCGGGAGTGATGCCGGCGCGGTGGACGGAAGACTCCCATGGTGGTCAGGGTAGGCTAGCGAAGCAATCTTGAAGGACCCAAACAGTGAAAGGTTAGTCGGATCAGTGAATCACACCAGCCTCCTTGCGAGAGGGATCAAGGTCCGACGACACCAGATGAAAATCCACCTTCAGCTCCAGGGACCGTTTATTTAAAACATGTGTGGAATGGAGAGAAAGAGGTTCATTGGGAAGCCTGCTTACTATATACTCTACGTCGGGCTACTACTAACCAAGATAGTTAGTTAGGCTGGCAGTAGAAAGGTCTCATGAGACAACGGCGGTAACTAGGGTAGGTGGCTGGTATCAGAAATGTAATGTAAGACACAAGCATGCGATCATCGTATCAAGTAACTAACTAGTTTGTTAGTGCGCAGACAGCGTTTTTTTCTTCTAATGGGGAGTCCCGAACCATGGTTATGTCCATAAGGGGGGCCCTTCTTCTAATCATTGTATCAAGGCAGAATCGCTCGGCTGGCATGGGGGGAAGGAAGTTTTCATTCGCAGGATCGGGCAGCTAGATTTCTTACGCGCAAAGACCCCCTTGTATTGATGGGAGGCGATTCGGAATTGTGGTGTATTATATGATGATATGGATAGCATGAAAAGAGCGTATGCAGGTTGCGTGCATGGCGAGTGAACAATGGCAGCGGTCATGATTGCGTGAGGCCAGACAGATGGCTTGCCCTTGAAGGGTTGTTGTCTTCTCTCCCCTCGACTAGCCTAGTTAGTAGAAAGGCGCTGCCACCGCAGCTGTGAGATATAGCCGTCCTCAGCTTAACCCAGGATCCGCATGTGACAATGTTTGTTTGAGGGGGAGAGAGAGCGCAAGAGCTCAGGCCCTGTTTTTGAAGGTCAGATGATGTGGCCAGTAATCGGCAACCTCGAACAGTGCTAACTGGAACCCCATAATGCCTTATCCAATGAGCGTCTTTTGCCATTGCGTGCATGGTGTAGCATTTTCCAAATCATCAATGGCGCCTCGTAAACGAGGAATGCGGCTCGCAGATAGGCTAGAGGATGATGATGATGATGAATCAAGAATGCCCTGAGGTGGGGGATATGCTGTCGGAAGGTGTCCAGCTTAGCTTGAGGACTTGTGGATGTCAATGACGTTCATGTCGAAGTCATGTCAACGTCGACGGCTCTGGAGGAGGCGGACTTGACCTACGCTAGTGTCTCTGGCTAGCTACAGCTGCGACCAGAGCTGCAAATATCGCTGAAAGTGAGCAAGGTGCAAATCAGGATACAAGCGCTTTAGCAACGAACTCGAAATGTGGTGGAACTTTGTGGATACAATGCACTGTAAAAATGCCCCAGAAACGCTGAATATGGTCTGGGCAAAACCGAGCGGGTCGAGCGGTACGGAAATAATGGTTGGCTGATTAGGATCTCCCATGCGAGAGAGCTAAACAGTTCTTATCGTTTTCTTTACCCACTGCTTCTGGTATCCATGAAGTATGGAGTAGCTTACTTCATAAAACCTAATTCGATAGTATTCGTCTTCTTTAGTACCTGTGGGAAGTAAGATTGGAGACTGGACTTTCTCAAATATGGACGATTCCTTTTTAATGTTCTTTTCCACATACAAGTGCAGGACAAGTATCGGGACGAAAACTGGTGGCAGTCATTTTCTGTGCCCGGATGGTCCAAGAAAATATCCCCTTGCGGTAGAGACCGACCTAGGGGATAATTGAAGGCACTGGGAAGGCTCCTTAACGGAATTGTGAGGCCGCGTACCTTGATCGATCCGCCTGAATCTTGGCCTAGTGGATTTGCACTGACGGATGAGCTTTCGAAAGCAAGGGCCTTAACCTGGAACTGTAGCAGATAGTTCCAGGTCTGATTTGCCGCATGAAAGTAGACGGGGCCAACGATGGACGTCCAGGAGAAGGATGGAGCCCACTACTCCGAGAGACCTTTCAATCTGTGGTGATGGCTCACGGGTGGTCCGCTAGGCTCATAAGTATACTCATGGTCTATCCGCCAGGCTAAGCCTCTTGGCAGATCATCGACCCATAGTCCAGCGATGCAGGGGGGATCGAGGGCTGAAGCCGTTAGTTCGTTGCTGATAAATGGCTGCGAGGCCGGATATCGCGGGCGAGGCGTCCTTTGGTTTTGTCAAAGTCCTTCCACTGGACTCCTGGATCAACATATACAGCTCAGTAACGCTAGATCCTGCACGGCACCAGCCCTGTCTTGCAAGGACATTTGATGCTGTTGTCAGTATTGTGGGTGTCGTAGCCCACCGGTAGCTGAGGGTTATATAACTGCCAGCCCCTTCCTTACCCACTTTGCTGACACAAAGAAAGGGATCTTCGGATCCATCGGGGGGTCCGACATCAAGAACACGAAACGGCAATCGGCTCGTTGGTGATTGGCAGGTGTATAGATGTGCCGTCTCGCATCGGCCTACCCACGCCTTGATTTGGAGGATTAGACCAAGGTTGAGTGGATTGGTGTTGAGATAAACCAGCTGGGCGTTGCGACGAGAAGGGGGAGGCCATACCCCCTCCTCATCGCGTTTGGCTTGAGTTGCATGGTCGGTCACATCGAAGTTTGCCCATACTCCTTCGCAGTAAAGCGTCAACTGTTACAATACCGCCACCCCGTCGACTACAGTTCTGTCCACAACGTAGACCAGAGAGATACTGCGAGGTGAGCCAACGAAAGACTCCCAGGTTCTCTCGCCAGGATTCTGAAAGTTAGAGCCGTTGTATAGAAGGCCGGAAAGCAAAAGTGTGCAGAGATAGCATCCTCGCTCAGCTGAGGCCTTTAGGGCCTTCTGATCCCTACGAAGATAAAAGTAATCCGAATGTTCGTCAGCGAAACGAATTGAAGAGTAATGTTGAAATTCTCTGCTCGTTCTACACCTATAGCAGTCACATACCTCGAACCTAATCTGCATGCATCTGTCACACGAGTGATTGAGACCTGCTTCCATCGGAGGACTACCTGAAGAGCCAGTGTGCCGGAAAATCAGATGCTTGTCTCCTCTACACGAGCTTTGTGTTAACAAAGGCGTTGCCGACCCTGCATAAGCACACCTTACGACAACAAGTTCGGATGGTGAGAGCTGCAGAGAATGAACTGAAGGACTTGGTAATCCTTGCAAGGGCAATTGAAGAAGTTCAGATGAATTGTAAGCGGTTGATGAGAAGTTTCGAGTAGGGTGATGTGAATGCATAGAGAGCTCAGTCTCGACGAGGGGGTAGTCTTCAGTACACACTATGTATCTGAAGTACGTCCCAGTCCGCACGGGACCAGAAGCCCCAAAGTCGTAGCGTCCATGAACGTGATCGCCGGCTTCTACGTGGTCCGGCAAGAGTGCAAGGACGTCCATATCTTCGTTGGGAAGATGCTCATGTTGTCAATCGTTCTTTGGTTGGCTAGGAAATCGAAGCTTGCGTCTTATCCACACTAACGGCCAGAACCACTTGGCGGGCCACCCCACTTCGCGGGCCATTTTGGTGGCTTCTACATAGTAAATTCATCGCATCACAGGGCCATCCACCATTACTCAAATGCTCTGTAAATGAGGCTATAGCTACTTCCTATTCAAGCCTATTAGATAGGATACAGAGGCGGAGAGAATCCTCCGAATTGTGCGTTATACGTATCCTACTCGGTTTTCTACCCTCTCAATCTGTCTTAATCTGTTCAAGATCTTATAAGCGTTATACGGCCTCTCTGCGTAATCTCTTTAAGCGTTTTTAAATCTCTTAATTAACAGTTCTCTTTTATAGTCTTTTGAGCTCTCTCTAAAGTATTTAGGCGTTAGTACGTTTCTATATAGCTGCGTGATTAAGCTTGCGAACAGAGTGTCGGATATAAGAAGTTATCTTAATTGCAATTTTTAATATAAGCTCTCAAAACTTATTCTTCTTCTTTAATGTGATTAGAAGATGATTTAGATCTTCTTAAATAAGTAAATATTGATATTTAAATATTATATAATTAAAATTATAAATTTTAAGATTCTTAAGCAATTTTTGCTTATTTTATAATTAAATATCAGCTCTTTTCTATTCTGCGCGTATATTTTGCTCGATAAAGATCAGCTAACGTGTCTGAATATAAAGATATGTAAATATAGCTCGATTTAGTGTTATATAATCTATTAAAGAGTATTCTTAAATAATATATTTATATATGATTGAAAGAGACGAAAATAAACTTATATTAAGTGATTGAAACTTATAAGAGATATGGACGGGTAAATATAGAGAATGAATATTATTTTGAAGATAATAATATTAAAATTTATCTATTAAATAACTCTCATAATTATTAAGTATTAAAATAGAGTGCTTACTCTATTTTAATATTTTTGAGATAAATAGTCGATGTAATTAATTAATAACTAGCTTATTATCAGTTCATTCTTTAAAAGAAAAGACTTATATAATGTCTAAAAGCTCTTTATTTAAAGAAAATATATAATCTTCTAAATATTTATTTACGAAGATAAGATAGAGCTTAATAACTTAATTAATGTTAATATACTTAATAATAAAGATTTATTAAGTATTATCTGATTTTAATATAATTAAACAACTTATAGCAGGATTATAGATAATATAATTAGCTGTTATTTATCTTATTTAGAAGTCAGTCTCATCTATATTATAGATATCTTCAATTTCTATCGTATATTCACTTCGCAGACAATTAAATTTAATAAAAAAGCGCTCAATAATAATAAAATTAAGAGCTGAGAGACGCTTGATATTTATAACGTGAGTATTAATTACTTTGAGCTCTGAATATTAAGACTAATAAAACTTTTAAAATATATTTAATATTTATTTTAATTTTTATTTTAATTAATTTCGTTAAGAGAAAATATATTATTAAGAGTTTTATAGAATATCAAGAATT
>JAABUK010003825.1_pt1 | contig 25064 bp, 30 predicted proteins | sample 5559141 | NCBI WGS metagenome assembly JAABUK01 (sample SAMN10711869, study PRJNA513367) | rock metagenome | isolation source: Antarctica rocks | place: Antarctica: Victoria Land, Pudding Butte nord | collected 2016-01-03 | reverse complement strand
CGGTGATCGGGCCGGCGCTCGTGTCGGGCTACCGGAGCATCGTGGCGTTCGGCGCCATCAACCTGGTCGGGCTGGTCGCGGTCGCGGTGCTGTTCGTGTCGGCCTTCGACTCCCTGTGGTGCGTGCTCGCGGCAGTGGTAAGCGTGCTGGCGCTGGTGCACATGCGCCAGCGGCGTCGCCTGCCCGACCCGCACCGCCTGCGCGGCCTGACCGGTGCGGTGCCGGCGACCTGCTGACCCGTGAACGCTGAAGCCTCGACGCTCGCCCGGCCGTGTTCAACGAGCAGACCGGCGAACTGCGCCGCGTGCTGGTCCAGGGGCGGCAGCTCCGCGGTGCCGACGGGCAGCCGATGGGACTGGTCATGACCATGACCATGACCGAGCCCGGGGTCGCCGCGACGCCCGCGAGATCGGACACCGAGAGCGAGCTGCGCTACCTCGCCGAGCATGACGGGCTGACGGGCCTGCTGAACCAACTGGGCTTCAGGGCCTTTGGGCAGACGGAGCTCCGCCGCCTGGTGAGGCGGCGGTCACGGCCGCTGTGTGAACGCTCGACGTGGACGGCCTCCAGTGGCGCTGGGGGACGGGGCGCACGGTGATCCGGGTCGTCGCGTGCGGGTGGCGGTGCCCGCCGTCGCGGGGGGCGGGCGGCCGGCACCTCGGCGGCGAGCCGTCCCCGGGCGCCGACTGCGTGGCCCTGGCTGTGGGCCCAGGCGCGGCCGAGGGATGCCGGCGCGGCTGCGGTCAAGGCTAAATCCTGGCGCCTACCCGATGGGCCGGTGGTAGCGGAGGCGGACGTGTCAACGGTTGGTGGCGTCCGCACGCCGCTCTGGCCGTGCGACCAGACCGCTAGCGCGCAGGGGCGGAGATGCTGCAGATCAACACGGGCGAGTACTTCCGGGATTCCTTCGGCAATTATGAGACGTTGACACGGAATGTGGCCCCCGTGCTGCAGCGCGACACTCTGACCGGGCTTAACGACCCGAACAGAGCCGTTGACCTGCGAGTATATCACTTCCGCCGGTAACCCGGGTTGACCGGAGGCCACCCCGTGTAGCCGATCTGCCATGGCCCACAGACGGCCCAGAACATCACGAAGGAGCCTTACCCGGTAGTCCGGACAGCTCGCGTACCTGGCGAAGGGTGAGGACGTCGAGCGGTGGCCGCTGCCACACAGCAGCGCCCGTGCGCGTGACCTTGCGACGGTGCCGCGCTGACGGCACGTGCGGCCTCGGCGAGCGCCATCAGGCTGACCGAGGTCGCGTCCGCAACCGTCTCACGCCGCTTGATGATGGCGACGGACCGAGCGCGCAACTGCCCCGCTGCAGGGAAGGATGAGGACCCGGCGAGGGATCAACCAGCTCGGATGCGGCGCACCTCGGCGTCCAGGTCCGCGGTCGCCTGGCGGGCCTTCTGTGGGTAATCCGGACCGTCGCCGGCGAAGATGATCCCGCGGGAGCTGTTGATCACCACCGGTGCACCTGTGTGCGTCCCAAGGGCCGCGACAGTGTCATGCACGTCAGCTCCTTGCGCTCCGACGCCGGGAAGGAGCAGGGGGAGGTCGGGGACGAGCCTCCGAATTTCGGCGAGTTCCTGGGGGTACGTCGCCCCCACCACGAGTCCGCAGTTCCGGTTCGCGTTCCACAGCAGGTTAACGTTGCGCGCGACTGCCTCGTACAGCGGAATCTGGGCGCCGTCGTAGGTCACTCGAAGATCCTGCAGCTCGCCGGCGCCGGGGTTGGAGGTTCTGCACAGCACGTAGATCCCCTTTTCGGGTCGTACGAGAAAGGCCCGGGCCGCTTCGGCACCTAGGTATGGGTGGACGGTGATCGCGTCGGCTCCGACGACGTCGAACAGGAACTGGGCGTAGCCGTCGTTCGTCGTGCCGATGTCGCCCCGCTTCGCATCGACGATTACGGGCACCTCGGGCGCGGCCTCGTGGGCATACTGCGTGGTCGAGATAAGCGCCTGTATGCCAGCGGTGCCGCGGGCCTCGTAGAACGCCGCGTTCGGCTTGTATGCGGCGGCGAGGTCAGATGTCGCGTCGATGATGTCAGCGTTGAACCTGGCCTGCGGATCGTCAGCCTTGCGCGCTGATGCAGGCAGTCGTTCCAGGAGGCTGTCGAGCCCGACGCAGACCGTGTGCCCTGATGCTGATCGGGCGTCCAACAGGGCCCGGAAGTCTCTCGTGCTCATGAACGTCCTTTCGTCCGTCCCCAGCGCCGCGCCAGGACGTTTACGATGGCCCGTGCGTTTCGGTCAGGTCGACCTGGACCGTCACTGGTCCGGTTTCGTTCATCGACACGTGGACTGGTTCGGTGGTCGCCCATTCCCCGTCCGCGCGGCGCCTCAGGCGGTCGGCGAGGGCTGGCGGCTCGACGTCGGAGGGGTCGCCGCGCAGGGACCAGCCCGGAGCAAGCCGGATCGTGAGCGAGTAACGCGCCCGCTCCTCCACGTGCATCCGCAGCACGAGGCGACCGGGGTGCCCCGTGCTTGGGGTGAGCGGGGTGATAAGCACGACCTCGGCCGGTTCGTCCGGTCCTACGGGCACGGTCACCTCCCACCAGAATGCGTGCCAGGGGTCGTGCGGCCTGCCAGCGAACAGGCGCAACTCCGACGAGGCCGCGGGCACCGCGGTGCCGCTCCCGCTGAAGGCACAGCCGACGGTCTCATGGTTCTGCGTGTACGAGAAGTCGGGCCGGTTGGACGTGCTCGTGAACTGGTAGCTGCGCCTGAGTGAAGCCGACCCGTCGCCCAGCACCTCGATTTCGTCCTCGATGGCCAGTGCGACGCCAAGAAGGGCGCGCTGCGGCATGGTGGGCGGGGGGCCGGTGTCAGCTGGCGACGGCGTCGCGAGCGGGCGGGCGCAGCACGAAGTGGAAATCGATCCCGACCGTGCCGAGAAGCTCCTCAGCGCCGTCCTCGCGGTCGACAAGCGCGAGGGTGCCGACCTGGCGAGCGCCTGCCCGCCAGAGAACCCGAACGGCGTCGGTCAGGCCGCCGCCGGTAGTCGCCACGTCTGTCACGACAAGCACGCGCTTGTCGTGCAGGGACGCGAAGGGCTTGATCGCCTGGGTCAGGAGCCGCTTGTGTGGCCTGACGACGATCGACGGGAGCTCCGCGCCCTCGGACAGCGGGACGCGTGCCGAGAGCACGCCGACGGGGCCGCGCGAGCTCTCCACAAACGCGAGCAGGTCGTATCCGTCGGCTGCCGCGAGGCTGCGAATGCGCTGGGCGGCCACGCCCAGGAGCGCGTCGGCGGCGCCAGCACCTCCCGACGGGGTCGCGAACACCTCGTCGACGTCCACGAAGCTCGTCCCCTGCCCGCCGGACGTGAAGTTGTACTCGCTGTTCTTAACGCACCTGTTCACGATGTCGTCAAGTACGTCCGGCGGAAGGCTCAGCCCCGGCGCCAGTCGCCACGTTCCATGTCCGCTCATGGCCCTTCCATCGTTATCGCCTCGACGGGCACTTTGACCGCGGACTGCTTGCTCGGCGGCCCAGCGGCGTCGAGCAAGCCCTCCTCGGCCCTCACGTTCAGTGAATCCACCACCCGAAGATAGCCGTCGAGCGAGCGCCGGAGCAGGGGCGCCCACAGCTCCGGTCGCTCGAACCCCGCCTTGCCGAGTTCGTTGAGGTCCTGGACCAAGCCACGGAAGAAGCTCGTCTTCAACTCGTGGGCGTTTGCGTCGTAAAGGAAGTCACCGGTCAGGTTGTCCAGCGCGTCGTCGAGGAACCTGCTCAGCAAGTACATGGGCACAACGACCTCCACTTCGCCCGGGGACGACGCAAGCACCGCCTCGCACCAGCGCAGCAGCTCGTGTAGCGGCCGGAGTTCGGTGTTGGAAGTGCCATACCCGGCCATGGCCAGCGCTGTGGACCGAACCTCCCGCGCGAGGTGCCCAGACAAGTCGGACGTCTCCACCGTCGCGACCTCGGTCACTGTCCCTCCCCCGCCAGCCCGGGCTGTTCCCCGGCGAACAGCTGCCTCATCGTCGCCAGGCTCATGCCCTCCTGCTGCAGTTTCCGGATGCGTTCGCAGCGTGACCGGTTCACCGAGGGATCGTAGAGCCGCCGTCGTCCCCGTCGCACGAAAACGAGCAGCCCCATGTCCGACCAGTGGTCCACCGTCGCTGCAGGCTCCCCAACCAGCAGCGCGAGTTCCTTACCCGAGACCATGGCAGGATCCCCGGTGGTCACCACGGTCGCCTCCTGTCAGCGCTCCCCAAGGAGTTCAAGGAGCTTACGCTCCTCAACGTTAGCAGCGAGCGCCGGCCGGGCCGCCCCGACTCGCGGAGGAGATGTGATAAGCGCCAAGGCCCGCCAGTGGCCGCGACGCCACGCGACCGTGGCGGCGGGGGGCACAGCAGTAGTGGTCTTCGCCGTCGCCGTAGCGCTTCTGCTCTGCACGAGGTCGAAGCCTCCCGGTGACGAAGGGCCGGGCAAGGTCACGACCACCACGCAGACAACTACGGCCCCGGGTCGGCCCCCCGCGACTGTCACGACCACGACGACGGAGAAGACAACGGTCGGCCCGGACCGATCGCTGATCGGCCGCGCCCTCGGCCTTGGCGCCGGTCCCTACCTCATGCAGACGCTGCTGGCCGCCCTTGTCGCCTTCACTTCGGGAGCCATCGTGCAGCGGGTGATCCTCGGGGAGTACGGCTTCACCGTCGGGCCTGTGTCGCTGCCGGCCCTCCCTCCCGTGACCGAGGAGGCAACCCTGGCAGCACTCGAGGGCGTCGCGGAGGCACCGGAGATCGCGGAGATCTCGCTGCCCTCGGAACGCCACGTCCAGACACCGCCGCTCTACACCCTCCTTGAGGAGCCTCGCCTCGGGCTCGTAAGCATCAGGATTGACCTGGAGACCCGCCTCAGAGCCCTGAGCGAAGCCCTGGGGGTCGACCCCGAGGTCCCGCTCGTGCGGCTCCCCGAGCGGCTGAGGGCCAGGAGGCAACTGAGCCCTGAGGCCGCGCGCGGGATCGTCGAGCTCTTGCGCATCGGCGACCGCATCGTCGCCGGAGCCGATGTCGAGGAAGGGGCCGCTGACAAGCTGCGTTCGGAGACCAAGACCGTCATGTACGCCCTCGACGAGCTGACGCTGCGCGCTGCCGGACCGGCAGCACACCCCGACTGAGCTCCGGGCCACCGTCTGGGCGCCCTCACCCCGCGCCACACCGCACGTGGCATGACGGGCGACGGTCCTCACTGGGAACGTGTGCTGGCGCGGGCCGGACGCGCCCTCCCGGCGGCACGTAGAGGGATTTTGCCGCGTGCCGTTGTTTAGATGGGGTTAGCCGCGGCGAGATTTAAACTCGCACGGGGCTGTGTCCGCGGTAGGCCCGAGAGTTTCCGAACGTCCGGCGCCTGCACCGCGCCCGGAAGTCCGCGCAGCACGAGGGACTCGGCGCCGACCGTGAGTACCTCGCCGCGTGGGCCGCGGCGACTGGGGCGTTCGTCGGCGCGCTGGTTCGGTCGGCCTACGGCGTCGAGCTGTCCGCGGAGGACGCGCTCGCGAGCGGTGAGGCCGGATGAGGCGTGGTCGCGGCCGCGCGTGCGTTCAGGGCCGCCCGCGGCGAGTGGCTCCGGCACCGGCCCTGCGCCATCGTCAGGACCCGGTCGCGGGCCGTGAGCGCCAAGGGGCCGCCCGGGTCGGCGTCGCGCCAGGCGGTCACCGACTCCGCGTACACGAACAGGGCCTGAACCAGGATGTCCGAGACGCATACCCAGTGCGTGGACTGGGGGCCGTTCTCGACGTGGATCTCCGGGAACGCCGAGTGCACCAGCGCCAGCCGTACTCGCTCGGCCGGGACCTCGGCCGGCAGGGAAGACCTGACGGCCTCCCAGACCGTCGTCAGCAGGAGCCGCTCGGGGCCGGCGGAACGGTCGGCGGGTCCGGGCCCGCCGACCCACGCGAGCGGGGGCAGCAGGCCCTGCGGGAAGTCCATGCCTGCATGGTGCACTTGCCGGCCCGAGTCGGACCGACGCGACCGAGGTCGCCGCCGGACAGCTTGACGGCCGGACTCCCACCTCCCGGCGGCGTGCGCACACCGGCAGTTCGGCAACACGGGTCGGGAACGGCGCGGGCAGCTGGGCCGCTACCGGGTCCGGACGCCCAGAGGGCACGGCCGGGTGCCCTCCGCGTGGCCCGACCGGCCCGCGGGCGGGGCTCGAGGAACGGACAGGTCCTCAAGCCCGCTACGCCTGCAGAGCTCTGGGATGACCACCGGGAGAAACACACCGCCACGGCCGGCGACGCCCCAAAATCGCATGCAGCGCGTTCCTGTCGCGCCTGTGCGACCGCATGGTCCATCCCGTCGACACGTACAGCCGCGTGCGTCGTGCGCGGCAGGTGTCGCCGTCGGGGTCGAACCCGGCGGCAGTTGCTGGGCGGCCCGCTGGCGGGACGGCGAACCGGTCGGCGGAGTCCGGAACGGCCCCGTTCACAGCCCGAGCCGGCGGGCGGTCCCCACGGTTCCCGGTACCGGCCGGACGTACCGAAGGAGGCTGTCGAGGGCGGCGCGCCGCGTCAACGCCATGAGGTCCTGGGCCGGTGCGCCCGCGACGGACAGGGCCGTGCTCACGCCGCTGCGCATGCTCCCGCCGGTGTACAGGCCGGGGTCGGCGCCGGCCGCGCGCAGGAGCCTGCGGACGACCGCCTCGACGGCGTCCGGGCCCAGGCCCGCGAGCGCTCCCGTCCGCGGGTCCCGGACGGGAGTGCCGTCCCTGTTCAGGGCGTACCAGACGGGCTGGCCCGGGGCGACGAGGCGTGGGTCCCCGCCGAGCTGGGCCGTCGCGCAAGCGTGCCAGGCCCCGGCCAGCTCCGCCGGCCCGGTCCGGGGGTTCCCGGTCGACTCCAGGGCGAGCCGCGCGCCGAGCCGCCTGCGGTCGTTCTTCTCCCGGCACAGGTGCACGACCACGGGCGGAACCGGGTGGTCGCCCGGGTACTCGGCCGTGTCCCGCCACTGGACCCACTGCGGGCTCTCCGGGCGCAGCGCGTGGACGTACACGGTCACGACCAGGCTCCGGTCCCGGTCCCCGCGCGGATCCGCGCCCGGCGCCGTGAGCACCCCCGCAGCCTCGGCGAGCGCCTCCGGCGCCCAGCGGGGAAGCCCCCTGCCCTGCGGCCACGCGAGCCGAGCTTGCCCGGCGACCCGCCGCACCCGCGCCTCGATGCCCTGCCGCGTGTAGGAACGGCCGCTGGAGTGGGTGAACGCCGGCCCGTGCCCGGGCAGGCCCGCGACCAGGGCCGTCGCCGGAACGGGCAGCGCGTCGGCGGGGATCCGCAGCCGGCGCGGCCCCGGGCCGACGAGCAGCGCGCCGCGCTCCGCCGTCACGTCCGCCACGTCGAGCGCGACGATTGCAGACGCCGCGAGCCCGGCGGAGCACAGGACGAGCAGGAGCAGGTCCCCGGCGCGCCCTGGCGACGGTGCCTCGAGCATCCGCCGCAGGAGCGCCGCGTCGATCGGGGTGTTCCGGGGCTCGCCCGGCGGGAACAGCCGCTGGGCGCCCCGCAGCACGCCCCGGACCTCCGGGGACCGCCCGGGCGGCGCGCACCACCCGAGGCCCGCGCCCTCCGCCACGTGCGCCTTATCGACGGCGCTGACGTGCTGAGCGAGGCTCGCCGGGCTGAGCGGCCCCCTCGCCCAACCGTCCCCGTCCGGGACCGCTTCCCCGTCCGGACCAAGCAGCAGGGCGTGAGCGGCGACATACGAGGCGAGCCGGGCCGGGCTGGACGGGAATGCCGGCGCCCCGATGCCCTTGCACCAGGCGGCGTACCGGCGCACCCCGACCCCGTACGCCTTCGTCGTCTCGCGACCTAGCGAGTGCGCGCCGAGCTCGTCAGCCCTTGTCAGCGCCGCGGCGAGCCGCGCGGCCTGCTCCGGTGTCCGCCCCTCACCGGGTTTGTCCGGGACACTGCCCACCGAGTTGAACCTGATCTTTTTGTCGTCCATGACCAGCGGATCGGCCTCGCGTCCGGCCCCGTCGACCGGTCGGCGGTCCCACAGGCCGATCAGGGGGGCATGAACAGCGAAGAGGTCGACGCCCTCATCCGCGACCACCGGTTCCTGCCCTCCAGCGCGAGCCGCCTCGACCGGGACCTGCGCGAGTGGCACACGTTCGCGGCGGAGGTCGGCCACGACCCCGACGTGGGCGACCCGCACATCGCGAGGGCGTGGCTCACCGAACTCGCCTACTGCAGGGCCGCCCGCGGCCAGGGGCTGCTGTCCGAGGCAGCCCTCAGGGCAGCCCTACGCGCCCTCGACCGGCACCTGATCGCGCACCGCTCTACGACCGTCGCCGGCACCGAACCCGTCAAGGGCATCCTCCGTGCAGCGCGCCTGTCGTGGAGCCCCGAACCGGGACCGCTGCCCCTGTCGCCGGCGGTCGCGCGCGTCGCTTTCGCCCAGCCGCCGCCCCCGACGCCCGAGGCCGTCGTGCGAGCCCGACAGCTCCTCCGGGTCGCCGCCGCCAACCGGACAGCCGTCGGGGCCGCCCGCGCCGTAGCCAGGGCTCGGCACGGCTGGACCGTTGCCGAGACCGCGCAGGCCGCGGGCATCCTGCGGGAAGCCGCCAAAGGGCAGGCCGGGCTGGGCCTCTACCGCGACCCGGCGTCGCTCGGACCCGACGGACTAGACCGTGCCAGCGCCTGGCTGCACCCTGCGGGCATACGGCACGAACTGCTCCTCGCCGGCGTTACCCTCGGCCTCCACCTCGCCCTCCAGGCCAGCGACCTGACCCGGGCCGACCTGCGGCACGTCCACGACGACGGACACCGCTTGGGCCTCGAGGTCGACGGCACCGTGCTCTGGGCCCGCGAGGCCCGCGAACCCGTCCTGTGCGCGGGCCGCCGCATGCGCCGGCTCGTCTGGCTCCTTGGCGACGCCCCCGACGACAGCCCCCTGTTCCCGCAAGTCACGCTTGCAGGCCCGCTTCCGACACGGACCGCATGCCGCACGTGGTCCACGGGCATCGAAGCGCTCGGGGAAGCGGCCCGCCTTCACCTGCGCCCCGCCAGCATGCGCACCGGATACATCGTCACCGCCGCCGCGCAGGGCGTACCCCTGCTCGAGATCGCCGCCGGCCTACGTGTCCACGACATCGACTGCGTCGCCGCCCGCCTCACCAACCTCCTGGCCCACGTGATCCTCGCCCAAGCCCCCGAACGAAGGATCCCCCGGCCATGACCGACCGAATCGACATCCTCACCAACGAAGGCACCGACCCCAACACCCCGCGATGCGAGAAGCAATACACCCAAGCCTGGGAGAGCCACGCCCACCAGAACGGCCAAGGCCCATGGCCCCCCGACCCCACCCTGCTCCGCAACTGGATCGCCAAACGCGACAACATCGGCCCCGACCTCCGACGCAAAATGCTGTTCGCCGTCCGCGTCCGCCACCTCGGGCACCGAGACCCCGAACCCGACCCCGAACCATGGCGCTGGCACCCCACAAAGGAGTACCTGGTAGCGATCAGCAACCGCGACGCGACCGCCAGCAACCCCCGGGCCCACGCGCCGACCCGGCCCCTACGCCGCGACGACCTCGACGCGCTCGCCCTCGCCGACACCCCCAAGCCCGGAAGGCAAGCCCTCGTCCACCGGAACACCGCAGCGCTGCACCTGCTCCGCGACGGACACACACTCAGCCAGATCGCCAGGATCCCCGCCGACACCACCGCGCCCGGCACACCAGCCGACACCGCCCACGCGCTCGCCCGACTCCGCGAACACCTCCCACCCGACGCCACGCTCGCGCTCGGCCTCACCACCCACGGCAACCCCGAGACACCCGACCCCCGCCCCCCCAAAATCCTCAACAGCAGCACCGCGCTCCGCGCCAGCATCAAAGGCTCCCTCGCCTCCGCCGCCAGACGCGCCAACCTCCCCTGGAACCCCAACAGCAGCCCCGACCAGACAGACCAGCTCACCACCGGGGAACTCGCCAGACTCACCGACCACCTCGACCCCCGCCACGCCAAACGCCTCCGCGACCACGCCGAACGCCTCCTCCGCCACGAACTCGGCAGCAGAGCCCGCGAAGCCCACCGCGCCCGACGCCGCGACGCCACACGAGGACACGACCAGGAAGGCCCCTACTGGAAGATCACCCTCACCATCATCAAACGCCGGAGCATCCCCGAGACCTACACAGCCACCCTCAGACCCCACCCCAACCCCCTCCGCTGCCCCGTCGCCGCCCTCGACGCCCACACCGCCGAACTCGACAACCAAGGCCACACCAACGGCCCGCTGCTCCCCAGCGACCACGGCCAGACACAGCACCTCGGCAACACCAACCGACGCATCAAACGAGCCGCCGAAAGAGCCAAACTCGACACCCACGGCATCAGCAACCGCAGCCACCGCACCGGGCCCGCCACCGAACTCGTCGAAAACGGCGCCCCCCTCGACACCGCCCGAAAACTCCTCCGCCAAAAACAACTCAGAACGACCGCCCTGTACGTCACAGAAGCCACGAAGCGCTACGTCCTCGACCTCTGAACAAGCACGCTCAAAAATGCAGTTCACACCCCGGATACTGGGTTTTACAGGGGGCGTGAGTTGCATGTCTGGGGGACTGACTCGGTTTCCCGGACGTCCGAAGTCGGAGTGGTGGTGGCCGTACCACAATGACGTGAGGTCAGGGTGGCCTGGGCACGCCACCTGTGCCCTCGAAGTGCGCGGTCTTGGAATGTGGACCACGCTCCTAGCCTCCGTGTCCGGGCAGCGTGCCCGTCGGCTGGTTGTCGGCGAGGACCTCAGGGGCAGGCGCGACGGGGTCCCGCTCTCAGAACTGGGCGTCTGGCTGCGCGTCGACGTCGGGGCGGCCGACGCCTGCAGGTCGGACATGGGCTGCTCCTGCCCGGCTTCCCTACGTTTCGCAGCGGTGATGACGCGGATGTACCGGCAGGGCAGCCGGTGCGGGGGCTCGGGCACGGTGCCCCTGCGGCGACCGGCTGCAGTCATCTGTCGTAGGAAGATGAGCCGTTCGCGACGCTCGTCTCCAGCTGGTCATGTCAGCCCTGCGTAGGACGCGCCGTCGCCTGGGCCCTGTCAGCGCCGCTGCGGGCGCCATCCGCCTTCGTACAGGTGCCGGCCGTGCAGGTCCTCCACGACGTGCTTGTGTAGGTCCATCACGAGGCCCTGCAGTTCCTCACCCAGCACCCGGTAGGCGGCGTCCTTCCGGGCGCGGGTCATTTGCGCATGCAGGACCACCATCCCTGTGAGCGCCTGCAGCAGGTACCCGAGATCTACGTGCTCCAGCAGCATGTGTCCCTGTTCGGCCGGCGTCGGCGGGCCCGGGTCGTAATCCAGGTGCGGTTGGCCCCTGGCGGTCCGCTGCCGGTTCTTCGCGAGGTGCCTCCGGTACAGGTCGTGGTGCCGCTCGCAGCGGGGGGGCTTGGACGACCTGGTTGCCCAGTGCAGGTTGACGTCGTCGTCGAAGCAGGTGAGCCCGTCGGGTCCGCCCCGCGGGGCTAGCCGGGGTACTTCTTGCGCGATGTCAACCTCCCGGGCGTGACATTGCGTGACCGGAGTGTTTGGTCACGCTGGCGACGCGGGCCCATATCGACACCCTGTCGTATACGGACCGTCAAGCGCAAGCGCGAGGTCACGCAAAGTCACGCCGGAATGACGATCGGGTGATCTTTCGGCATTAGGCTCGAAGACGTCGGAGGGCATCCCCAGCCTCCGGACCAGCCCGCAGCCAGCGGGTCCGCACCGCCCGCCGCAGCCAGCGGCTTCACCCCTGGACATGCAGAAAGCCGCCTCGCCCCTCACAGCAACCGGCGGCTCCCTGCTCGACGCACCCTTGGAAAAGAGCCGTCGCTATGACGGTAACAGGCAAGAACGGCCAAGAACAGCAGCTCGGACGGGTCGTCCGCATGCGCGGGCTCGACCAGCGCTGCGTCCTGCTCGACGACGCCGGCAACCGGATCACCCGGTTCGACGACATCATTCGTGACGTCGAGGCCACCGGGATGGACTCGTGGCCCATCGCCCGTGTCCTGCTCATCTGGCAGCGCCACGTGTGGGAGCGGGGCTGCCCGGAGGACTACCTCGGCCTCGTCTGGGAGGACGCGTTGGAACGCGTCGCCCCAGTGGACGCGACGGAGTTCCTCGTCCCCGCGGTCGTCGCGCACCTCCGTGACGGCCAGTGCCGCGTGAGCTTCGAGGAGCAGGTCGGCGGCTTCGTCAACCACCTGCTGGGCCACCCCGTGCTGCGGTACGTGCACGGTGGCGCCCCCGGCGCGCCGCTGCTGCTGGAGCTCCCGCCGCAGCACCAGCAGCGGCGGCGGCTGGCTGAGAGCATCGGCACCGCCGGGTGGTCGGACATGACCTCGGCGACGCGCGCCTACGTGCGTTGGCTCGGGGAGCCGACGCCTTGACCTCCACCCGGGCGCCGGAGCCCGCCGGCCGGTGGCGGCCCGGTATGCCGACCCTGCTGGGGGCCGTCCGGGACGTCGACGTGCTGCAGTTGCGGCGCACCGCCACGGTCGTCGCCACGGGCCGGCGCGGCGACCCGTACATGGTGCGGTTCGACCCCACGGTGGACCACCAGTCAGCGCACTACCTGCTCGCGGCGTTGGTCACGGTCTTGTTCCGGGCTGCGACGACTTGCCCGTTCGTTTTCCGGTAGGTCGCTGCGGTTTCGCCGGCTTCACCTCGCAGTTCTTGTAGGCGCCGGTCTTCTCGGGTCGGTCGGCGGGTGCGTCCGGACCCCTGGTCCTACCGGCTACGCACGCGTCCCGCGCCTGTTCGCGTTTCCCGCGTGATGTGGAGGACGGGAACCCGGACGGGTCGGAGTGGGCGGACAAGTTGTAAGGGAAGCCCGGACGCCGCGCCCGGGCGGGAGGGCACGCCGCTCGCGGCGGGCCCTCGGTGGCGATCCTTCCGTGGCGGCGCCCTGACCCAAGGAGACCGGTGAGCACACACGACCCCGAGGCACGCCAGCCTCGTACGCCCAAGGGCATCCTGCGCTGGATGCCCGTGCCGGGGCAGCTCGAGCTCGGCTTCTCCGTGGACCGCGCGGCGCCCACCACCGTCAGTCGCCCACGCAGGGTCCCTGAAGAGGGGCCGGTCACTGAGCCGCTTGACCTCGGGGCAGCGGGCATCCCCGTGCCCCTTGAGCCCAAGCCCCGCGGCCCGAAGTGCGCGGCGTTCACCGCGACGTACGAGATCGTCGACGAGGCCGGCCGCGTCATCCGCACAGGCGTCATCACGGAGGGGCAGGCGTGACCGTGTGGACGAGCGCAGAGAGATGCCCAACCCGTGCACGACTGCCACCTTGAGGCGCTGCACGCGCCGCCACGCCCGCGACCCGCGCTGGCCGCCGGTGGGGAAGGACCCACCGGACTGCCGGACCGGCCCGGCCGGCTCGGCGTTGGCGGCCCGTCGCCCCGCCCGTGCGTCGGGCGACGCGACAGTCGATCTGCTTCCTCCGGCCCTGCGGACGTGACCCTCGGGCGCCTGCCCGATGCCGTACCCGCCCCCGGCACTGCGTTGTGGCACGACGTCATCGAGACCGACGGCCCTCCTGCTGCCCGGGCACGCCCCGCCGCTCGCGATCGTGTGGTCCCGCGAATGGACCTGCCCCATCCTGGGCGCCCATCGGTGTCGCCATCTGTGGAACGCCCGACCTCCCGCAGCTCGTCGCGGTGCTATGCGCAGTGCTCGACCAGGCGCGGGGCACGGCTGAGGTCGTGGGTATAGGACGGCCCTCGCCTTCCGTCTCCGCCCGGAGGAGCCCGACGGCTGTCCAGACACCTGTTCCGAGGCGATGATCGTTTGGAGAGGAGTCCGATCGATGCCCGCTGCCTAGTCAGTCGGGTTGTCCGGCAGGCCGCCGAGGGCGCTCGGGTCGGGCCACACGGCCCGTGCCGTCCAGTCGCGGGTGGCGTCCTCGAACAGCTCGCCGAGGTCGGTCCGTTGGCCCTTGGCCAGTTCTGTTGTCCAAACCCGGACGGCGCCGACGACGAGGTCCCAGACGTGGATTCCTGGGTGGTGTGCCGAGTCGGCGGTCGCGTCAAGGCCGTCGTGCACGATCTTGAGCGGCCGGAGCGTGCGGCTGCTGTCCGAGGGGTCGGGAAGGCGCTCTAGATGCAGTTGGGGCAGATCGGCGGCAGACCCCATCAAGATGCCGGTGGGCGCGTTATGTCGGAGGGGGGCTGGCTGGTCACGGTCCTGCTGACCTTGGCGGTACCGGAGGCGGCCGACCCGGAGGACGCCGCGGCGCTGGTCGCGCACGCTGCTCAGACCACCGCGTTGCAGGTTCGGCACATCATCGGGGGTGCAGGGGCACTCACCGATGCCCGGCGACAGTGGTCGGGCCGGTCTACGGCAGCCGTGGCAGGTGGCGGCGGTCACCGCCGACACGCTGCGGTTGCAGGACCTGACCGGGGACGTCGTGGAGGTCGCCCGGCGCAGCGTGCGACCCGAACCGCTGGACACCAAGATCGCCCTGCTTGCCTAACCGATCGGCAGGCAGGGTCGTTGACTGCGTCCATGTCGAGTAGCCGTCGAATCGGACCAGCTGGCAGCCCCGCCTACCTCCGCTTGTTGTTGATTGGGTCGAGCGCGCTCGCGGCACTCTCGAGCTTGTCCAGGAGCTCAGCAACCTGCCCTTCGAGGGAAGTCAGTCGTCGAAGGATGGACTGCTGATCCCCGAACAGCTCCTGGCCGGCGGTGGGGGAAGCATTGCCCTGGTCGTCGGTGGCGACGGCGACCTTTTTCCGGCCGGGAGAGGACGGCCGCTTCTTCGACGGCGACGCGGTCAAAGACTTCGTGCTTGGTGGCGCCCCCGCCTCTGTGACGTTTGCCGCCTGGTAGGCATCAAGCAGTGACTTCGGCAGCCGTCCTCGGTCGCTCACCGTCAATCCCGTTTGCTTCGCCCAAGCCCGTGCCTTGCTGGTTGTCTCAGATGCCATTGCGACAGTCTGCCAGGCAGTCAGATCGCCGATGAGAATCGGCCAGTGTTGCGATTCCGGCTCGTCGACGGCAAGGCGGTTCCACCGAAGGCCCTCACAAGCCAGCACAGCAGGGCAGGTGCCGCGGCCGAGATCCGCTGCCCGCTCATGGCCTCTCCGCCAAGAAGTGTCAGGTCAGACCTTCAGACCCGCAGGACTAGGTGTCCATCAAGCCGGAGTCCCGCCCTCACCTGACGCCCCAGGGCCGCTCCTGCTGACGCCAGGCTGGGGAACACCCTGCCCGATGTGGACCAGGCACCCCTGACCGCACCATCCTGCAGCGTTGCTACTCACACCCCGGTAAGCCGACGACTACCCGGGCGGTGACAGTGGCGGCGGCCGATACCCTCTCCGGGCATGTTCACTGTGCGGGCTGCCTCGTTCGTCCCGGCCGTGCTCGCCGGGCTCCTGGTCGCGGGCTGCGGCGGCAGCGGCGGCAGCGGTAGTAGTGGTAGCGGGTTATCGGTGCAGCAGCGGCTGCAGACCGGTCAGGTGTGCGTGGACGTCGCCGGGTCGGTGAGCACGGCAGCCCAGGTCGGGCTGAAGCTCGGCAGCGGTTCGATCACCCAGGCCGCCGCGACGACCCAACTCCAGCCCGTCACGAAACACGTGAGCGACCTGGCAAGCCAGAACGCCGCACTGCCGATCGGCCCGAGCCTCAAGCAGCTCTCCGAGGCCGTCGCAACGGTAGAAGCGGTCAGCCCCAGCAATGTCGCGGACGTCCAGGCCGCGGGGTCGCAGCTGACGACCGCGACCAAGGACCTACTGTCCAGCTGCGCGGCCATCCGGCACTGACGGCCCGGGCCGGGGTCGACAACCCTGGAAGGGGCGGCAGGCCACGACACCGCAGGCAGGCACCGAAGTCAGGTGCCTCCGTACCGAAGGAGATCACCATGGCGTTGCTGGACCAGCTCAATGGCCTGCTCGGCACGGCGAAGAAGGCCGCCGCCGACCACCCGGACCAGGTCAAGTCCGCCCTGGCGAAGGTTGAGGACGCCGTTGACAAGCAGACCGGTGGCACGCACCACGCCCAGATCGTCAAGGCCGGCGAAAAGGCCGAGCAGTACCTGGACAAGCCGGACCGCCCCTGACGACGAGGTGTGGCCGCGTCGCCGGCCGGCTGGTTCAGCTGAACGTGTGGGTCTGGTCGGTCGGGGGACTGAGCCGCCCCACGACGGCAACGAGCTGGGCTGACAACTCGATCATCTCGGCGCTCAGTTCGTCTCGGCGTCGCTGCAGGTGCTCGACGTCGGCGCGGGCGGCGGCAAGGACCGCTGAGGCCTGGTGTGCGGCCTGATCCTGCATGTGCTGCGCGCGTGCCGCGGCCCGCCCGAGCGTGCCCGCCACCTCCAGCTCGGCGTCCCGCCGGGCCTGCTTCCACTGCGTGTCCAGCAACTCGCGCCGGCTCTGGCAGGAGAGGTCCAGCAGGCGCATCTCGCGCTCGGCCACCTCGCGGCCGTGCTCCAAAGCCTGTGCCTGCTCGGCCTGTTGCGCGGCGAACTGGCTCGCGGTCTCCTCCCGCTGCCTGGCGGCTTGTCGGGTCGCGGCGGTGTTCAGCGCGCAAGCCTTCTGTTCTGCCAATCGCACCAACTCGACCATGCGCTCACCCAAGGCGCGGAACGACGGAGTCCAGCGTGCCTGCTCGTCGCGCTGCGCCGCGAGCGCCAGGCGTTGGGCCGCCAGGTCATCATGCTCCCAGCGCAGCTCAGCCAACTCCTGCTCCAACACGGCCACATGCGCGTCGACCTGCCGCGGGTCGTAGCCGCGGCCCACGATCTTGAACACGGCCGCATCTGCCTCGACCTCGACCGGGATGCGCACCAGCTCCGGACCGGCTGGTTCCATCTCATCTGCCACGCCGGCCAGCATGCGCCGCCAGCCTCCCGGTGAGCGGGAGCAACGCCGCAACGAGCCATCGTGACGGGCCTGATCACGCCACCCGCGACCTGCGACCGAGGGCCTTTCGTCCTGCGGGACTGCAGGACGAACGCTCATCGGGCACTCAGCGCCAGCGACATCTCCGCGGGCCGGATGGGGCGCATGGGACGCCGGCCGTGACCCACCAAGGGAGCGACCCCGCCGAAGGGGGAAGCACCAGCGAGGCGGCGCGGACCGCCGCAGCCCGGCGTGCGGCGGGTGAGCAGGATGACGTGGCAGCGGCCGGGCGTTGTCTTGCCGCGACGATCGAGGTGGTGTCGCCCCTGACAGCTCAGCTCAGGCGGGCGACCATCACCTGGCGAGCCTGCCCCGAGCTGCCCAAGGCAAGCGGCACACGTCGTCCAAGCTTGTAAACGATCGTCTACGAGACGCAGCGGAAAGGGCCGGAGCTCTGTGACCTTCAACGGTAAGTGGCGCGGTTCTCATAGAGTTATGCGGCGCGGTCAGCCGCGCGGCGGCGGCAGTGGCTCCTGCTCGTCCGTTGGTTCCCCAGCGCGCTGGATGGCGCGGTAGACCGTCGAGCGCGCGACCTCGAACAGCTCGGCGAGGTCGAGGGTGGTGTGCTTGCCGCCGCGCCGGAGCTCGACAAGCAGGGCTTCCTGCTTGTGGTTGAGCTTGGCTTGCTTGCCACGTAGCCGGCCCTTGGCCTTTGCGACGGCCATCCCTTCGCGAGTCCGAGACCGCGCGAGGTCAGCCTCGAACTCGGCGATCATGCTGAGCACGGTGAACAGGAGCCGGCCGATGGGGTCGGTGGGGTCGTGGACGGACCCGCCGAGGTTGAGCCGCACGCCCCGCGAAGTCAGCTCGTCGACGATGTCCCGGGCATCGGGCACGGATCGGGCCAGCCGGTCGAGCTTGCTGACCACAAGGGTGTCGCCGGTGCGACAGGCCGCCAGCGCCTCGCGGAGGCCCGGTCAGGCGCGGTTGGTGCCGGTAAGGCCGTGGTCGACGTAGACCCGCTCGCCCTCGACGCCGAGGGCGCCGAGGGCGTCGCGCTGGGCGGTGAGGTCCTGGGCGGTCGTCGACACGCGCGCGTACCCGATCTTGAGTCCGGTCACCTGGTCAGTGTCGCCGTTTAGCCCCCCGTCACCGGGCATTTGTGCGGGCGGGTCGTACGGTAACGACGACTGAGGCTCCTACCGCTGCTCCTGGTGCCGCTGAACAAGACCACCACTGTTCCCGTAGAACGGTCGATGCTACCGGGACGCCACCTGGCGAAGCGTGGACACGAGGCACCCGGCCCCAAGTACCGGAGGACACCAGACACCCCCTCCTGAGGAGGAACATCGCGGCGGGCCATTGACAACAGGCCTTGTGACAAGAACTCTTGTGGCATGCGAGAGACGCGTGATCTGACTGGTGACCCGGCGGCGATGCAGGCGCTTGCCCATCCGCTGCGCCTGTCGCTGCTTGAACTGCTGGGCCGGGACGGGCCACTCACTGCCAGCAGCGCCGCGGAGCTGCTCGACGAGCTGCCCGGGAACATGTCTTGGCACCTGCGGGTGCTGGCTCGGCACGGCTTCGTCGAGGAGGCGCAGGGCGCGCGAGGTCGCCGGCGACCGTGGGCGTTGACGGCCGCCGGGACGAGGTTTGACGCCGAGCCGACCAGTGCACAGGAACAGCTCGCCGCTGACACGCTGATGCGCACGGTGGTCGAGCGCAGCTTCGGGCAGCTGCGGGCGTGGTTGGCCAGCCGCTACGCAGCCGGAGAGCAATGGCGCCGGGCGGCCGCGTTGAGCGATTGGACGCTCTACCTGACCGTGGAGGAGACCGAACAGCTGCACAAGCAGCTCTATGCGCTGTTCGAGAACTACGGCGACCGGCTGACCGACCCCGCGCGACGGCCGCTGGGCGTCGAGCCGGTCAAGGCTTTCCTGGCCATGCACCCGCTGCACCTGCCGTCACCGAGATGAGCCCGGCCCCAGACCGCCGGGACCTGGCGTTGCTGACGGCCGGCGTCGCGGTGTCCACTGCAGGCGACGCGGCCGCTCTTACCGCGCTGCTGCTGCTCCTACGCCCTGCCGGCCCCGGCTGGGTCGCGGCGCTACTCGCGGCGGAAGTCGTCCCGATCGTCGTGCTGGCTCCCATTGTCGGGCGCGTCGTCGACCGGTTCGAGACCCGCTCGTTGCTGCTCGTCGCTCTGGTCGGGCAAGCAGCGCTGGCTGTCCCCCTCGCCCTGGCCTCGGCGCCGCTCCCGACCGTGCTGCTGTTCGCCGCGCTCAACGCGCTCACCGCGCTGATCCGCCCAGCGACCTCGGCGCTCGTACCGGCCGTCACCGGCAGCGAACGCACCGCCCGGGGCTACTCCCTGATCGCGACCGGCGTCAGCCTCGGCTGGATCGCCGGGCCTGCCGCCGGCGGTCTGCTTACCGCGACGCTCGGAACTCGCAGCGCCGTCCTGCTCGACGCCGCGACATTTGCCCTGCTGGCCCTCGCCTGTGCCGGCCTGCGCGCCCGACGCCGACCCTGCGGCCGACGCGGCCGGGCCTCAGCCTCCACACAGCCATCGGGGTTTCTGCTTCTGCGGGCAGACCCGGTGTTGCGGGTCGCCCTATCGGTCAGCGCGCTGGCGGTCGCCTGCGCCGTACTCGACAACGTCGCCGCCCCCTTCCGGTTCATCGACCAGCTCGGCGCCACGTCCACCGGGTACGGCCTCTACCTCACCGTGTGGGGAGCGGGCGCGCTGCTCGGCGCGCAGATCTTGCCGCTGCTCGGCCGAGGCGCCGAGGCCGCGCTCGCGGCTGGGAACGCCCTGTCCGGCGTCGGCATCGCCGGGATCGGGTTCGCGCCCACCGTATCCTTCGCCCTGGTCGCCGCTGGAGCCGGTGGGATCGGCAACGGCCTGTCCAACGTCGCCCAGAACACCCTCATCAGCAGCCGCACGTCACCTGGGCAGGAAGGCCGGGCGTTCGCGGCGGCCGGAGCGCTCATTCAGCTGGCCATCGGAGCAGGCACCACGGCCGGCGCGCCCTTGGTTCGGCTGCTGCACGCCGACGGCGCCATGCTCGCCGCCGGTGGACTCACCGTCGTTCCCGCTCTGGTTGCCCTCCCACTAGCACTCCACCGGCACAATGCGACCCCTCGCGTGGCCGAGAAGGAGACCATCCCGGTCGTTCCGTAAGGCGTTCGGCTTGCGGAACGTCCGGCGCTGGTCGGTGGCTGAGCGATTCCCGGGGCTACGGCGATCTTGGTGGCGACGCGGCAGAGTGCCTCCTGTGATCCAGTCCCGCCGCCACAGCTGGCTGGTCCTCGACTGAGCTTGGAGCCGCTTCGCACCGAGCACGCGATCGAGATGGCGCCGGTGCTCGATGACGTGCGTCTTCACCTCTTCATGGGTGGGGAACCCGCCAGCGAAGAACGACTGCTGGAGCGCTACCGACGGCAGGTGGTAGGTGGCCCGCCTGACGGATCGCAGCGCTGGCTCAACTGGGTGGTGCGTCTTCGCAACGACGAACGGGCCGTCGGCTACGTGCAGGCCACGGTCGCTGAGGAGCGGGACGGGCCGGTCGCCGAGGTCGCCTGGGTGGTTGCGATCGAAGACCAAGGCCAGGGCTACGCCCGCGAGGCAGCGCAGGTGATGGTGGAGTGGCTACGGGAGCAAGGAGTGACCGTGGTGCGGGCCCACGTGCACCCCGATCACGGCGCGTCCTGCGCGGTCGCTCGGGCAGTGGGGCTCGTCAAGACACCCGTGGTGGTTGAGGGCGAGCACCGCTGGCAGGGCTGACCTCCCTATTCCGCAGACCGATCGTCAGTCGGACGCTCCTTCCGACCCTGTTCAGCTTCGTGTTCCCCGCCCGGGTCGCGCAGGTCAGCCTCGACATCACCGATGGCCTGCTCGGTGGCCGTGAACTGGACGGCATGCCAGCCGGCGGCGCGGGCACCGTCGATAGCGACGGGCGTGTCATCGAGCAGGACGATCTGCTCGGGACAGGCACCAAGGCGTCGAGCGGTCAGCGCGTACGCCTCGGGATCGGGCTTGGCCACGCCAACCTCGTGGGAGTACACAACGACGTCGCACGCCTGCTGGAAGCCGTACCGCTCCTGCTCGCGTTCCCGGGCGCCGACGAAGCCGTTGCTCAAGATGCCAGTACTGCAGCGCGGTCTCAGGCCCCGGAACCACGCGAATAGCTCGACGTTCAGGGATCCGAGGTAGTCCTGCCACAGCAGCGACCAGAAGCGCTCCAGGTCCCCATCTGTGACCGGCAGGACAGCCCGGACCGCGGCCTGCACCTCCGGCTCGGACATCGCGCCGACCGACCCCCGCTCGAAGATGACGGCCAGCCTGTCCTCGGTGCTGCCCACGGCCAGGCCCAGCTCGCTCTCCCAGCCCTGCAACCACCCGGTCTCAGGCGTCACCGCAAGCACCCCGCCGATGTCCAGCACCACGCACGTCACCGACACGTCAGCACCGTAGGACCTCCACCACAACCGTCCCGGCGACCGATCGTCAACTGAGATTGCATAGTGGTGCTCGGCCACCTTGTGAGCCGTCAGTACGTGGGGGCACTTGGCCGCCGGCAAACCACTGGTTCCGGGCGCGGCGAGCGGCAGCACTGGGGCGGTGACCGATGCGATTCGAGCCGATGTTGCGTCGGCCGGGATCTCTGTGGCTGGTTACCGGTGGGAGGGTGACCCGGCCCGCGCCGTGGTGCTGTTGCATGCCGGTGTCTGTGACTCCCGTAGCTGGCAGCGGGTCGCGCCCGCGCTGACAGATCTGGCGGGCGTGTGGGCCTATGACCGGCCGGGCTTCGGCGGCACGCCGCCCACCGCGGACAGTCGTGATCACGTCGCGGACGCGGTGGCGTTCCTGGACGTGAACGTGACCGGTCCTGCGTGGCTGGTGGGTAGCTCGGCAGGAGGCGCCGTGGCGCTTGACGTCGCGCTCGCGCGGCCCGACAAGGTGGCAGGTCTGGTGCTGTTCGCTCCAGCAATCAGCGGTGCACCTGATCCGACACTCAACATGCGGGAGCAGCAACTGGGCGGTCTCATCGACCGGGCGACCCAGGCTGGCGACCTGGCCGAGGCGAACCGCTACGAGGTGTGGTTCTGGCTCGACGGCCCGGAACAGCCCGAGGGCCGAGTTGGTGGACCCGCTCGCCTGCTGGCGCTGGACATGAACCGCACGATCCTGGCGCACGGCCCGGCCGGCGTGTTCGATGCATCTGTCGACGCCTGGCACCGGCTGGATGAGCTCACTATTCCGGTGACAGTGGCGGTGGGTGAATACGATGCGACGTTTGTCGGCGGCCAGGCCCGGCAACTCGCGGCTAGCACGACCGGCGCAACGTTCGTCGACGTGCACGGCAGCGCCCACCGTCGTATCTGGACGTACCCGAGCAGGTGATCGGGATCGTTCAAGGCGCGTTGCGCTGATCGGTTGCGAACTTCGCTCAGGACTCCCAGACGTCGTGGTCGTGGGCGAAGACGACACGGGCGGGGTCGAGTCGTTGCAGCCAGTCGATCCACGCCGACGAGACGACTGTCCGTGCCGTCACCAGTGCTATTGCCGCAGTCCCGGTCGCGGTCGACGCGGCCGACACCCGTCGCAGTAGACGATCGGCTTGTCGGTACGACGTTCAGCGGGAGGCCTGGGGCATTGCCAGACGGCCGGAGGCGTCGAGTCCTCGTCGTCAGTCCATGGGCTCGGCGCTGCCGACCGCCCGTGACCTGGTGCTATCTGGTGGTCACCAGTGGCGGCGTGCAGGCTCGTCAGGGCGGTGGCCACGACCTTGTTGCGCGCGACTGCAACTCCGGCTGGGGCGGTTCAAGGTCCGCGGGCTGCGCGCTACGGCAGGGCTAGCGGCAACTCGAGAGCGGCCGACGGGGGTGATTGCCCGTCGGGCGGAACGGCTACTTCGCCAGCAGCCGAGGCTCTGCCGCTAGCCCCGCCCCGACGTCTCTACTCGCCCAAGAACCTTGGGCTAGTTCGACGGCGCCGGCCTGCTGCTCGGCGGTGCACAGGTTTTCGCGGACCGTTCCATGCCCGGTCCGCCTCAGGTCGAAGCCCGACCGCCTCATCCCTAGCGACACGGCGGCGGCAGTGGCGCGTTCGTCTCCGTCCAGTATTCCCCGAGTGGTCGCGAGGAGCAGGGCGAGGTGCTCGTCGGTACACGCCGCGGGTGCCCTGTCGGTGACTTCTCGGCCTGCTCGGCACTGTGGCGCGCGCTGCGGCTCGGTTGCGCGAGGGACCAGTGGGCCGGCTCCGGAACGTTGAGGCTCGCTACCACCCCAGGAGAAGGCGCTGCCTGCTCCTGAGGTGGCGATGCCCGCGGGGTGTCCGTCCCGGCCGAGCCCTGTCCCTGCGACCGGTTCCGGGCTCTTCGAGGCGCTGCCCTTCCTGACACGCCGCCGTGGCGCCGCCACCTCACGGGCGTCGCCCTCGGGCTTCGAGATGTCCGTCTGGCCCGGCTTCGGCATGCTTCTCCGCGCGGAAGGCAGCATCGGGTCAGTCCCGGCGTGGGCCGGGTGACCGTCACTGTTCGCGAGTAGCCGGAGACGTGATCAACGCCTGATGGCCCAGCGGCCGCAGGCACCCGGCTCATCCCCCGTCACTGGGGAGGCATGGCCTGTCGCGTTGAATCTGTGGGGGCGTCAGAGGCCGCAGTTCGGCAACTCCCGGTAAACGGGACGCGGTCGTACATCGGATGTCAAAGACCGGTCCATGAGCGCCGATGCGGTCCGCTGCGCGGCACGACGCTGAAGCGGAGCCGATCGAGGTCCGTGCTCGCGCCGCACCGGCGGCACAGCGGTTGCACGCATTGCGAGGGCGGCAGCGGGCGGGCTTGGCCGTGCGCCCTGCCGGGTTTGCGACGGGCCGTCTTCCGTGCACAGCTCTCGGACGTTTATGTGGGGGGTCGACCACGACGACGTGGCTCCCTACAGGCTCATCCGCCTTGAGGGGTTACGCCGCCGGGCATGGACGGGCCGGACGTAGCGCAGGACCGCGTCGGCGCTTCGGTGGCCGGACACGGCCATGATGTCGGCGAGTTCGACGCCGTCGGTGCCGGCGGCCTCGGTGATCCATCCGGACCGGAGGCTGTGGCTCCCGAACGAACCGGCGGGCAGGCCGGCGCGTTCGCAGAGGAGCCGGACGATCTCGTGGACGGCGTCTGGGCCGAGCCGCAGCGGTGTCCCGTCCGGGCCGACGGCGGCCCGGCCGTCCCTGCCGATCCGGCACAGGTAGGGCGTGCCGGGTCCCGCCTGCGGGTCCCGGCCCAGGTCGGTCGCGAGGGCGTCGCGCCACGCGTCGTGTGCGGCGACCGGGCACGTCCCGGGGTTGCCGCCGGGGGCGAGCCAGTAGTCGTGCCCTGCGCCGTCCTGGTCGTTCTTCTGCCGTCGGACGGTGACCCTGACCTCCCCGTCGGTGTCGGGGCGCAGGTCGCCCCAGTCCAGCCCGGAGAGGCCGGACCGGCGCTGCGCGCCCATCCAGCCGGTCAGCAGCAGGGCGGTGTCCCTGCGTTCGACGAGGCGGGGCACTGCGAGGTGGGCCAGGACCTGCGTCCCTGCCTGGCCGGTGAGGTCCGGTGGCCCGGTCGGGGGCAGGGGTACCCCGGCGTCCCGGGCTGCCCGGCGCAGGAGCAGGACGACGCCGTACCTGGTGAGGGGTCCTCGGACGGTCGCGCAGACCGCCCCCTCCGGCCCGGCGTCCCCGAGGGCTGCGGCGGCCCGCGAGTCGTCGAGGGCGACGGAGGGGGACGCGGGGCCGCCGCGGGCGGCGACGACCGCGCGGCGCCGTCCGGGACGGCCGACTGTCCAGCTCCCGTCGGTCCGGCGGTTCAGGTCCGCCCAGGTGACCCGGGCGATGTCCGCGGGCGGGAGGCCCGCCGTGGCGAGGGCTGCGGCCGCGCGGTCCCGGCTGCGCCCCGGGCCGGCGGACGCGGCGGCGAGGACTCTCCGGAACAGGGCTGTGACGAGCGCGTCCTTCGCGTGCAGGGGCCGGGTGCCGTACCGCCGCCGGCCGCCGCGGTGGACCGCCCGGACCGCGCCGGCACGGCCGGGTTCGGGCAGGCCGTGGAGGCGGTGGACGGTGTTCAGGGCGGTGAGGTGCGCGGCGACGCTCACCGGGCGCAGGGGCCGCGGGCCGGTGTACAGGCCGGCGGCGTACGCGGCGACGTGCGCCGGGTCGGCCGGCAGCGACGGCACCCGGCGTTCGTGGCA
>JAABUK010003823.1_pt1 | contig 25073 bp, 30 predicted proteins | sample 5559141 | NCBI WGS metagenome assembly JAABUK01 (sample SAMN10711869, study PRJNA513367) | rock metagenome | isolation source: Antarctica rocks | place: Antarctica: Victoria Land, Pudding Butte nord | collected 2016-01-03 | reverse complement strand
CTGCTATGTAGCAAGACATGGGGTGGCGAGGGCGGGGGGTGCTGGGTAGCAAGAAACAAGATAAGCAGCGTTACAAAGCAGGTTTGATCGATTGTGTTGTGTGATGCATGTAGCGCTGCCATGTAAGCAATGAGCAAAACTAGCAGCGTTGCTGAGAAGAATGTGATGACTGTGTTCATGATTTCAATACTGTCAGCATGGAGCAATAAACAAGATCATCACTGTTGCTGAGAAGCTTCTGGTAATTATGGTCAGTGTCATCTGGTTGCTCAATGTAGCAGTTATAAAGATCAGCAGCATTGGTCCGCATTGCTCTGCATTGCCATATTCAGTGTAGCCTGGGGTGACAGTATTCATCCAAATGTTGTTTGCATCCAAGTTTGCAGCATTTGACTTGTCCAACAACAGAGAACACATCTACCAATATACATGCACGTTGCAGGCTTTGTATTCTACTGACAGCACTTCAACTGGGTAAAAACCTTGTTCTAAAGCCAAGTGCTGACGTTTCGCCTTCCCAAAGGCGTCTCCACCCGGCAGACGCTGCTGGCAAAGAAGCTGATGATATGGACAACGAAGATAGTGGAGCACAGATAGCATTGGCAGCAGCAGTGCTGTCTGTGTCACAATACCTTCATCATCTTTGTCATCAGCCTCTGCTGAAATGTGACATCTTTGGGAGTCCAGCATCAACACATGGCCTTGGGTATGGATCTCTAGGTTTTGTCTATTGTGCTGGTGCCAACTGGGTGGGGGAAAAGGGGGCCGGAAGGGGTGTGAACTTTCTTGGTTATGGAGGTGTCTCTCCATGACATAAAGATGGAAACCATGTGTCAGGAGATGTGATATTCAATGTTGCACTAGATGCCAGCATATTGTTGAAAGACAAGCACAAAAGTAAAGCTGAACAGCTCGAGCAACTCAAATGCGTTGGCCAGGGCAATAATTAGTGATGAGCTAATCACAGATGCCAGCATCACATACGGTGTGTATGATGCTACTAGTATGCACTTTGGCAAGATGGTCACATGTGACAAGAAGGATCTGATTGCGTTCATTCAAGGCATAGACCTTGTTGAGGTTTACCTGTCTATGCCTTGAATGAACGCAATCAGATCCTGATTGTCACATGTGACCGTCTTACCAAAGTTCATACTAGCTAACTTGAAAGGTCCATTGGAGTATCATGCCTCCATGGTGGATTGGAAAGGGGTTAGCAAGATTGAGCTGTGCACACGTCGTATCACTGACTAACAGATGACTAACACCCATCTGGTAGTTGGTGATGCGACATGTACACAGCTCAATCTTGCCAACCCCTTTCCAATCCACCATGGAGGCATGGTACTCCAATGGACCTTTCAGGTACAGCTCAACAAGGTCTATGGTCGGGATGACAGCTGTTTAGACAACATTTCTGTGAGCATGTTTTGGGATGAATTTATTGCTTGTCATATCAAGTCACTTGTTGAATGATTTCAACCACACAGTAACGGCCAAATCTTTTGCGCATCACCAATGGGGCACTGCAGCACGATCAAAGCAGCATGTGCAGCAAAGGAATCTGGCCACAAACATGTCCAATGATTTGACTTCTCGGTGACCTAGGCTGACTCTTGTGCAAAACAAAGGGTGCAAATGTCTGGGAGTTGAGATCTGCAGCGTACTGTGGTGGCTTTTTGTTGGCGCAATCATCGTTGACTGCTGCAGGATGACTGCTTGTTGGCTTTGTATCAACAACCAGTCACCCTTTGCAGATGAATCGCATTCTGCTTGCCAAAAACTCACCTGCTGGTCTTTGTTCTCCAGAATTCGGCAGGACCGGCCGAAGAGACCCAGGAACACCAGCTCTGTCTGCTGCAGCCCTGGGTCAGACGCAATCGTTTCCAGCACATACGCACGGACCTTCTGGGCATCATCCGGCCTGTTGCCAAAGACAAACTCCAGCAGCAGGCAGTCGTACTCATTGACCTGCATATACACACACACCATTCAAAATTGATCTTAGCCTGGAAGAAGGGTTGGCAACTGCTCATAGCCAACAATGAAGACAATGATGAATGAGTTAGTTAGAAATCAGGCCAACAGGCATCAGGTGCAAGTCAGCAATGCCAGACAAGCTCCCTTCTTCAACACCTATCATGACACAACCAGCAACATGCAGCATATGCAGACAATTGCTATCTGCAGAACTCTGCACAGTTGCAGCTGACAACAAACGCCTGCATTGTTGTCGCGGCCAGCATGCAACAGCATGCATGCAGAAGGCAAAGCTGACCTCATCTCTGCCATCTGCGTAGGCTGCCACTTGCAACAAGTTGAGGGCCTTCATGAAGCGTCTGTCTGACACATATATGGGAGGCTCACACTTGTCCTGTAGGTAGTCCCTCAAGCTGGTGAGCACGTCAATGACAGACTCAGGTACATCCACTGCACCCACAGCCTTGCCTGCTGTGGATCTGCAGCCATACAAAGAAGAAAATAGAAAGTGCACAAAATTGGGGCAGAATTGAGGCAGAATTGGGGCAGAATTGGGGACTCAGATACACCCACTGCACCCACAGTCTTGCCTGCAGTGGACCTGCAGGCAATACAACAAAAGCATTGAAAAGTAATAGTGAAACAGAAAGAAAAGAAGAGTTTATGCTTTTCAACGATCCTAACAGGAGCCCAAGGCGGCAGCCCGGAGTAAAACATGATAGTGAAGGTGATAGATGATAGGACGCATTGAATCAGCAGCAATTGTTGGACCTCAAATGGAACGTCATGTTGGTGCAAGATGAGTTTCACGGCAAATCAGTTGATGGATCATCTGCTGTCATTTGTCAGGCATGCTTGCAGCCGATATGCATGACTGGTTGATGGATCAGTGACTAGCGTTTGCTTGGTCAACGTGCTGGTATGACCTTGCTCTACTGACAATCCCATCACATGCTAATCAGCTTCATTTGCCTCTCACACAATGTCAAGGTATTCAAAGTTAAGATCATTTCATGCAATCATCCTGTTGATCAATCTCAGGCCTGCTTTTGCATCGGTAGTGGCCCGAGGGTTGCTTGTCGCCACAGCATGCACAGATGCAAACAGACAGACAGACAGACAGCATGAAGGGCATTGGTCATGCTGCACTGACCTGAAGTCCTCTAGGTCTAGCCCGGGGCCTGCCTCGGGGTCTGCAGGGGGGGTAGCAGCCCCATTGCTGCTAGCCCCATTGGATGGTGCCTCAGCCACCAGACGAGTGCCGGCGGCCAAGCGAGCCAGGTTGCCGAGCTGTGAGCTTGAGACCTGAGCCACTGAGCGCCTGATCAGGAAACGATCATACAGGGCATCCAGCTCTTCTGACTCTGGCAGCTCATTTGATGCACCCACCTGTGGTCAAACATGGGTTGTAAGAGAATTGGCGCTTTGTGCCAACCAGTATGCAGAGCTTTTGTATATTTGATAGGTCCAGTTCACACGCTTGGTGAACTACTCTACAGCAAGTGGATGTGACAACCACCCTTGTGGCTGTATGATATTGCAGCAAATGAACTTCTTAGTGCAATTACGCAAGGTATGGGGGAAGTGACTTTCTGCAACAAACGACAGGAGCATGCGCGGTCTGCAATGGGACTGTTCTGCTGCTGTGACAGCAGGCAGCAGAGCTGCAAACAGAAGCAAGAATGCAGTCTTGTACAACACAGAGATGAGAGCTGATGCTCTCAGCAGGAGCAGGGCATCACATTGAGCCCCATGGTGTTGTCAACATGCGCTGTCATGCCCTCATAGAGGCAACAACCAACACCTTGAGACGCATTCAGCACTTGATGTGAAGGCCAATGCTCCCTGTGGGCAATGGGGTATCAGACTGGGCCTGATCTCAGCTGCATTGTCATGCCATCAGAAGGGAACAATCAACACCATCAAACATGGAACTGGGATGTCTTCCCATGCCATTAAAAGGGAACAATCACCACCATCACACATAGAACAGAAAGGGGAGGGGGGGTGGGTAAAGAGGGGGGGACTAGGGATGAGCAGCAAGGCAGGGACACTGACCAGGCACAGCAGTGGAACCTCCAGCCGTTGGTTGCCGTTGTCAAACAGCCTCTCATTGAGCAGTGTGAGCAGAGTATTTAGGATGGCGCTGTTGGCTTTGAAGATCTCATCAATGAAGGCCACCTCTGCTGTGGGCAGGTACCCATCTGTCTTCCTGGTGTACTCATCATTCTCCAGACCTGCACATAACAACCGCAGTGAAACTTGTGGTAAAATTAGATCAGGAACATGAAATGACGACTTGTGAATTTGACCTCTCTCCTGTACTCACATCTAGAGGGGAAAGAATCATCAGAATGCAGCTATGTAGTTCAAGCAGAAGAAGAACATGCTAGTGCCACGCTTTGCTCCAGTTGCATGTGCACGCATACTGGCAGCTCTTCGACAATGCATCGACTTCCACGCTATGCAAAGGAACATGGCATTCACAAGGACTCGCTGAAATGAAAGTAGATGGGACACAGGTGCTGTTTCTGCTGAGCTGCAGGCCTGCTGATGTGTGTGAGGCATGACCAGGAAAGCCATTGCTTGCAGGCTTTAGATTCTTTCATTTATTTGCAAAAGCATGGGGTCCAGCTTCTGCAGCTGTTGTGGTCATGATAGCTGCTGGGTAAGGGTTTTCCAGATGGCCAAGCAGAGTGTGAATGCATGTGTCAAGTCTATATGCTTGCATACGAGGCTGTCACTACATTGCAGCCCGACCAGACGAATTGACCTGCTTTTGCTTGCATGCATAGTGACGTGCTGCCGGCTTTAATCCAGGGATTGAAGGGTTGCATGCCACTGACTGTTGTTGTGCCACGTGAGTACTGAGAGTGAACTGGTCTCATTCAGACTTAGCATTCTCAGATTTCACTCAGTCTTTGTATGTTAACCCCCCTGGTGAGTCCTAAAGACAAGGAATGTAATGTATGTATGTGTGTATGTTACCTCTCATGGACAAGGGCCCAAAGAGCTCTTCAGGCACTGAGAACCGAGTCAGCAGCCTCTCATAATACTTGCCGCTTGTTAGCTTGCTGAGTCTGCGACTGAGCTCAGATTTGGCTGTTCCAGGAGGACCCAGCAGAAGAAGATGTTCACTGGCAAGGCCAGCAAGCAATAGCAGTCTGACCTGCAGCATGCTATTCTTGTGAGCAAGTTGAGTGTTGCTATACATGCAAGTGCACATAATTGCACTGAATGGTGACTGATACAATACCAGACATGAGCAGGGGTGTGACACATGCAATGCCAAGCAGCGCTGTTTGTTTGCTGCAACATATTGTTTTGTAAACCATGCTTAAAGCCATGCTAATATTAACTCCAATAACAGGAACATGCATGCGCACCTCTGTTTCACGCTCTAGCAAGCCCTTTTGTAGCTTCTGAATGGACTGCTGGACCTTCTGCTTCAGTCCCTCAGATGAAGTATCTACCATGCCTTCGAGGCCTCGTGCGTTCTCTGCCAGAATAGCTGCATGCTCTGTGTCTACCTTGTTGGTTAGGTCAGAGATCAGCTGTAGCACACTGTTGTCGACTTTTGTGTTCTGCTGATCTGATCTGACAGCGTGCAAGATCCAGGAATTCAGTGCTTGCCGACGGCGATGGGTATGAGATTGAGAGTGCTGGCAAGTACGAACAGGAGGATGTGCTTGAGGTGCCGCCCTATGTGCAGGCTGCCCAGAGCCGAGGACACAAGTGGGCACCTGCCTGGTGACGCCGAGAAATCCTGCCGTACTGTGCGCCATGTCGAGTTTATATGTCGACGTATAGCGCCGCAAACCTTGTGCTGCAGAACTCCGAAACGGTCGTGCTCGACTGCAATATCCGTCAAAATCTATCCAATTATCCTGAAGAAGCTGGACAGTCCCGTGATCATGCTGCCCTTCGAGCTCGCATGTTAGGTTGCTTCGCTGTGCCGCAGGTTATCTGTGCGGCCACACATTGCCATTGAACGACTGGCAGGAACGTTGGCGGTGATCGAACCCGATGTCGGTGCATGCGTTGCACTCGCAGCCTGCATGCTGTGCACACCATTTGCAGCGGTTGCAGCAGCCATCCACAGCTCGCCCATCGCGTTGGACACCATATTCAAGCACAGAAACTGCAGGTTTAAGCTCCACACAAGGCATTGCATCCACCAGACAACACGTGCGATGTCAAGCCACACTTACAGCTGAAGCGCCTGCGATACCCATAGCACGAACTGCAAAGGGTCATGCGGCGTTGCTGCACGGCTTGGGAGAAGTCGGAGACATCCCACCAACACTGATGCCATGGCTTCTGCGTCTAGCCCATATAAGGTAGGCAGCATGCCAACAATGACAGGCAAGCAGGTTAAACATGCAGCATGCCCGGAACATATCCTCATGCGCAGGTCAACAGTGCAAGGAGGTGACTCCAATGTGGCTTTGAGGGACAGTGCTAGAGGAGTGCTGCTGTGGGAGGTACTTCAATGTTGCTGCCTATCAGTCTGCATGCGTTTGCCAATGCGATCCCAGTGTGCGGGCAATGTGATTGTTGCAGCATCACACATTCTGGTCATGCCAATGCACTGACAGAGCTGTACAAAGCACCCAGTCTATTCAGCACCCCAAATGCTGACCATGGGAATTCGCATTTGCAGGAAGCCCTGAATCGAGGCCTTCTACCAGATGACAACACTCTCAGGCAGTTGTCAGTAGAGCCAGACAGCATTGTGTACAGCCGCAGCTTGGAGTCCATGCAGTGGCCCGATGCTGATTTGCGTATGGTCCTTATACGTAAGCTGCCTTGCCACCCTACTATGCTTGTGTGACCATCAGAACAGATCAGCCTGATTTAGTCTCCTGTGTGAATACTGCCTTTTGTACAGGCGACGTTCCCCCTGCCAACTCCTGACAGGGCAATCAACATTGCCATCAGTTCAACAGTGCAGTGTTCAGGTGTTCCACAAACTGCATACGGCTGATTTGCTTCCAGTATATGTGCACAAGTGCCGTCGTTAGTCTTATGCTGGTGTGTCCGTCTTGCCGTCTCTTATGCCCTTCCAACACTTGAGGAACACAGGCAGTCATGTCAAGAAACCGTTTTTACTGCTGGTCACTACTGTTGTCATTGTCGTTGGGATGAATTTCACTACTACTGTTATCATCACTGTTGTTGTAGTATCAGTATATTATACTCATCATTGTCACGATTGTTGTCATTTTTACTAATACTGTCTGCCTGTATGCAGGCTCTTTGTCCCAGCTGGATGTAGCACGCTTTGCCAAGAAGTACCCAGCCGTCATGACGGCCTTGTTACGCAGCCTGCTGGAGGTCACAGTCAAGTATTACAAGGCCCTCCTCGGGTGAGCCCCTTGCCTCAAGGGCATTTGCCCTCCCCGCCCATCTCTTTGCTCTTTGCATGCTTTCAGCCTGTATTGGTCTTGCCTCTGCAGCTGTTGCATGGTTTATGCCTGTACTTGTCTCATATCTTCAGCTGTTGCACGCAACATGTGAGGCAGGGCTGCTGTTTGCCACACACAAGCTCCAGAGCATTAAGTTTCACAACTCTCAGCAGCTCACCTTGTCACAAAGCCATCACCAGTTGATGCAAATGCTAGGCACTGCTGAATTTACATCAGATCAGACACTGCTGAGCTGCAGAATATGTGTCACACTGTCCACAAAATATCAGCCATATGGCCCCATGGGGTAATATTAGCCAATGCATGACTGATTTGCGGCATGCAGGGAGGTTGAAGCAGTAGAAGAACGGGCGACAGACAGAGATGGCAACAAGTACATGACTATCAAGGAGCTTCAAGAGCAAGAAGCTCGACGCAGAGCAGGTCTGCCTTGTCTCTTCTTCACTGCTATATCTCTGCTCTCAGTAGGTTTTTGCCCTTTCATTCTGTGCATTCATGCATGCTCCAGGCTGAATTCGTTCATGTGTTTGTCAATCAAAGGAGTGAGTTAATCAGCAAATTCTAAGGACATGCTTGTTGACTTGTATCATCTTGGATAGAGATGCGCAACACCGACTGCATTGGAAAGACAAGACTTGTCCCGCACATATCGAGCTGGAAAGCGTCGTTATTACTACTACTACTACTACTACTACTATTATTATTATTATTATTATTATTATCATTATCATTATCATCATCTTCTTAAATGGACCCAATGGGGTTGGACACACTGTGGATGGATTGGTGGACAACATGTTGGTTGCGCTATCTGATTTTGCAGCTGACAAGCAGGCTTTAAGAGTAGGGCACAGCTACTTTGTGTGCCCAATGGCATTGCAAGTGGTGCAGTGCAGATTCTCAGCCTGTGTATGTTAGGAATCTACATTGCGCCACCTACTGTTAATTGTGAGGTAAAACCAATGATTTGAATGCGATATGGTCTCCGCTTGCAAGCATCTGTGACGCTTAGCTTTTGCACCATGTTGCTCAATCTCTCACTGTCACACTACTGTTTTCAGGGCGCAACTGTCAGCAAATCTTATATGTCTTGCCTACAGTCTTGCTGTGTTTTTCTGCATTTAGGAGCAACCAAGTACTGTTTTTAGGGCGCAACTGTCAGCAAGTCTTATCTGTCATGCCTTCAGTCTTGCTGTGTCTTTCCTGTAGTGGGAGCTCCGGGCTGCAGCCCTAGGAGGCTCCTGTTATGATCACTGAAAAGCATAAACTTTTCTTTTTTTGTAGTGAGAAGCAACCAAGTACTGCCCTCAGTGGCAGCCGTAGCCCTTCCTGAGGATGAGGATCAAGAAGAACAGGAGGACTCAGCAGCTGAGCGTGCAAGCTGGACTCGCGAGCGCAGCATTGCTGAGGCTCTGGTGGGGAAGGTGATGCAGCAGTGGCAGGGGCCCATCTCAACTCTGAGCAGGGCTGGAAAGGCTTTTGAGGGGCTGGAAGCCCTTCTGGGAGGGGCACAGGGGGGTGGCTTCGACTTGGGGGTGAGCAATGTTTTCCCCTCCAGCACCATATCTTGATGCAATGTATCGGTCAGTGTACCAGATGCACCGTGACTGTACTGGGTGTTTTGTTTGGTGATACAAAGCATACACTTTGCACATCATGCATGTCATATCTGTATTTTCATAACAAGAAGGTGGTCTGCTAGTCATGTAAACACAGTTGCATGGAGCAACAGCATCAGGTTGAGGAAGCATGGCTTCCACTGAGATCCTCTTGCCTGCTGCTGTTATGGCTGTTGCTGTGCCAACAGGAGGAGCAGGATGTATCAATCTCTACGTTGTACCCATGTGCCAGATTTAGTCAATGTGTTGTTCAATAGCATCAGCACACTAACAGGAAGACTGGTACAGGGGGCATTATGGCAGCGCAAGGGGTGGAAGGAGATGGACAAGATGCGAGCTCAGCTGGAAGACCTGAGAGAGCTGAGGGATTTGGTGCGCTCTCTGGGGAGGGGTGGGGGCTGGAGCAACATCTGGTACGAAGCAATGGGCAGCTGTGAATTGCATGCAGGGCAAGACTCGACTGCCTTTGTGCGGAGCATGGTGCTGGAATTGCGAGCGCCTCAGCAGACAGTATGGCAGCAATACTTACCAGAGATTCGCTGCCTCTCAGAGCTCAGCTCTGCCTCTTGAGCTGTGACATGTGCATTGAGAGTCTCTTCTGCAGCTGCTTGGCTTACAAGCCGCTTCTGCAGCTCCTCACTGCTTTGCAGCTCCTGCTTGTGTGCACTCTGCAGGACCGAGGCTCGCTCAGCTTCCTCTGAGAGCTGCTGCTTCAGGTCAGTCCTTGTCTGCGCCAACTCAGCAGTCTGATCCTCGAGCGTCTGGATCTCAGCAGACTGGCTGGCATGCCGCTGCTGAGCACTGTCCAGCTCATCTTCAAGATCAGCAACACGGGCTGTTGTCTGTCTGTGCGCTGTCTGAAGCTCAGCGTGCTGCTGAACCTGCTGTGAGAGCTGAAGCTCAAGCTGCTCGAGCTGCTGAGACTTGAGGTCAAGCTGCTGGGTCAGGTCAGCCTTGGACAGAGCAAGCTCCGCTGAATTGGCCTCCAAGGAACGCAGCTCATTGCACTGACTGTCAATACACTGCTGGGCTTTACTGAGCTCAACAGTGCTGCCTGCAGCAGTAATCTGTTTGTCTGTATTCTGTAGAAAATAGAAGAAGACAAAACATTACACCTTTTGGCGTCAACTGAATGAGGAGCCAAGTATTATATTGGGCTGCCCAGCCTGTGTGTTCTATATTTGGTTGTTCACGGTTTTGCACAACCTCAAAGCAGGTTGCCATTGCAGTACAGAGGGCCACTGACACAAATACTAAAATTTGAACTGCAGGACAAGTCTGAGGACCCATGCTCAGCAGCGCATTGCTTCTGGTATCAGTACAATACCGTTTGATGGATCAAAGATGCGAGCTAACACGTGATACACATTGCAAGCCTCATCAGCAATAAAGAGGTATGAAGTGATCACAGACACTCCACGTAGCTGCTAGGCAGTGTGACATGATGCCAGCATGGTACATGACTGTACCTTGCAATTCCACTTGCACAGCATGCAAAGCTTCAGTCTCTGTTTGCAGCTGTCTCTGCAGCTCTGAAACAGTGTCACTGCTGCCAGTGAGACTTTCCTCCAGCTGGTTGCAGCGTGCTGTCTGCCCACTGCATGCCTGTTGCAGACGCTCACGCTCGGCGGTCAGCTGTGAGGCCTGAGTCTGAGCATGTTGCAGCTGCTCGTGTGCAGAGTGCAGCTCTTCTTCCAGTGCTTGATGACTGGCCTTGGATGCAGCTGCCGCATTGTTCAACACTGTCACCTCTGCAGCGTGACTAGCACTGACATGCTCTTGGTGCTTCAGCTCGGCCTCCAGACCTGTGATGCATTGGTAGGTTGGACATGCCTGGACACAGACTTGCAAGACACATCTTGAGATTGATCCCCATAAATGCGGGCAAATTGCTGACACTTTACTTGCAGGATGTAGGTCGCATAAACCGGTCAGGCCTGCCAACTTCTGGCAACAGCTGTTGATGAGACATGCACTAACAGTCCACCAGGCATTCAAGAGCTCGAGAATGCTGTTTTTCTTCTAAGACATCAGGAAAACAATGCCTAACATTGCAGGCCACAGTGTGCCACCATGTGCTTCTGTGTGTAGCAAAGAGTCTCAGGTCGCAAACGCGTATGATGTTTAGATACCTGTGGCTCTCTCCTTGTGAGCCTCAACCTGAGTCTCAAGCTCACCACAGTGAGCTATTGTCTGCGCATGTGCAGTCTGAAGCTGGGCATGCTGCTCAGCCTGCTGTACCAGCTCCTTCTGGTGCTGCTCCAGCTGCTGAGTGAGGTCAAGCTTTGCTTCGCTAAGCTGTGCAGCGTTGACATGAAGTGACTGCACCTCAGAGGCCTGCCTGGCAAGCTCTGCTTGTGCATTGGCAAGGTCTTTGGTGCGCCCTGCAGTACAGATTCCCAAGGAGTTTGCGCACTTTGTGCATGGCAACACATCATGAGTAGCCACATACGTGTGTCAATATATAGTGCATTCGTACACAGTGTGCAATACCTGCAGACTCTGGCTGTTCCTTTAGGAAGCCCAACGATGAAATCAGTCTAAGACAAGACCACCGGTGATCATGGTGCAGCATACAGAGCTAAACTATGCCCTGTGAGGCTTTCCTTTCCAGTGTGCAAAACACGGTGTGAAGACAATACCAGGACATACAGATTGCATCACCTTGCAGCTCCTCCTGCACAGCGCCCAGAGCCTTTGTCTCTGCCTGCAAGCAGTCCTGCAGGTCAGAGACAGCTCGACCACTGCTGAGAAGCTCTGCCTCCAGCTCGTTGCAGCGCGCTGTCTGCTGAATACAGGTCTGCTGCAGACTCTCACGCTTCAGTTGAGACGCCTTGGTCTGGGCTTGCTGCAGCCGTTCAGCTGTAGCATGCAGCTCCTGTTGTAGTGTGTGGTGAGTGGCAGTTGATGCAGCCGCTGCATGCTTCAGTGATGCTAGCTCGGTGGCCCGGCCATCACTGGCTTCCTGTGCTGTTTGCAGCTCAGCCCTCAAATCTGTAGTCGGGAGATGAAGCTGTTGCTAAGGAACCCCTCAGTAGACCAGCTCACGGCAAATTTGCTGTCTGGACAGACAGGTGAAGGCACAGTGACTGTGCATGACTAGAGATATAAGTCCTGTATGTATGATTGAATTGAAACTGTAAACAGCTAGCTAGCAGCTTGATCATTCTACAGCTATTCGTTGTAAGCTGAACTTGCCATCGTCAGGTGACATACTGCTGTACTAGATTGTGTAGACAAAGACACGTCACCTAAACCAGTATAATGTGAGTGCTGTTACTGACTGGATGATGATTATTGCTGCACGTAATCCAGGTCTGATCAGATCTAGTCACAAGTGTGACATGATACTACAATTAAAGATTGCAATCACCTGAGATGCTGTTTGCTTGACTGGCACTCTGGGTCTGCAGTGACTCTACCGTCTGCTGGCTTGCCAAGAGATCTGACTGCAGCTTGGCAGCATGGTCCAACTGTTGCTTGTATGCTGCCTCACGCTGATCAATGTCCTGCTTCAAGCCCTCCAGCTGTTGCAAACTCTGGCCCAGCTCATCACAGTTGGTCTGCAGCCGCTGCTGCAAGGCCTGCTTGTCCTCTGCCAGCCTGTCATGGTCTGCCTGAGCTGTTGACAAGGCAGAAGCTTGAGCGTGTTGCTGCTCATGGGCTGCTGCAAGCTCATCTTGAAGAACTGCACCAAACAACAAACATTAGGGAATGAACACAAGAGCATTGGCAGGACAGAAAACGCGTTGGCATTGCTGGGTTGTTGGCAAGTAGATTGGCAAGATGGTGGAGGAGATGCTAGACCAAAGATGCACGCTGAACAAAGTGAGAAGAAGCAAATGTGCAGGCAAGTGTCAAGGTTATGTTAGCATTGTCAATCACCAAATGGCCCCCCTGCAATACCTGATGAGTAGGCCATCTAGGTGGGACAAAACCTCGATGGAATTGTGGACAAGTGCACACGACTCAGTTGCATTGCTCTACCTGAGGCGGTGCTTGTCTGATCTGCAAGTTGGCTTTCAAGCTCAGCCCCAGCTTGAGTGCTGCTTTGCAGTGCAGCTCTGAGTTGTACTATCTGAGCAGACTGGTCATCAGCCTGAGTCTGCAGCTGCCTGTGCTGCCTTGAGCGCTCCTGCAAGCTGTCTTCAGTCTGTTGCAGATTGATCACCTTCACCTGCAGTTGCTCCTGCAACCTCTCATGGGTCTGACTCAGCTGGTCCAGGTCGGTCTGTGCGGCTGTGAGCTCCTGGGCTTGGTCAGCAGACCGTTGCTGTGACTCTGCCAGCTGCTGCTCAGTGCCTGCACAGCTCAAGCATTGCTGTACTGCATAGTTTTGGCACAGGAAACAAATCAAGGCTGCATCAAGTCCCTTGAAAAAGTTGGTGTTGACCACAAACTCGTCGTGAGGACTTAAGGACTCAACAAAAGGTACCTTACGCATGCAGGCTCACTTGCTTGAATGCTGGATAATTGCAAAAAGAAAACCGATGCATGCATGCAAGCACAATTGAGGAAGTGCAGGAATGAACAGTTGCATGCGTGAACAAAAGCACTCGTGAGCATCACCTGCAAGCTGCTCCTGCACAATCCTGAGCTTTCCCTGCTGCCTGTCTGTTTGTGACCGTAGATCTTCCTCCTGCTTACTAACAGCAGCCAGATCTGCCTCCAGTTGAGAGCTGACCGCAGCTTGCTGGCCACGCTCACTTCTGAGCTGTGCCAGGTTGGCAGCTTGTTGCGCAACAGTACCTTCGAGCCGAGCACAGACGTCAGCCTGCTGCTCGTGCTTGCTCTTCAGCCCTTGCAGCTCACTGGTCTGTTGCTCATGGTGGCCTTTCAGCTGCTGCAATTCAGAAGCCTGCTGGGCAGCACTGCTCTGCTGATGCTCAAGCTGCTGGGCCTTGGCTTGCAGCTGCTGTTCCAGATCAGCTTTTGAGGCAGTGGCGCTGGTGAGCTGGGTTGTGAGGGCAGCGAGATCAGACTGTTGACTTGTTGTGTTCTTCTGAGCTGCCTTCAGCTGCCTTCTCAAGCCTGCATCAATTGCGCCACGAGCATGTAATCAGTTTTATGACATTCTTTACAGATCAGGGCTCAAAAGAAGATCATCAGGGCTCAAGCCAGCAGGGACTTTTGGCAGAGTTCGCTATTCTATTGTAATTCTCCTTCGCCAACTGGATGATGAATTATCCAATAGTATCGCCGTTTGCTGCAAACTGGCATATTGGCGGGTTTTGGGGGGGGAGGGGTCCAGGGGGGGGGGGGTCAAAGGGGGGAAGGGGACGAGTAAGTTTAGCTTTGCTCATGTATCAATGAGCAACCATGACATGCAGTATGTACATGCAACCCATGATGAAATATGCAATCATCTCAATTTTCATTGTGACTCACCATTAGCCGTGGCGATGCGTAGCTAACTATAGGCAGCAATGACTGTACACCAGAGCGAAAGTGCATTTGTTGGCCAACCCATGGGCGAGATTCTGCAGGATTTGTCTGCTAATTCAGCAACGACAGTAAAATAGTTTGGACTTTCACTTTCAGATCTGAAGACATCAATAGATGCGCCTCGACGAGAGGTAACTCTGCACACTGTTTTCGGAAAAAATGCCAAAGGTCTTGACCGATTATCCGAAATTACTCCACGTTGGATAATTGAATTATCCAACCGCCAATGGCGTAACCGAGTCTGGTAATACTCCGTGAACCCTGACTTTTGGCAGCAGATAGGATTAGGGTTAAGGTGACAGACCGCAAGAACCATCTTGTGCTATGGTAGCTACAATTTGCTGCAGGGGCAGCAACTGCGGCAAGAGCCACAAGCTGGCAAAAGCTATGCAGCTACCGTTACCTTCTCATTGCTACCACAAGTCGATGCACAATGCGTTTTGTTCCAAGCAAGCAGGCACATGCTCTGCTGCAAATACATGCAAGCAAGTACAGCCCATTCCAGTGATGCTACAGATTACAACTGGTGTTCACCTGCACATTCTTTCTTGATGGATGCAAACTTGTCCTCCAGTGCTGTCAGCCCATCCTGCAGCTCCTCAGTCTCAGCCACATCCTCAGCAAGCTTGTGAGTCAGCTTAGCTACCTCAGCTCGCTCATGTTCATACTGCTCCTGGACCTACAGCATGCATGGGATTTGATCACTGACATGCATGCTGTTAGGCTGCTTCAGTTCAGGCTCAAAGCTGTGCGGTATCTCGCATGACTCTTCAGTCAAAATTGTGCAAGGGGCATAAAGCGTGCTGTGTGCTATCACCGTTGACTGTAGAGCTGAAAGACAGGGCTGGAACAGCAGCTGAGACACAGTCGTGTGAGGCAGTATCTGAAGCCTGTGCTGTTTGCAGGACTTGTGCAAGCACGCGTAGACATATCACCTGAGCACATGCATCACTTTGCGCCATCAGGAGGGCCTCCTTCTGTGCCAGCTGGTCTTGCAGCTCAGCATACGCAGCCTTGCTGTCACGTTGCTGATCTGTCATGCTTGCCAACTGGGCAGTTTGGTCCGCATTGGCACTTTGCAGCTCGGCCACAACAGACTCAGCCGCCTGCAGGTGTGACTGCAATGAAGCTCTATTGGCTGCTTCTTCGTTCAGCTGCTGCTGCAGCCGCTGTGATGACTGTGCTTCGGCCTGAGCTGCTGCTTTGGCAGCACCCATGTCAGCCTGAGTGTTACGCTGAGTCAAGTTGGACTCGTGCAGCTGAGCCTCAAGATTGGCGACAACGCCGCCTTGTTCATCAAGCTGCTGCTGTAGTGACTCAGCAGCTTCGGTCTTTGTGACCAGGTCCTGCTCAGCAGCCTGGAGCTTTGAGTCAACTTTGTCCTTTGCTGAGCTGGCAGTTGACAGCTGTCTCTGAGCAGTGGCGAGTGCCTCTTGTGTACTAGCAAGCTGGCTCTGCAGACCTTCTGAGCTCTGCTTGCTGCTGTCAAGGGCCTCTGTAAGGGCATGCACCTGTTCTGACAGCTGTACCGACTCTTGTTTCAGCTGGTCGTTCTCTACCTTGGCAGCTTGCACATCCTGATTTGAGTCATCAATAGTCTTTTGTGCCTCACTCAACTCTTGTTGCAGCTGGGCAATATTGCTACCACTGACTGTCAGGTCACCCCTTAGTGACTCTGTGCTAGCTAGTTGCTCTTCCAGCTGCTGCTGCAGCTGCTGTTGCAGCTGCTGTTTGCTGGCAAGCTCAGCCTGCGAGCTGGACAGGGCTGAGCTTGTACTCATCAGTTCTTCAGAGACCTGGTTGGCTTTGCTGGACGCGATAGACAACTGATGTTCCACTTCAGCCTGCTCTCCACTCAGGGTCTCAATGTCAATTCGCAGCTGCTTGACGGTTTGTTCTTGGTTGCTGAGCTGAGACTGGAGTGACTCGGCATGACGCTCGCTGGCACAGTGCTTCTGACCCAGTGTAGTAAGTTGCTGCTGCAGATCAGTCTGCAGACACAGCCATCTGTCGGTAAGCACAAGCAGTGTCCTGCATATAGTTCAGCACTGTTCATCAGCCTAATCAAGACGCACAGACAAGACCAATTTTACAACAAGACAGCCTAAACAGTAGAAAGCGTTGCAAACAGTACATGTGAGCGGCGCATCGTCTTGACGCGAGTCCAAGCTTTCTGAAAAGTGGACAAATGCTGCTCAGAGCTGCAGAACTGACCTGAGCTGCTTGTGCAGAGGCATCAGCAGCTGACAGCTCCATTGTCAGCGTTTCCATCTGCTTCACATAATCCTTGCATGAGTCTTGCAAAACCGCCTCTTGCTGCCTCAATGCATTCAACTGCTGTTGCAGCTGATGCACCAGCTGGCGCCCTTCTTCCATCTGCTGCTGGTGCTGCTGAGCAGCAGCTACTGCATTGCTCTGCTCTGAGGCATGCTGTGCCTGCAGACCTGTATAGCCCTCCTGCTGCTGTTGGAGCTGATGGTGAGCTTCGGCTGCAGCCTGTTGCTGGTCTAACAGCTGGACCTGTTTCAGAACAGGTAGCGTTAGGGGTCAGGCATGCAGCTGCAGCTTGCAACCGGGGTTCAGCATGACTGGACTTTGACAACATCAAGCGAATAACTGGTGCTGAATCACAGTCTGACTCTTTTCATGTAGACTTGTGCATGTGTTGCTCAAAGCAAATGCAGAGGTGATGGCACATGCTGGTGCAGCCTGTAGCAATGTCTTCAACAGCAGCTGCCATGATATGGTGATGACAGTGTGTGTCACCTGCAGCTGCTGAGCTTGGTCTTTGGCCTTGGACAGCTGCTCTGCAGCTTCAGCCTGGTGTGACTCCAAGTTGCTTTGCAGCTGCTGTTTGTCAAGAGCAGCAGTCTCCATTTGGCGGTGCAGCTGCTGCTTGTCCGCCTTCAGGGCATCAACTTGCTCCAAGACAGACTCAATTTCAGCCGTCTGGGCATTGCATTGACTCTCAAGCATGCTGTGAGCGTCTATTCTCTGCTGAAGCTCATGCTGAGTGCTCTGCAGCTCTGACTGACTGCCTTCCAGCTGGGTCTGCAGCTGCTGTGCATCAGCATTCTTGACAGCGAGATCCTGCTCTAGGGTTTGCAAAGAGACTGCCTGAGTCTTGGCTGAGGCTTGCAGCTCTTCATGCTTGGCAGTCAAGTCAGCAAGCTTGGAGGCCTGCTGTGCTTCCTGTTCTGCCTTGTCATCAAGCTGAGCCTGTCATTCATCAGATGGTGGATTAACCATAGGTATAGCTGTGTTGACAAGTAATCAAGGAGCATGCCTGGAGCTTGGCTATCTCAGCACAGACGCGGACCATATCGATAGCACTGTCTCATACCAACTTGACCATCTTGCGAGGAATGCAAGCAACAAAGCTGCCATTGTGCACATCATTGAAGCACAAACAATTTAACCCACTGTGAATGATATCACTTTTGATGCATACATGCATATATTATGCACATCCAGTTTGGCCGACATAACTGACCGCTTGGGTTGGTGTATGCCGTCCTACTGACAGCAGACTGTTGCAAGCAAGATGCCAAGAAGTATCAGGCATACAGCAGAAGGAGATACCTGCAAGTCCTGAACTGAACTGCCAGCACCTGACAGCTGTTCAGTCAACTTGCCAACCTCAGAATGCCGAGCAGTGTGCAAGGCCTGAAGCTCTGCATGCATCTGCTTGGACATCTCCAGCTGAGCCTTCAGACCACTCTGCTCATGCTGCTGGTCAGCAAACTCTGCTTGCAGCTCCTGCAGAGCTTGCTGAGTGTTGCCAAACTGCTCAGTGATGCTGGCAGCATGTGTTGCCTGTTCATCATGCCTGCAAACCATACCATGAGATGACGCAAATAGCTGCAGCTGAGCTGATGTAGACAGAACCAGCTGGCCAACTTGAGGTGTCAGGCTATGAAGTCAGATGAGGGGTAGAGAGTGACAGCCAATAGTGGTGCTTGCAAGTCTGACTGTGCTGTGTGTCTCATCACAGCATGCATGGCGTGGCAAACACACGCCAGCTGTGCTGTGACATACAGATGAGGAATGGGCCATGCAACACATGACAAGCTGATAAGCATGACACATTCATGTCAGACTTTGGCATTGGGCAGAGGACATGTTGATTGTGCATGAAGCAGACAGTGGATGAGCTGCTGACCTGCCCTGCAGCTGCAGCCTGCTGGTGTTTGCCTCAGCCAGCTTGGACTGCAGCTCATCTGTGAGATCTTGGCTGGCCACCATTTGGCTCCGAAGCTGCATGAGCTCCTCAGCTTGCGCACCGCGCTGACCACGCAGCCTGCTCTGCTGCCGCTCATGGTCAGCCTGCAGGTTGCTTGTGTGCTGTTCCCTCTCTGCAAGCTGAGTGCGCAGCTGGCGGCCCTCCTGCTTGGCCTGCTGCAGCTGCGCTGTCAGGTCACCCACCTGAGCTGTCTGGGCTTTGTTGTCAGCTTCCAGGCGCAGTTGGAGGCTTTCCAGCTCTGAGGATGCTGTGGCGAGCTGCTTCTCAAGGTTGCGTGTGATCAGCTGACTGCCACCCAGGTCGGCACGCACCTGTGAGAGCTCTGCTATGTTGTCATCACAAGCAGCCTGTAGCTGCTGCTGCAGCAGCTCCTGCGCTGCCAGCTGGCGTTGCAGCTTCTCCACTGCAGTTGCCTTTTCGCTCAGCTGGTGCTGTACAGACTCCAAGCTGTTCTGAGTAGACTGAAGCTGTGCTCTGAGTGCATGCAGCTCTGAATCCTGAGACGCAATGACCTCCTCTAGTGACAGCTTGGCATTCTGACTAGCCTCAAGCTGAGCTTGCAGATCAGCAATCTCAGCCTCATGACTCGCCAGACAGCCACTCAAGGCTTGAGCAGCTTCCCCAGCAACTACTAGCTCAGCTTGAAGCTCGCTCGCCTGAGCAGCATGAGTCTTCTCCTGCTGCTCCATGGCAGCAATGGTGCTCTGGAGCTGCAACTGCAGAGCTATGAGTTCCTCTATCTTGGCTTGCAGCTGTTGGCTCTGCCCTACTAGCTGCTTGCTCTGGAGTTCAACTGTGGAAGCACTGCTGGCGCCTGTAGCCCTGAGACGCAAGATCTCACTGGTCTGAGCGTCACATGTGTGCTGCAGCTGCCGGCGCAGAGCAGCTTGGGTCTCCAGCTCATCGCTGGTGCGCTTCAGGTCTGTTGTCTTTCGCTGGAGGTCCAGCTGCAGCCTGTCTTTTGAGGCTGTGTGCTGCTCAATGTCTTGGCTGAGCTGATGCACCAGGACTGTGTGCTGATTGAGCTCTTGATGAACGGCTTGAGCCTCACGGGTCTTCCTGTCAAGTTGCTGCTTGAGCTGGTTGGTGGCGTTGGTCTCAGCGTCTAGACTGAATTGCAGCTCCTGAGCGTGCTGTGTGGCCTGCTGTAAATGATCGTTTAACTGGGATAGTTCAGTTTGCAGGTGGACCTGCAAAAACACATTGTGTTCTTGAACCTAAGGATTTGGCTGTGAATGGATACTGAGCAAAAAACAGCCCTTGCATGTAGGGCAAAGCTCAGCAAACATATTGTGTGAAAAGCGAACAATACCATCATGCTGTTGCTCAGCAAAAGCTTCCGCTGACGTCAAATGGAGCAAAATTGTCACGCACTTCTAAGTTTGCTGCAGCTTACTTTGTCCCTCTGCAGAACCTCAGCTTGCTGCTGTAGAGCAGTCACCTGCTCACTCAAGTGTGACGCTTGCTGTGTAGCAGCCTGCATGACCAATCAACAATGCTCAAGCTGCCTATGCTAGCTGGTAAGTCGGGATTCCTGCAGAGACTGCATGACCAAGTAACAACGCTCAAGCTGCCTATGCTAGCTGATAAGCAGGAACTCTTGCTCAAGGCTGCAAATCAGATTCAACATGTGTACCAACTTGACAGCATTGCCAAACGGTGCAAATCATTCAATGACATGTCATCGGCACAACTCAGCTCGTAGCAGAGACTGCAAACAAGTTTTTCAGCGTGCATTTTAAAGCAGAGAGTAGGATGGCTGAAGTGTACAATTCATTCTGCAGCTAGTACCCTAGGCCTTCTGCCTACACCAAGCAAGTGTCTTTTGCTTTTGTGAGTAGTAATCACCTGTAGCTGCCCTTGTGCTGCTGCCATGTTGTCAGCAAGCTCTTGACGAGCAGACCTGAGATCCTCCAACTCTGAGCTGCCAGCTGCTGTGGCACTCGCAAGCTCAGCATCTTTGGCTTGCACAGACTCCCGCAAAACAATCACTTCACGGTTGAGCAAAGCGACCTGCAGCCATGTATCAGTCACGTACTAGACTGTGCGACAGGTACTTTGCTAGGCATACTGAAGCACATTGCAAATCATTTTGGTCCTAATGCTGTCAGACCCTGTGGCTCAGCTGTTGAACTCACATTGGTAACAGGCTTGCAGGTGAGAGTGCCTTGACACACTCTGATATCCCACAGCTATGGACATTCTGGCCAGGGCTCTGCTGCAGCAAACTTGCAGAATAATTCTGCCAGGATACAAGTCAGCAAGACTCGCTACAGTGGTGTCTGTCTGTACCTTTTGATCTGCTTGCTGAGCGTGTTGGGACAGTCCATTGAGAGCCGCCTCCTGCGTCTGGTTTTCTTCCACAAGCTGCTGCATGTGAACATGCTGAGCCTGCAGCATCTCCGTGAGCTGTGAGCGTTCTTGCTGGAAGGCCAGGCTCTGTTGCGTCAACTCCAGCATCACCTGCAGCAGGCAACTCACCCTTGCGTGAGGTAGTGAGGCAGCAAGGCAGATGATCTTTCGTGTAACTGAATGCAGGCTGGTCAGCACCAGCACAAACACACGTCTGCTCATGAGGCAATCTGCAATCTGTCTTGCCTAACATGGTGTGTCAAAAGACACTTTGACGTATTAGTGACACCAGAATGCTGTTGCTGCATCAGGACCTCAAGTGGAATACCTTGTTTGTCACAGATTTGGTTGTCTCAGACACAGAGAACTGTGAGTGCAAAGAGCTGCCTTGACTCTGCAAGGCACTGACTTGTTCCCGGAACTTGTCCAGCTCTGTCTGCAGGCTGACATTGCTGCTGCGCACAGAATCACGCTCTCTGCGCATGGCTTGCAGCTGCTGCGACAGCTCACTTTGAGGCGTGGAAGGCACCTCATCCTGCAGACCCAGTGAAAATTGTTGTAGAAACATGCTGTTTGGCATGAACAGATTTGAGCTTGAACTTGCGCACAACCGGTGCCAGCAGTGACAGCAGCAGAACTTGATGTGTAGCACCAGTCTGATGTGATGACAGCATGTCCATAAATGAAGTAGCAGTGCATAGCAGGCACTGCCAAGCCAACCAGCATCCAAGCAGCATAGCACCATCAAGAAATGGCAACATTTCATTAGGCAAGTCACCTGCACTGATGACACCTCATCATTTGTTTCTCTGTTCCTGACAGCGTTTCTGGATGGAGGTGGAGTGGGCAGGGAAGAGTCCATGGAACGCCGAAGCATGGAACCCGATCCTGTTCTGCTGGTTGTGCTGGCAGGAGTCCTAGTAACCTTGACATTGCTCTGAGGAGTGTTTGCAAAAACTCCACCTGCAGTAGCAGTGCTGTGTCAAGTTCAGCACCGTGTTTAGCCTCTGCAAGCTATTGAGATAAAGCATTTGCATGTAAATGCTGACTACCTGTTCGTCTGCGCAGAGCTGCACTCTCTGATGCTACGGAGGCACTTTCAGAAGCAACTGAACCATTTGGCGACCCAGGCTCAGAAGAGTGTGCTCCCTGACTGGATTCAGCATGCAAAGACCTGCTGACATCTAGCTGGCGTAGCAAACCGCTTCCTAGGCGCTGGTTGCTGTTGCTTATCTGTCTGACAGAGTTGCCAGCTGAGCTGCTAGGGAGTCGAGGGGACAAAGTGAGCCTGGGTGATCCTGGACCTGAGTTTGGACCAGAAGATGGGGCTGATGCATTCTTCTTCCCAGAGTTGGGAGTAGCAGCATTTTCCTTTGCATCCTTCTGCGCCTGCAGGCAACCCCAGCTCAACATACCGGGCGCGGTTCGACTCTCAGATGTGTATACTCGAGCTAATATCAAGCTTACCCGGCTGACTGCATTACCAGACGCTGCCTCCCGTGCGGACTTGCGGTCAGACCCCCTCATCGACTGATCACTGGTACTACGGACAGCTAGACCCGCAGAGACGGCTGTGCGTCACATGAAGGATAATTGTATTGTCGCTGACTACATGCCTGTATCGGCCCTGGCATTGGATGCCAATGCCAAAGCTGGCAGAGACATTATGCAGGCATGGTCGCGACCAACGTTGTATTCAAACTTTGCTGACTTCAGTCTCGCCGTTTTGTCTTCATTGCATGTGAAGACAGCTCGCTTGCATGCGTTGCAGTAAGCCACATACACCGGACTATGCGACAAAATGCATACAGAGACTTTGATCAGATGCTGTGCAGCCACACGCGGCGTGGTCTGTCTTATTTCCGGAGCTGAACATTGCTCAGCAAAGCTGCTGTGACCGCTTTGCAGTTCAATTCGCGCTTGAAATTCCGGTGTCTTCATTTTTGTCGTTATGCCAAATAGACATGGCCCACTCATACCAATGGCAGCCATAGCTGCTGCACTAGGTCTGTTATATTGGCGTAACAGGAAGCAAAGGTGCGTAAAGTGGTGCTCAAGCAGAGTATCAGTCATGATCCGAGCATTTTTTGTGATTTGACAACAAAGCTGAGTGTGGCACAGTGTACACAATGCAGGAAAGGGCAAGAACTCAGACCACAGAACTGGTTTCATCAAGTGAGTAGTGATTTGCTCAACTTATGTCATGACATATGTTGTCTGGCCAGCATGTCATGTTTGACCCCACCCATGCGTATCATCTGTATACATCCAAGTGGATGCATTGCACAGGTGCTGGCAGACAATTCTGACAGGCCTTTCGAGCATCTACACGCAGAAGAGGAAATCGATGATTCTGTGCTGCCGGAGCACCCTTTCCAGCAGCGCATTCTGGATCTTAAGAGCACTCCACCAATTGCTTTGTCAAGGCAAGCTCCTTCTCTGTTCCTCATGCCCTGGGCACCCTTGAACTCAATCTGTCCTTGCACTCCATGACCCCCAACCAATCCTAGCATTATTTTTTCCAATTGCCATTAATCATGCTGCATCTGGAGTGTGACTATATTTAGTGAATGATCTTGCAACATTGCCTGCCATGTATAAGACAGATGCAGACACCACTGATCAAGCACAAAAGTGTTTCAGCGATGTCTATTGTGTACTGACAGTGCAAGCACCACGCATATGCATTTTCTGGAACATCACACATGGTATTGAGTAAGGCACAACAGGGTTTTAAAGCCTCAGCAAAATGCTTCACTCTCTATGTGGATCTGACACCAGCAGTCAAACCCATCATGCTAACAACCCCATCATGCTACCCACAGGCACACGGACATGCCATCAAGCATTGTGCAGAGCACTTGCAAATGGATTTCAAGCGTGTCAGATCTACAAGCACTGGTGCAGAGCCTGCAAAGCATTGAGATGCTGGCAGTGGATGTGGAGCATCATCATTTGCATTCATACTTGGGCTTTGTCTGCTTGCTGCAGCTTTCAACTGGTAAGCACAACCCCAAAAATCTCAACATGACCTGGCACAGATTGCAGGCAGCATGGGTGCTTGCTCATTCAACGCACACAGCTATTGCTCCTGAGCAGTGCAGTACTGTGGCTTGCTTCAAGTGGAGTAGTATTGCAATGAATGCACTAAACAAGCTGTGCTGTGATGTGAACTGGGGCAGTATCTACTTAAGGCAGCCCACAGGGTAATTCAGCTCAAATTTTTTCACAGATACAATTTGATTGTGCCATTTGCTCCGCCTGCTTGCAATGCACGTTTCAATGTCACATGCTTTATGCTGAGCTGTTGTGTGCAATAAAAAAATTAAAACAAAGGTTGCTGAGATTGACATGGACTGATCACGTAGGCTGCACTACTTGCTACTTGACCGCAGGGAAGACCGACTATCTGGTAGATGCCCTGGCTTTGCATGACCACATGCACTTGCTCAGACCCATCTTTGCAGACCCGTCAATACTCAAGGTAAGACTCTTTGCATGTCACTCAGCTGCTTTCCTGCAAAATACAGCTGCTGAGTCTTGATCGTTGTCATTGACACTGCATTACTGTAGCATGACCTGCTGCCTTCTGATGTTGGGAGCAGTGCTGGAGTGAGGGTTCATTACTGTAGGGATGCCAGGAGGTGCAGCGTGCGCATGTGTGTATGCAGGTGGTCCATGGAGGTGACAATGATGTGCTGTGGCTGCAGCGGGACTACCATATCTACATGGTCAATGTCTTTGACACTGAGAAGGCGTGTCAGGTTGGCTCACTGCACATCCTGATCCCTGGCCACTGTACATTAGAAGCATTCTGCATAACACGTCATATTTAGTATCCACATCCCTGGCCACTGTACATGAGCGGCATTCTTCAAAATAAAGTCAGATTTGGTATCGAGGTTGTTGATAGCAGGATCTGCTTTTGATGAAGCATGCTTGCCTATGGTGGGCATGAGGGGGGGGGGGGGGGGGGGGGGGGGGGGGGTAAAAAAAAGAATGGGA
>JAABUK010003822.1_pt1 | contig 25080 bp, 10 predicted proteins | sample 5559141 | NCBI WGS metagenome assembly JAABUK01 (sample SAMN10711869, study PRJNA513367) | rock metagenome | isolation source: Antarctica rocks | place: Antarctica: Victoria Land, Pudding Butte nord | collected 2016-01-03 | reverse complement strand
CTCCCTTCCCCCCCTTACCACCCCCCAATCCCATCCCTCCAAATCTAATGATATCACACCAGTTCCGCCCGCAACGCCCTCCCCCTAGAAGTCCTCGGCACCTACGACCCCATCCCCAAACCCGCCCCCCTGGGCGAGGGCAAACCGATCAAAGATATAAAATTGGATACGGCACGCGCGAAATATTGGTTGGGGGTTGGTGCGCAGCCTAGTGAGCCGATGTGGAGGATTTTGAGTATGGTGAGTTTGTGAATAGGGATTGGGAAGATGGATTTGGGCTGACAAGAGGGACTAGATTGGATTGTTGGAGCCGAGGTACCATGTGCAGAAGATGCAGGAGATGGAGGTAGCGCAGAGGGAGGCGGCGGGGGGTGAGGAGGCGGTGGAGGGTCGGTGATATAGGGGGTTGGTTTGGGGGTATTGGATTGTGAGAGGGAGATTAGAGGGCATTGACAGGGCGTTGTAGGAATATTCGGCTGCATTTACAAAGGACGATGCGGGGCTTGGTTACGAAGCTGCTGCAGCGGTCTCCAGCTAAGAGGTTGTGGCCGCGATTGGTTGATAGTTGCTATCTTTGCAGTAACGCTGTATGTCTACGTACAAAGGACGCCGAACACAGGCTATGCAAAGACCGTCTAAATCCCATTCAATGCGCCACGACCACAAACATGGTATTCGTCACCAAGCAAGTAACCATCACAACGGCGCCATAGATCGCCAGCGCAAGACTGCACCTTCTCAGCAGTCTTCGTCGCCATGCACTACCTTTCAAGCCACCTCCACCAAGCAATGTATCATTGTCACTACTGTCAGATCCGTCTTCCTCATCATCGTCTTCCTTCATCAACCTTTGATGGTGCGACGACTCTGGCGACGAGATCTTGTAGTAGAACAAGCCAGGGAGAATAAAGCTGATACTCGTGCTTCCCGTGCTGCCCACATAAGCAAGCACTTTCTCTAGTGATGACACTGTCATGGCGACAATATAGCTTAGCACGATAATTCCGGTCGTGATGGCTGCGAAGCGAACATCACCTATTCCGTCACCTTTTGGCCTTGCGCCTGGCTTACCACCTGGCAGTAGATTGGATCGGCTTGGAGAGTCATTTGAGTCGCTTCTTCCTCGTGGTCGCCATTTGAGTACTGCGTCGACGGAAGCTCGGCAAGGGTGCACTTGCAGAGGGTAGGAGAACATAACGAGGATCACGATGGCAGCTTTGCCGATTGTCGAGGTAATTGACGGTGCATCTATTATACTGTGAGTTCCCTAGATATGACACACAACAAACAGGGGAAAACCTACACATGGCTACAACATTGCCTCCAACTGCGTTGCCGAAGGATAAGTAGCCGGTTATAGCGACCAGGCAGTAAATGAAAGCCGCAGTGCCAATGCTAGCAAACACGACAGCGGTCGTCATGAAGTGCGAGTTCTCAGCGATCTCGTTGAGGATCGAGAACATCTGGAGATCTTATCAGCAAGCAGAAGTCCTGAATATAGAAGGTCTCTTACGTTCTGATGACAAGTAAATGCAAAGACGATGACAGGCAAGCTGCTCAGAAATGCAACGGCGCCCTGTGGCTGGACCATTCTAATAGCGCCTCTATCCGCCATTGTATCCCCCATAACAAAATGCGCAAACACTAGAATGACCAGATAGCCGATAGATATCAACGCAACGACGCTGGTATATTTCAGTGAGTCGAGACGCCGTAGGAATGATAATGGAATAACGATGAGCCTGGTATGGCACCCATTAGCCCACTCCCAGACGACTTTTCATGATGTTGGAGTGGCAAAGCTCACATGAATGCAGTGACCCAAAAATGCCTATCGACTAGAAACCCTACGCCTCCAGCCTCCTCACTGAAACCTCTCACAACACCTGGCATCAGGTCCCCAATAATGATCAGATAGCTCACTCCGACCCCAAAGCACTTTATCGCAATTGCCGCATCAAAGATGACCGCCGCGTTCGGGTATGTGATCTGTGAAAGGGCAAAGAAGGATGAAGCCCCTCTATCGAGATATCTGGCGCATCTCGTTTGTAGGTAGAGACCGAAGCCTGCGGTCAGACCTGACCAGAGAATGACGACAATGCCGAGCAGGATTCCCATGCGGGAAAGGGCAAGGGGCATGGCAAGGACCCCAGCTCCAACAACTGTCCAGATCTCAGCTTTCGATTGTCATCCATGTATTGAGCATCCGTACTAGTATTGACCAAGTTGATAACGCTACTGATCCAGCTGGCTTGGCCGATCATGCCCACCTCTTTCCTGCCTCGAGCGGAGCGCGGCCTGTTCATTGTCAGTCGTGGGCATTTGGACTTGTATTGTGAGACAAAGGGACATGAGTGCGCATACCGCGATCGAGAAGAATTGGCGCTGGCCGGTCGGCCCGGACTGTGCTCTGCGTCGCCATTGATGGCATGATAAGCCGGCATTTCACAAGCTGGCGCTCCAATGAGGAGGCTATCGCTGGCTCTTCATGCAGTCTTTGAGCACAGGCTGATAAAACTGTGTATAGGCCCTCTTATTGAAATATCATATGCTCGTGATGATGTCAGGTGTGAAAAAGACCAACCGTGGTCATCTGGAAGTTGAAACCCCAATCCTTTGATAACGTTTCAGGCCGTTGCGGATTTGTAGATCTAGCTCTAGAGTAGCGGCACTGGGCTTGGCATCACTACATCTGTTATGGCTTCGCAGCCTCCAATCTACTTATACGCAGCATACTTGCACCTCCAGTATCCGTGAAAATTAGCTGAGATCTACCAAGTCTAACCCTGATACTCTTCCACTATATTATCACATCAGAGAAAGCGAAGACGTAAGCCGTCACCATAGCGGGCAAATGTTTGCTTAATGATGGGCAGAAGAAAAGTGATAAGTCGTGGTTATGCATACCGAGCACTATTCTAGGCGCCTACTCGGCAATGATCTATCTAGAGATAAGGAGTTACGTTACCCCATGCATGCAATGATCTACTTACTCCCTCTCCCCCTGCCAAATCACCCACTCTACCTAAAGACCGCCAAGGTCCAAAGACCCACATGCTCTAGCACAATCCTAAATCAAGCACCCCGCGCCTTGGCTCATATATAGTGCTCTTCTTCAATATCTCCCATCATAGCAGAGAGTCAGGTTTCAGGCATTGCATACAGTGACGACCCTCCACTATGGGTTGGCAGTAGTGTACAATGCAGCTTTGTCCGTATATAATCAACTCCATTTACTTAGTCCATTCAATATTTCTGGTGATCATCCCTCCGTGGCATACTGCCTGCTTCATGGTTACGCTCAAGCAGCGAAGAGGGAAGCGTAGTGCCAGTCCCACCCATACTTTATGTATCTTCGTAGCCAATGCAATATCTGTGCCTCACTTAAATATTGTTTTCAAGTGGGTGCTGATATAACGACGCACGACTTTGCATGGGGGAAGCCATCTGGAGAGGACCGCCGCTATCGAGGAGAAACTTATAAGCTAAGTGGATACCAGATATATTCATTTGGGTGGACATTAGTGGGAGGAGTATACGCCACGTGTATATTATAGCAACGTCGTTCATCGCCTGGTGGGAATTGGACGTGTAGCAAGAGAATGATCCGGCCTGGTCAACTCCACTCAAGAGAAGATTTAATGGCATGAAGGACCATTCAGAAGATGCTTCCAAAATTGTAGCCTTGGATGGACCGCTCCTGCGCTGTAGCACAATGTTTGGCCGCACGGTAGCGGACTGCACTACTCAATGTCGGCTGTACGGCCGTTGACTTGGCTGAATCTTCACACCTTGCATGGAAGATCTCTGCTCACGGCGAACATTCATGGTTCTCGCTAGTGGGTGATTTCGTTTTAAAAAGGAGGGTGATTTACCTGTTGCACATACCACAGAGCTCCGAACCTAAGTGCCCGGACTCCACCGTTGGCCTAGATAGATCCAACCCTCCGGGATGCTTCGTTATCATTACCATCTCCCAAACGCCAGCCAAGTGTCAGTCGTCGAGCCTGATATCCTAAAAATTTCTCCAGCCGAATGATCCGAACGCCAATTTCGTCTTCCCAATTTCGCTACCTGTTAGAATTTTGACAGTCGATTTTCCCTCATCCTTGCCGGCGGCGGTTCATTGATACCTCGCACCTGTTCCCTTCCTTTCCCCTTCTCAATATTCGTACCCGCTCCGGGCGTATATCCCAGATCGTGCACACTCTGATTAGGTCCCCAGGTATTGATGTTCGGCATCGAGCCTCCAGTAGCCTGACCCCATTGAGCTTCGCGACGGCGGTGATAGCGGCGGTGGAGAAACCAGAAGACGAAAGCGAGACCAATGAGGCCGAAGAAGAGGACGACCAGCATTATGACCCATTTGTAGTGGGTGGACATCCTATTGAAACGAGTGGTTAGCTTGGGCATTGGTCTTGATCGGAAGTGAGGGGGTATCCACGATATGACGAGATATGACGACGTACCATGGCCCGGTTGGATTATTCTGTGCGCTATTGGAGTCTTGCTGATTGGTCACAGTGGTGCCCGCTGTGGGAGCAGTTTTCGGAGTTGATGTAGCCGTTGAAGGCGAGGTCGTGGTTGCTGACGGAGTCGTCGGCTGGTTTGCTCCTGCTACGGGCACACCGTTCTGACAGGATGCCTTGTACCATGTCTGTATGGAAGCCATATCCGTGGCCGAACATTGCGTGCATAGCTGAACTGGTTGACTGGTGTATAGCTGACTGAGCAAGGCCGATTGACAGAAACATGACTGGTACGCTGCGGCGTTGGAAGCACACGATTGCTGAGCACTGGTAAGTATTGTACATTGTTGAGCGCAGGCCGGAAGTGTGTTGGGTAAAGTGGTTGCGACTTGTGCTGTGGTAAGAGCCGCGAAGAGAGCGGGGAAGAAGATTAAGACGGTCCTCATCGCAAACGAGTGTGCTGTATGAATGGGATGGATTGAAGCGAATGTTGATGCTGTAGACGACCAGGTCACATCGACAGAGATAGATGGCGCATCGAGAGCGATGGCTGGACTGAAAGGGAAAGGGTTAGGTTGAAATTGACTTGGGCTGTGAGGGAAGGTGTAACGTGGAAGAATGCTGAGATTGACGGGCGTTAATTGAGAGTTTCAGGGTTCACCGGGAGGGACTCCGTCTGCCAAGACCACGGAGGCTAGTGTGGCCGACCCATGAAACCAGCGGCCGCATTCACTGTTGTATGTGGTATCTCCTAGCGGTATCATTGCCCTGGAAGCCTTCCTTCATATGATGAATGGCACGCCTGGATGACTGGGACGGACCAACTAAGAGCAAGGTTTCCAGGTCTCGTACTTGATTATTTTCCTTCTTGGAAGTGGCAGCCTTCTATTAGAACGATCAGTGGCGTCACGCATCGTTGGTCGAAGTATTCATATGGTAGCTGCCTTAATCTGAATACCTCAGCAAGTTCGGGCAAGAAATCGTGGCAGTCGTACACTGTGCCAATCGTGTAGGGTCTGACTGATGTTGTAATGCACGACTGTTGAGTGGGATGGATAAAGGCTTTGGGTGACAACATTCAAAGGTGTACTCTCAAGCCACATTAATGTGTTGATGAATTCACGACTCCCACCGTTACCAGGGACTCACGCAATGCGACGTCGGGTCATTTCAGCCTACAGTATGGAAATGTGTCTAAAGCTTCTGCCTTCTTGATCTGAGATTTGGTGTGAACCCTTGTATCAGACAATGTCGCCAATGACGCGCTCAAGGGCCACAAGATACTCGGCTGCAGGTCATGTTGAGAAGGAAGAAGCCTATCATCAACGAAATCAGCGCTTTTGAGGGGATCCAAGGTTGAGTTGGAAGGCACTTAGGATCTTGAATGAACCTCCTAGGAAGAGTCGAAAATCAGACACCAAGCCTCGAATGTCGAACGAATCCCGCCACAATATTCAGATCCTGACCCACAACCTCCTAGAGTGCCCCCCAGGCTCCGTGTACACACCATGTGCTGATTTCTTAGCTGCTATCAGCCCGTGACTCGGGAGGCAGCATCATAGGTAACTTACTGAAGAGATGATACTCTGGTTGGTCAAGAGTGGCAGACCTACTATACTTCGTACATAGCAAGGATGCGACAAGCGTCTGCAGCGCATTCAGAAATTCTGGGCACGTCGAGGCGTACCCCGAGTACTTGGAGGAGTCCCGGGCCTCCTATCGTTCGGAAAGAATTTTCGACATACATCTACATCTTGCTAGCTGCTTCTGCAGTCTTGTTCAAGCAATTGAAGGGTGCCTCCCCAAGACTTTTGCATGGACAATCGTCCCTGCCTCTCGACGTTTCCCTAGCGTCTTTCGGACGGCAACCTGCAACTTGTCGCGGTGGCTATCCTTTTCATCGAAAGTTATCATTGGTTGCCTAGAGACCTCTATCTTCCTGTGGACTGCTATAGCCCAGACTTCTCGACGATTACCGTACACCATTGTCGCCTCAGGCCGTGTACCTTTCACTGACGTGGTATCAATCAAATGGTCAGCACAGAAAGATCCAAGCGGAAATGCCAGCCTGGGGTCTTGCAGCGAATGCGTACGAGCCGTGACGAACGCCCAATATTAGAGTGGAAATAACAGCTGTCATGCACAGACTCGGAAATCTTTCGGAATCCCTCTGCGGCTGGCCTGCATTACTGCATACTCTCCGTGTGACCAATTGGTTAGAGTTCTGAAGCAATGATGCAGGGCTTCCTTCAAACCGCAACTGCGCCCCCCGCATGTCCATCATCTTACATTAGTGTTATGTCACTACGTCACGGGAAAGCCTCGCAAGACTACCCTCGAAGCTTCAGCGCCGAGCGCAGTACACCATATTTAGGTGCGTCAAGGGAAATAGACATCCAGTCACCCATGACCTTCTTTTCATCCTGCGCTTGGCTATTCTTTTGCATCCATAAATCTCCCTCCTGGATCAGGAGTCTCCATGTTGCACATTGTTTATTCAGCTAGGACTACGCTAAAGACGAATAATGGAAGAATCTCGGCTGTTAGCAAACACTGGAGCCGACAGCGAGCATGTTTGCTTCGAGACAGTTTCTCATAGGTACGCTGCACCATTTCCCAAGCCGTTGCAATAAGAGTTATGAGAATGCCATATTGGCAAAGTCCACACTTCGATATACGTGAACAATTGATGGCTGGCGCTGGCTGACACTAAACCTATAGCCCCAGTGGCGAAACTGCTTTTTCTTATCCAGAGAAGTCCAGAGACCAGCCTTACCAATCCATATGGGGCAATATCTTTCGAGCAATAGGTTTGAACAGCATACCAGGCCTATTCATGCACAAACACGGTCTTCAGGAGCCCAAGAAAGTTGCCATCCAAGAAAGTCGGCTGTACGCCTTGCTCGGCACCATCATACATCTCATCCCGGTTGCTGGCGTTGCTGTCGTAGTGACTTTGAATATCAAGGGACATCTATTCGGCTTCTTCGTTGTGGACTATTTGGATTCGTCTTCGAACTGGCTTCCGGTCCTATTTATAGCCGCAAAGCTACACGACCTTTTTATGCTTGCCTCTTTGACAAGCTTTGTATTTTCTGTCATGTGCTCTGAGCTGTGCTGTCGCGACGGTCTGCCATACGGTGCTGTGTTCTCGGGTTTTCAAATCAGGCAGCCAAGCATTATGTGGTCACAGGAGACCTGGGGATTGCTCAAATCTAACGAGACACCTAGGCTGCACAGAGCAAAGCTCGCGCTCGTTATATTTGGCGCTGGTATACTTGCTGTGGCAGTTGGGCCTGCAAGCGGCGGCTTGATGGTCCCAAGGCTAAAGCTCTCCGACGTCGGCAGCACGCCCTTCTGGCTCAATGCTACCGACAGCAATCTTTTCCCATCCACTCTCAATGACACCTTGGTTCGCTCGTCCTGTGCGAACATCTCAGGCCAGCCCAGCTTGAATTCTTGCCCGTCAAGTGGCTGGGAAGCGCTTGCTGGATTTGCAAGCCTCTCCCGTGCTGCTGGACTTCAAGGACCGCCTGGTTCTAATTGGAACGGAGACTCGGTTGATAATTTCATTAATAGCAGCTCTTCAGACAATGTGATCGATCTTCTAGGCTCTTACGCCACGCGCTCAATGTATCGGACATGGTTCAACGACGAGGCGTCCCCACTGATGACGACCCAACACGCTGCTCTCGCCGAGGCTCTCTTCGTGATTAGCCAGATGTGGAACCTAATAACTCAATCGACTACTAACGCGTACCTTGCAGGAGCCTCGTCCCACACCTTGAGTGCTTGGCAGCCGTATTCTGCGGTCTTCTGCTCTTCCAACTACACCATCGACAATGCGAGCGATACGCGGCCAATTCCCTTCGTACATCCTTACGGCTCCACCTATGGCTCAGACCTGATGACAACGAATCGCTCTGGGCTGTTGCAGACACAGGAGAACGAAACAAAGCCAAGTCTTCTTTTTCTTGACCTTAAGAGCCTGCACTGGTCAGATCCTTTCCTCAACGATATTACAGTTGGTGCAGTGATATCGGAAAGCAACACCAGCTTCTCCACGTGCATCGTACATGCTGGCTGGGCCTCGACTTACCTGAACCTATCGACCGGGTCTGTAGAGAGTCCGAGTAATATCAGTACTCTATTTAATCGCACCATCGAGATCTCACCAAGTTGGGCCGAGTATTTGAATCCCGTCACCGATAGTTCGGGCAACAGGGTCTTCGCATCGCTTTCCTCATTCTTCAACGGCGATCTCAATCAACGTCTGGCTCAAATGGATCCGGGAGATCAGACCAGGTTTCAACTTAGATATGCGTACGAGAGTATCTTGGCGGCTCTTGTGACCAATGGACTGGCAAACGTCTATATCGACTCGACTTTGCAAGGTGACCTTGTAGATGCCGCACTATGTGCCGTGACCGATCCAGACGAACCTTGCGATTGGTCCAAACTCTACTCTTCTGATCCCGCTTATTTCAAGACACCCTCTGAAGCCAAGCCACTAGGTTGGAATGAATGGCAGGTCAAGCATTCCGTCCAGGGTCTCGCCTACTCTAGTGAGGGGATCGTCATCAAGTTCTACATCGTCGTGCTCCTGGTATATGCCGCCATCGTCGTTCTGTACTCGCTGTATAGTCTGGTAATGGGCCGCACTTCATCTCCTTGGCGGTCTGTTTGGGAACTAACGACGCTGGCTTTGGTCTCACCACAGCCTGACAAAGGCCTCAATGAGTTCCACAGCACCAGTACTGGGATCTATGGCCTTGGCGTTTTCGAGAAGAATGTTAGGGTCGTTGCTGTTGATGAAGGACAAGGTGCTGAGAATGGAAGAGAAGAGCTGCAGCTGGTGTTTGGGAAGAAGATGCCGCTTGGGTACAAGAAGGTGGTGCCTAACGATGAATATGGAGCATCCCTTTAGGCCTATGTTGTATGGCATTGCAGTGGCTTGACATGTTTGCTTTGCCTCATTTCTTTTGTTTGTGAGATAGGGGTGTAATTTCACAGAGTCTAGAAAGCGTCGCTCGTTATTGCGCTGTAGACTGATTTTGTCAGTCTGTAATTTAATCGAAGTACAGTCATTCTGATCCAATTGGAAAATCGCTGCTCTTGCCTCACACCGTTGTAGTGAGCTGGGAAGAATCGTTAGTCCTAGGCAACTAGTGAGCAGATTAGTACCCGATCTCAAGTTTACAAAGACTGGAAAGGGGAGCGAACATGCACAAGTGAGAATTAGTCTAGCCTAGGGTTATCTGAAAGGGCGAGTCATGTGTGTTACTACATGGCCATACAAACATCCCTTGTGGGCTACAGACTGTCAGTACATAGCCATCCTTGATCAAGGGCTACCATAAGTACCTTAGGTAAGCTCTAGCGCCTGCTAAGGTAGCGCTAAGCGCACTGAATTCGAGGGGAGAGTCTTCCAGGCGGTCCCAGATTCACTCTGGGGGCCACGCCGAGGGGTTACCCGACAGCCCCAAGCCATATCTAGTAGGGGGGTGTCATCACAACTGCATGTGATGTGAAGGTTGTTACATTGGAGGCTTGAAATTTTGCCAATCGTTGCTACCGATTGATGGCCCAGCCTCCTCGCTTGCTACTCTATCTAAATGCTGTGTAAGCTTTGGTTGAAGATGTTAGAAATCAGCCTTATGCTTAGTATGCTTGGCATGCTTAGCATATAAATAGTCTAGACACGTAGACCTCCTATCTCTTAGTATTAATTAATTAATATACTTATTAGTAATAAGTAGGCTAATCCGGCTATATCTTTAATAGGTTATAAGCCTAGTATAACGCCGTAGCTATATTAATTTATTCCTATTAGTAGATATTATACTTATTAAGGAAAGTAGTAAGGTCTTAGCTTATAAAGATTTTTATAAAGATATCTATACTATTAATATATAAATAATCTACTAAAATCCTAATCTTTTCCTAAAGTCTCCTAAACTTATTAATTATATATATAAATATTTATATATTTATATCTAAATATATTAAAATTATCCTCTAATAATAGTATAATACTAGACTTTATTAACTTTAAGGGTACTAGGAACTACTATCCCTAATTAATTAAGATAAATAATATACTATTTTATAATAACTACTTAGATATAATTAATAGAATATTCTTATACTCTATCTTATAAAAGGAGGTATAAGATAAGAATAATAAGATTATTAAAAAAGGACCTATAATAGGTTAGTTAACTAAAGTCTATAAAGGATAATATATATAGAAGAAGGAAAATAAGAAGGTTAAAGGCCTTATATTATATAAGTATAATAATAGGATAATAGAGTATATACTTAACTTATAAAATACTTATAAGATATAAGTAATACTTAAAGAAGTTTATTAAGAGTTAGATTTTATAGTATATTATATATTGATATATATAAACTTACTAGTATAACTCTTACCTTATATAAAGGGTTAATTAATATATTTATTACTATAATTAAAATTAGGAGTAAAGACCTTAATAATTTAAAAGAAGGATTCCTTATATAATAGAGGATATTATTACTATTAAATAACTTAGATAGTAGGTTTAAGGATTTTATATATTAAATTATAATAACCTTAAAAATAATTAAGCCTATCTTTAATAATATTATTAAGATATTATATAAGGAGGAGTATCTATATAAATAGGATTAATTTAATTAGTTAATAGCTATTATAACTACCTAGGTAAAGAAGTTCTAATAGAATAATAAGGCTTATAGTTAATTATAAGGTAAGAATAGCTCTAATAGGGGAGCTTTCAAAGGAAAAAGTAAATTAGATATTAATTATTAAGGGGAGGGACCTCCTCCTAAGTATCCTAAATATCCTAAAAATAAAGGAGGTTAAGTATATTATTATTAGCTAAAGACTTATTAGATATTATATCTAAAAGAGAAGGCTAAGTTTAGAAAATATATAAATAATATTAAAAAAAGTTATAAATAATAATAAATAAGATCTACTATTAAAGTTATAAATTAATATAATAGTATCTATCTTAAAGGGATAGGAGGTAGAAGACTTTTAAAGCTTAAATACTAATAATCTCTTACCTAAATTAGGTAAGGGAGATATAGATATTAAATAGATAGCTTCTACCTACTTAAATAAGCTATTAATAAAGGTTATAGTATATTTAAGAATTTAAGATAATTTTAATAAAGTCTTAGGAATTATACTTAAGTTACTATTTAATTTTAATAGTAAGTAGAGTAATAAGATTAATATAATTAGTCTCTCTTTACTCTAATATAAGGAAATTAATATTATAAAGGTTTTACCTTATAAATTATCCCTATTTACTAAGTCCTATATAGTTAAATTTAGAAAAACCTAATTATTAGTAAAGTTTATTAACTAGATTATAGACTCTAGCTATTCTAAGTATATATATTATAATAGGAAAGAGTTTATTAGATTATAAACTAATTACTTACTTATTACTATTACTAATAGCTCTATTATCTATTTAATTAGTAAAGGAATTATTAAATTAGAGCTATTATTACCTAATAAATAGATAGTTATTATAATAATTAATAATTTTTTATATATATCCTAACTATCTTATAAGTTATACTTAATCTCCTAAGTAATTAATAGATAGCTATCTATTATCTTCTTTAATAATAAATATTATATATTAAAAGATAATAAAATTATAGCTATAATAACTAAGTATATAAATTATATACTTAATCTTTTATACTCTATATTTATAGTTTAATAAGAGGTTAATATTATCATATATATAGTAATAACTAACTACGCTTATAGCCTAGAAGCTATTAAGCTTTAATATTAATAGATAGGATATTTAAATAAGGATAATCTTAAGTATCTAGTTAATATAAGTATTAACTTATTATTTAAGTATAAGCCTAAGATAAAGGCCTAATATAATTCATATATTAGGCGTAAATAAATATAATAATAATCTTATACTATTTAATAAGATATAATAAAAAAGCTAGGTAAGCTTTATATAGATATAAGAGGCTTAATCTATATTATTAAAGTAGGAGGAGTATACTTCTAGATATTTATTATAAACTAAGTAATAGGAGTTACCTAGAGTAAAATAGTTAAATAAAAAGATAATATCTTTACCTAATTTATTATTTTTAAAAATATTATTAAGAACTAATTAGGCTATAAAATTAAAATTATTTATATTAATAATAGGTCTAAATATATTAATAATTAATTTAAAGTCTTATTCTAGGATATTAGTATTATCCTATAACCTATAATTACTTATATACTGGAGTAGAATAGCCTTAATAAGGTCTAGAACTATATTATTATAAATAGTACTTATTCTATATTATATAATATAAGGCTACTAAAATATTTATAGCTAGAATTATTATATATAAAGGTATTTCTAAAAAATAGGAGTTTAATATCTTATTTACTTAGAAAGACTCCTTATAAGAGGTAAGAGGATACTCCCTTAAACTTTAATAGCCTTTATTTAATTAACTATATTATCTAGGTATATATATCTAAGGAGCTTAGGAAGAAACCTAATAAAAGGAGTCTTATTAGATATAAAGGATCTAAAATATTATATATCTAAAATCTAGTAATTTAAAAAGTGGAGAGATAGTTATATATAATTTTTAATAAAATTAACCTTATTAATATTCCTATTATTAAGGATAGTAATTAACTTACTAACTTATTTACTAGTACTTATAGTATTATAAAAGAGGTAGGAGGTACTTTAAATATTCTACTATTATTATAAGTTATTACTATTATACCTAATTTTATAAGGGTAATACCTTCTCTATTATTTTCTCTAACTTAGGATAATTTCTAGTGAGATTTAATAGAAGATATAAGAGAATTAGGAGATTAATCTAATCTAGATTTATATAATAGAGATTTACTTAAAGAGGTATATAGAGATAGCTTAAAGTTATACCTAAATTTATATATTAACTTAACTCCTTCCTAACGTATTGAATAGTTATCTTATAAAGTTCTTAAAAATAATAAATAGAATAATATTAAGATATAGGTATAGTAGGTAATTATATATATTAAATATAATAAGATAGTAGCGTTTAAATATCTATATTATAAGTAAGCGACTATAGTATATAAGGATAATCCTAATATATATAAATTTAATCTAGACTATAATCTAGATATTATTATAAATACTATTATTATCCTAAAAGAGTAATACTTAGCCTTTATAACTAGTAGTAAAATTAATCTATTGACTTATAAATAAGCTATAAATAGGCCTAAATATAAATAGTAGTAGTAAGTAATAGATAAGGAAATTAACTTATTTAAGAGGATTAAGACCTAAAAGCTTATTCCTCGCCCTATTAATAGCCTTATCTTAAAAGGTAAATAGGTTTATAAGAAGAAATATAAGGCTAATAATTTAATATTATTTAAAGTATAATAGGTTATATATAATTTTAAATAATAATATAATATTAATTTTAATAAGACTTTTACTTCTATTATTAAATACTTAATATTTAAAATACTATTTACTATTATCGCCTATTATAACTTAGATTATAAATAGATAGATATTAGTATAGCCTTTCTAAAGTTTTAATTAAATGAAAATATCTATATAGAATAGCTAATCAGCTACTAAATAGGCCCTAAATTAATAGGCCTTATTTATTACCTTATAAAGGTATTATATAGGCTAAAATAAGCGCCTTATACCTAATACTTTATAATTTATACTTATCTTAAGATGAAAGGTTTTAAATATATAGGTATAAACTATACTCTATCTATTAATTATACTATTAAGGTTATTATTAGTATATATATAAACAACTTTAAGATTATTAGCCTTAAGGGATCTAAGTATATATTACTATTAAAAAAGGCCTTAAGTAAGTAATATTAAATAATAGATCTTAGCCTAATTAATAATTATCTTAAAATAGAAATAATATATAACTATTCTAAGAAAATATTAACTATTATATAAAAGGGATATATTAAAAAGATCTTTAATTATTTTAATATAGCTAATTATATCCTTATTAATACCTTAATAGTTTATAATAAATAACTTTATAAAGAATAAATCCTTTAAGTAAAACCTTAAGATTAATTAGAGTATTAATATATAATAGGATCCTTAATATATAATACTATCTAGATATATCTTAATGTTAGATTTACTATATCTATATTATCTTATTTTAATTAAAATCTAAATAAAGAGTATATTATTATTATTAAGTAAGTATTATAATACCTTAAAAACACTATTGATTTTAATATTAATTATAGGCTAAATAGTAATTTTATAAAGTATATTAATATTAATTAAGTAATTAATAAGGAGACTTAATACTTTATAAGAGTATACCTCTCCCTATTATATAATAAAGTTATTAGTTAGTTATTTAAACTATAGTCTACTATTATCCTATTATTATATAAGGCTGGATATATAGCTTAAATATAAGTATTTAAAGAAGTAATATAGCTTATAAAACTATTTAAGGAGTTAGACCTTAGCTTTAATTTACTTAGTACTCTAATATAAATCTATACTAATAATTAGGATATAATCGCCTTAATTAAAGATCTATACTACTATTTATATATTAAATATATCGATATTTAATAGTATTTTATACGTGATTAAGTAGAGTTTAGTATAGTTATATTATAGTAGATACTAATTAATAAGATAGCTACTAATAGTCTAATAAAGGCCCTTAATAAGGATATATATATAGGCTTTATATATATACTTAATATAAGTTATAAATAATACTTATATAATATATAAATAATGATTAAGTAGGAGTATTAGAAATTAGCCTTATACTTAGTATACTTAGTATACTTAGTATATAAATAGTTTAGATACATAGACCTCCTGTCTCTTATTATCAATTAATTAATATACTTATTAGCAATAAGTAGGCTAATCCGCCTGTATCTTTAACAGAAGAGTCTTATATAGAAGTTCAATTTAGGATGATTCAGGCATTAACGCAGACCGGATTACCGTACGTTACTTATCCTATAGTCTAGTATTCTAGTTCCTAGTAGCTCTTCTCATACGTTCTCTTTCTATAGGGGTTAAGTCTAATTATTTACCGTCGCTTATACGCCGTATGTCCTGTTTCATGAGGAATATTGAGCGATTATTGAAGTTCAGACTTGACGCTCAATGGTCTTGAGTCGACTAGGACAGTCTGGGGTGCGGACCACAAGCATTGATGTTGCGCTGTAGTCAACGTTTGCCGTTACCCCTGTACGTTAGTTGTTAATGGCAGGTCAAGTTCTATACTAATGTACGAGTTTCATACGGCGATCTTGGCATCGCGGGAGAAAACAAAAAAACCTCCTTATGATAACTATGAATACCCGTATGTCTCTAAAGCGCCTAGTAGACGTCTAGGTAGTCTAAATATAGTACTAGATAATAGTATACCTAATAGTAATCCTCTAATTTAAACCTTATCACTTACTACTATCATTGCTATAATAGATAATTAGATACTATTACTATCCTAAGTTATATACTAGTAGCCCCTAGGAGCCTAGTTATCTTAGGACTAGTCCTAGGTAAGATTACCGCTAGCTAGGGTCCCTTAGTACTATGTAAGTAAGCTTAAGATTAGTAAGTAACCCTAGGATTCTAGATAAGGATTCTACTAAGTATCTAGGATTTTTTTATTAGTATACTAAGAGGTACTAATTAAATTATATATTTAATACTACTAGTACTTTATATATATATTATTAGCTTGAATAACTACCTTATAACGTACCTATATAGAATCTATTAAATTACTAAGAAATTTAGGTAATATTTATTCTTATATTATATAAATAGCGTATAAGAAGTTATTATAATTAAATCTTTTAAGGTAATAATCTTGTATCTAATCCTTTATCTTATTTTATACTATTTTAATTAAACTTAAATTAGGATTAAATAAAGGTTATTAAATAATATTAAAACCTTATTTATAAAGTTCCTTAATAGTTATTTTAATTATATATCCTAGGATACTATCTTATATTAAAGATAAATAAGGATATATTTATATCTTATTATAAATTAGGAGGATAATATACTTATAATATATTATTTAATTAATTATTATTTAATCTTTCTCTTAAAATATCCTTAGGCCCTTAATATTATTATAAAATAAATCTTAGAATATTTATTCTTACTTTTAAAGTATCTTTTTAATAATATAAATAAGATCCTATTCTTTATTCAGAGCCTTAATAATTTAAATATATATATATTACTTAACTAATATTTATATTTTATTATTATTTAATTTAATTAATATATTTTTAAGCCTAATAGAGATATATAAGCTTATTTACTTTAAAAACAAGGGATTTTCTTTAAGTAATATAATAAGATATATTCTCTTTTTAAAAAGTATTATAAGTATTAGATTAGGAAGTATATTAAACTAAGTAAGTAGGCTTAAGTATTAAGTAAAGCTAGGTAATTAAGCTATTACTTAAGGAGCTTAAGTATAAGGTATATCTATAAGGTAGTAAGAAGATGTATTACTAGAAAGGTAGAAAGCCTATCTAAGTACTAATACACTAGGCCTAACCTAGCTAGTAGCCCTTTAGGCTAAGTAATACACTAAGATATAAAGTCTTTAGTAATAGTTATAATAGTTACTAATAAATAAATAAAGCTATTATCTTAATAGTAGAGGTATATATTTATTATATATATATATAAGTAAAAATAGATTAATTAGAATTATTTAAAGTATATTATATCTTAAGTAAAATTTACTAATAATAATAAGGTCCTTTATAAGGTAAATATAATTCTAATAGTAGGCCTATTTACCTCTTTATACTACCTTATTAAGTCCGCTATATTAGGTAGATAATACTTTAGTATTTATATATTATCTTTTAATCTATACCTAAGCTATCTGATAAGATATTAAGTAAACTAGTTATATCCCTTATAAGTCTACCTCTTCCTTAGTAGCTTCTTTACTTTATACTTAATTTCGCCGTCTATAATAATTAGAGGAGTAGGTAAATAATATTAATAGTAGGGATTATCTATTAGATTAGTAGCTAGTTTAAGATATATAATTAAGATAATATTATATATATATATAATATTAGGTAGTTATAACTTATATATAAGACAGCTAATTTATATAAGGACTTTAAATAGTCTTATAAGCTATTAACTAATCTTTTTTTAATATAATACTAGGTACTCTATATCCTTAATATAAGTATATATTAATTAAGTTCCTAATATTCAAGATTTTAGCTATATACTTAAAGTTATAGTAGTCCTTTATTTATAGTAAGATAAAAGTAATAGCGTCTTTAATATTAATATATAAAGGATAATATTTAGTTATAATAACTAGATAGTAAGGTTTAGTAGTAGTAGAAGGTATTATAATAGGTTATAAGGTAGGAGGTAATATAATAGTAGAAGGTATAAGAGGCTATAATAAAGCCCTTATTTACTATCTTATTTAGATATTTACTTATATATTATCTATCTTAATATTATTATTAGAAGGCTTTAATAGGTTTAATACCTCCTTTATCTTAAAGCTATATAAGACCTCTATCAAAGCCTTATTTATTAAACTATATTTAGTAGAATTATTTAAGGTAATTATTATACTTAGGAGGATTAATAGCTACTAATTCTCCTACTTAATAATAGTAATATAATATTATAAGGCGATTTTAGCTATTTAATTTAACTACTTTAATTTAGTATTAATTTAAGGGTATTAAACTATTAAGTAGAGTAAATTAACCTTTAAGTAATATAAGATTTATTATTATATTTTATTAATAAACTTTTTATTCCTATCTAATATTATTATTTATAATAAATCCTAGTTAATTTTAATAAGTTTATTAAATAACTTAATTATCTAGTCTTTAGCTACTTATATTAATTTACCTAGAATAAGGATAACTACCTGAAATATCTTATATATAACTAATATAATACTATTAAAGCCTTTAATAGTTATAAGGAGTACTAGGATAAAATTAATAATAATTATATAGAATAGGCGAGCTAGTATTAGGATAGGCTATAATAAGCTATATAATTAATATTATAATATCTAATTTAACTAGTAATAAAGATAATATTAAATAAACTTATATAACTTCTTAGATATATTATAAATATATAAACCTTTTATTAGCCTCTTATATATATAGATATAACCTAGATATCCTATCTTATTATATATAAGATTAAATACTTCTACTTTTATAATAAATAGTATATAAAGACGTAGGCTAAATTTATTATCATTAAAATATAAGATTCTATTAATAATATTATATACTAGTCTTACTATATTCTTATTAAGATTTTTATTTCCTTTAACTATTTTTATAACTTAGGTTTATTAAGGCTCTTAATATCTATTAATAAGGTATTTATAAAAGGCTTAACTTATTCTTATTAAGCTAACTAGGAAGTATTTTATAAATAAGATATCTAACTTACCTTTTAAGTCTTAATTAAGATAGTATTCACGACTTACTAGCCTTAATAAGGTATTTAATATAATATTTACCTTACTAGGTTTATAATATATATTCAGATAAAATTATTATAAATACTTTAATACCTTAATAAGTTAGAGATTAAGCTTTTTAATTAAGATTATATTTAAACCTATTTACCTAATAATTAAGACTATTATTAAGTAATTAGTATATATAATTATAATTAGCTTTAATTATATAATATATCTTTTTAATAACTTAAATAAGGCTCGCTACCTTAAGTTTAATTAGTTAGTACCTAGTCTTAATATTAGTAAGTAAACAGCTAAGGAATAAAATAGGTTATTAGGATTTTTACTTAAGAAAGTCTTTTATAAATACTATTAATATAAAATTAGGACCTTATTAATCTTTTTTAATATAATATATTATAGCTTTATAACTAAATTCCTTATTTATATCTAAGTCTATAAATAACTATTATAATTTATTAAAATAGTAAAGAATACTTAGTAAGGTAAAAGCTTTTTATAATTAATTAAAGGTATTTAATTCTTTTAATATAAGTATTATTATATATAATTTACCTATTACTTTTTTATATATATTACCTCTAATATTAAGTATTAACTTCCTAAGTAAATTCTTATATTATAATAGAGGCTTTATAATAGTAGTATAAAATACTATATATTATTAATTATAACCTATTATATTAAGGTATTTTTCTAGCGTAGTAAGGATATTTAGGAAGGATAGTATAATAATTATTATAAGCTTCTTAGTTATAATAGATAAATTAAGGATATCTATCTATTACTTAAGTAAATAGATTAAAGGATACCTTAAGAAGGACTTTTTAGATAATAAGTAAATATTACTCTTATTAAGAGTATTATATACTTAACAGAGGTATTAGATATACTTTTCTAGTAGAAAAGATTATAATATTATTTATATATACCTTATAAAAGTAGTAGAAGTCTTATAATATAATATTAATTATATATTAAATATAGGCTAATAAGTTATAAAATTTTATAATAAAGACCTTAAATATCTCCTAGTCCTTATATAAGGTAATAGTAAGGTAATATTTATAATCTTACTTAACTTAAAGGTAGGTATCTAGTATAATAATCTTATTTAGGATATAAATATTTATAATAACTCTATCTTTAAGCCTTAAATCTAGTATATTTTTCTAAACTATAAAATAAGGAAATAAAAATAGTATAAAAGTAGTTATCTATTTTAGTCTACCTTATATATAAAGTTTATAAACCCCTAATTAATAATATCTTTATCTTGTTAATTAAGTAAATATACGCGTACTTAACCTAATTTATAAAGATCCTCTTAATTATTAAGTAATAGGATCTTTATATATTATTCTTTAAGTATACCTATTATATTACTAATATCTTTTTAAAGATTAAGAAATTTATTTATTATAATAATAATTAAGATAGTTATAATAATTAAGGCTATTAATTATAATAGGCTTTTATAAATAATAATACTTATAAGGTAAACTATTTTAGTAGGTATACTAAGGTCCTTATTACCTACTTTAGAAGTTATTAGAGTAGTTATAATAGTAGTAAAGGCTACTATAATAATAAAAATAATATATATTCTAAAGTATATTAGATAAGATATTTTAATAGGAGGTTTACTTACTAATATCTTATTATTAGGATTTACTAGGAAGTAATTAGTAAGCTTATACTTAACTACCTTATTAAATACCTAATAATAAGTAAGTATAATAAATTATTAATATTATTATAGATAAATATATAAGATATACTAGTATTTATAATATAAGTATATAAGGAGAGTATATCTAATATTTCTAGCTTAAAGATAAAATCTTAGTCCTAAGATAAGTAGAGTTAATAATAGTAAATACCTAAGATAAATATAATATAATTAATATAAGGCGGTATTATAATATATTCCTTAATAAATATAAAAGTATTAATATAAAGACTATATATTATAAATATAATTAATACCTTAATATTTTAGTAAGATCCTAGTTTTATAGTATTATTATTAAAGTTAATAATTATTTACTTAAGCTTTAAGATATTAATTATAATAAGAGCTTATATTAAAAGCTTATTAATAATATGAAACTTATAACTTATAATAGTAATCCTAGCCTTATTAAAGCTATTAAAGCCTCTAAAGTATATTAATATCTTAATAAACTTACTAATATTATACTTATTATTATTTACTTATTATTATTAATACCTTTTATAATTATAAGAATAGGTATTTACTTTATTAAAGCCTTTAGATATAAGGTAAGTAAAAAGCTTTAATTGATTAGACTTACTTAGGCCCTAATATTAATATAAATATTATACTTAATACTATTTATTATAAAGGTAATAATAATAATAATATAATAATAGCCTTAAAAGTTATAACCTTTAATAATAATATCTATAGAATTAAATTATATAATAATTTTATTATTAATATTATTAATAGCCTTATAAGATCTACTTATATAAGGTAGATAACTAGAGTATATATAATAATATAAGGTATTATTTAATTTAATTTAAAGCTAAAATTATATAAGTAGTAAGTATACTTAGCTACTTCTATTTATAAGTTAATAAAATAACTTTTAATAATATCTTCTTTATTATCTTTATTAAGACCCTTAATAGAGCCTTTTTATTACGATTATAGGTTTTGCCGAACTGCTAAAAGGCTAGGCACGGCTTAGTAATACAGGTTAACGGGTCGACTATTAGCTAAGAGTTATCGACCCGGTAAATAGGTCGCTAGAACGACGGGAGCGCATGAAGGGCGACCTAGGCGATCTGGCGAGGAGGTTACTAGAACGACAGGAGCGTATAACGAGTAATCTAGGTAACCTAGTAAGTATACGAATTTCCTATAACTATATAAATGGTAATATTTCTAGTAGGTAAGAGCTTTATACTTAACTTATATTATAATCCTAGATATCTCCTAAGTACTAAATATAATACTTTATACTAGACTTATTTAAATAAAGCCTACTTATCTATATCCTTAATACTCCTCTTTAAGAGAATTAATTATAGGTCTATCCTCCTTGAAGTAAATAGAACCGTAATACTTTAAGTACCCTTAGGATAAGTACTTCAGGAAGTAGAGACCCCCCCCTAAGTAGTCAAGGTTCACGACGCCTGACCATGGATAGTAAAGACGGATCCAAGGTCGCTAAACCTAACTTGTACTACGGTGAAAGGGAGAAGTGTTACGTATATCAAAAGTATAATATAATATACTTAGTTAGTACGTACGACAGGATACGCCGTACTTAGCGCGCTAGTATACTAAGCTATATTACTTAGTCTACTAGAGTACTAAGCTATAAGAATGATTAGTGTACTTAGAGACTAAGTATACTAAGTATACCTCTTAACATAGATCTCTTATATCTATATAGATAGCGATATTTCCTTATAGATAGGAGCTCCGTACTTAACTTATATTATGATTCTAGTAATCTCCTAGGCATTAAATATAATACCTTGTACTAGACCTACTTAGTATAAGCCTACTTCTCCTACTTCCTTAATACTCCTTTTTATAAGAACTAATTATAGGTTTATCCTATCTATAGATAGAGTAAGCCGTAACACTTTAAATATCCTTAGAATAAGTACCTTAGAAAGTAAAGACCCCCCCCTAAGCGTCTAGAATTCCTAACGCCTAATCATAGATAGCAAGGATAGACCTAAGGTTACTAGACCCGACTTATTCTACGGCGAGAGAGAGAAGCTTAAAGACTAGCTTATATAGCTTCAGCTTTATTTTACTTTTAATAGATAGGCCTTATTAATAGTATAGTAGCCGGCCTTTACTATTACGTATATAAGAGGACGAGCTTAGAAGTAGGTTTATCCTTCACTTAAGAAGTACCTTAAGGATAAAGATAATCTAGATAATTAGTATATCTAGAGCTAGATAAAGAGCTTTATATAGTTTTATATTAAGATATAATAAGTCTTTAGTCCTTTAAATGAAAATAAAGTAATTATACGAGTCATTTAATACTTATCTTAGAAGAAGTCTACTACTAAGTATTCCACTTAGTTTTAATAGTATATAATTAAGATAGACTAGGATAATAACATACTAATAATAATATACTACCGCGGATTAAAGTTCAATATTAAAGAAGAACTTATATAAATTAGAATATAGATCGATAATCTTAATACTTTAATAGTAAAGGTTATAGAGGTTAACGACAAGCTCTATAAATTAGTAATAAAGAAACGATATAATAGTAGAACCTCTAGAATAGGATAATTAAGAATCTTCGCTAGTGATAGACTAGGAAGATAATAGTATTAATAACGCGACCTATATAAATATATACTAATAGAACTAGACTTCACTTAGAAACAAGACAAGGGAAAATTCAGGGGTAAGAAGTAGTTTAAAAGGGGTAAGAAAGTAATAACCTACTATAGCTATAATAAACCGGGCCACTTCACTAGAGACTACTAGTTAAAGAATATAGTACCGCGACTACAGTTAAATATACTAAGAAGAGTTCTATATAATGAACCTTCTAAGGATCTAGAGAACCACGACTCTAACTCGATCCATGAGTAGATAGAGGTAGAGAAACTACTAAAGGAAGTTATGAAGGGAGAACGCTATTTTAAATTCACACGAAAAGTATATTAATTCATTAAGAATTAAAAGACTATAGAATATCACCCTAGGATATTAATATAAGAATCACGAGGTATCTTATCCTAGTAGGTCGAGAGGACTTAGAGCTTAAAGAAGTTCTAAAGGACCTAGTTATTAATATCTAGAAAAAAGTAGACCAGCTATAATAATAACTTAAAGATATTCAAGATAAGAGGATAGAATAGGAATCTTTAAATAATAGCGAGGTTCTAAAGTATAGCTTAAAATATAGATAAGAAAGTTAAGAGAGCTTAGAAGAAGAGGCGCTACGTTATAAACTTAGCGGGGATACTCTAGATAACTCTCTATCTTATACTACCGCATTATAAGGATTAAATAAAGGAAAACACTTAGAGGAAACGTATTATAAAGAAAAGCTTTACGTTAAAGACTATCGATTTAACTTAGTACACCTAGAATATAGTGTTATGTATTAGATAGCCTACGCTAACGACTACTATAAGTACTACTTACAAGTTCGGATGGAACTAGGAAGGTAGGCGGTAGGTGCGTCTTATAAGTAAATAATCTAGAGAGACTATATAAGTAATAGTTATAACTAGCATCTAGCTAGTAAGCGACTTAACTTATAGTTTCCAGGATTAACTATAGTATAGTATAACAGTGTCAGGAATCAGCTAAAGTATAGCTAAGACGTAGTGGAATACTATCTACTAGAATAGTATACTTATATACACGATAAATGTAAGAAGTATTAAGAAATTAAAATAATATACGGTTTTCTCCTTAAATAGGGAAAAGAGTAATCTCTTATATCACGGGGAGATATAAGTAGATTAATATATTAACCTTAAAGCAATTCCTGTATATTACTTAGTACGATACACATGTGAATATACCGGTATTAATTAATAGTTAACGGACTATTATTATAATAGATTCTGGAGTAACTAGTAACTTCGCTTCTTAAGACTTAGTACGGTTACTAGGCCTACTAACTTGAAAGAAGAAAGAATAATATAACTTATAGATAGCTAACAGGTTAACGCTATTAATAGGAAGGATAGACGAGGAGACATACTCGCTACCTATGATAATTTAACGCTACTATAAGGAACTAACCTTTAATATAGTTAAGATAGCTACTTATTATATTATTTTAGGAATACCTTAATTAAAGAAATATAATCCTATAATTAATTAGAAGAAAGGGGTAATTACATTTATGAATACTAGAGATATTACTAGTATATAACCTATACGCTAATAGAGGATAGCGATAGATAAGAAATGGAATTAAAGACTAGTTAAAGCTTATTATACTTTAGTTTTAAAGAAGGATAACCTTAGACGAGGATCTAACTTAATATATATTAATAAGTA
>JAABUK010003821.1_pt1 | contig 25083 bp, 23 predicted proteins | sample 5559141 | NCBI WGS metagenome assembly JAABUK01 (sample SAMN10711869, study PRJNA513367) | rock metagenome | isolation source: Antarctica rocks | place: Antarctica: Victoria Land, Pudding Butte nord | collected 2016-01-03 | reverse complement strand
GCGCAACGAATGGGTAGCCCGGCGCGCCAACGCGGGCGGGGGATGGTGTCGCCGCTCACCACCGAGTCCGCATTCGTTTGGAGACTCATCTCAAAAACGGCCGTTTGCGAGACGGTTCGGCCCCACGACGTCTTTTTCGTCGCCCGCCGCTCAAAACTCCGGTCCGCCCAGCCTGTACCCGAAATGAATGCCGTTCCGTTTACCTTTGTGGATGCATCTGGACAACACCGTGGTTTTGGTGATCGGAGGGGGCATGGGTTACACGCTCCAGCGCACGTCGGGCCCTCGCGGGAGCGGCGTCGACCTGTCCGAATCCGATGAGGTTCTCGTTGCCCGCGCGGCCGTCGATCCGGCCGCGTTCGCTCCGCTCTACCAGCGCTACGTCGAACCGATCTTTCGCTACTGTCATCGACGGCTTGGGTCGAAAGAAGCCGCCGAGGACATGACGAGCGCGATCTTCACCAAGGCCCTGGCCGCGCTTCCTGGCTTCAAACCGGCCGGCGCGACGTTTCGCGGTTGGCTCTTCGCGATCGCCCACAACGCGATCGCCGATGAGCATCGCAAGCGCCGCGTTCCAGATGAAGCGTTCGGCGATCAGGTCGAGGCGCGGGATTCAGCGCCGACCCCGGAGGCCGCGGTGCTCGATGCGGAGGCCGGTCAAGCTGTGCGGGCGATGCTCGCGCGGCTTTCGCCAGACCAGGCCAGCGTGGTGGAGCTCCGCCTCGCCGGCCTAAGCGGTCAAGAGGTTGCCCGGGCGCTTGGCCGCAATCCGAACACGGTCAAGGTCACTCAATATCGAGCCTACGCCCGTTTGCGCGCCCTTTTTGGCGAGAAGGAGCCGAACGATGCGACTCGATGACGCCAGGGAGATCGACCGACTGGACGAGGAACTGGACCGCATGGTGATGTCCGGAAACGGCGGATCCCGATCGTCAGAACCAAGCGAATTACTGCAAACGCATGCGCGGCTCAGGGCGCTGGACGACACGCCGCTTCCCGAGCCCGCGTTCGTCAATCGACTCAGGGAGGATCTCATGCACACCGCATCACCCGTAGTGGCCGACTGGCCGCGCATTTCCATGAACGGTTTCGCGGGCAGCGCGCCACCGCCGCGCGGAGCAAGCGCCTCGCCCGCCGCGCCCATCGCGCGGCCGCGTTTCGGACATTGGTTCTCCGCCCAATTCCTCGCGGCCGCCTTGTTGGTGCTTGCGATCGGCGTCGGCTTGTTTGGTTATGGCATTGGGCGGCCAGGGAGCGGACCACCTGCGACGCATCCCGCGGTTTTCGCGGCTCCGGGAACCGCCATCCCGGCGGCCACGATCGAAAAAACGCTGGCGGAATACGACATTCCCGCGGGCGTTCTAGCCCCAGGCACATCGGGGTCCTCCACCGCGCATTTCATCATCCCGGCATCATCCACGAGCACCTGGACCGTTCCGGAGGAAGCGGAAGTCCACTATGTGCTTGACGGCGCCCTGACCCTCACGTCCGACAAGCCAATCCAGGTCCGGCGCGCGGCTTCGGGCGGAGCAATGCAGACAACGCCCGCAGGAACAGCCGTCGACATCGGAACCGGCGACTCGGCGCTGATCAGCAACTCAGCCGTCACCACGTTCGTGAATCGCGCGCTGACCCCAGTGGTGCTGTTCAGTTGGGGCATGGACGCGGGAAGCCGCAGCACGCCCCCGTTCCCCTACCCGTGGACTCCGGACGTGTACGACCTCTCAGGCGCCGGCGCCGTCAACGTGCCCGCCGGCGCGGCGCGCATCCGGCTGTGGCAAGTCGAATTGGCGGCAGGCGCAACCATCGCCCCGCCCAAAGGCATGATTCTCCAGTTGGAGTTTGATGGCGAAACGGATGCGTCCGGCAACTTGACGTCGGCGCAGTTGGCCCTACGGGCAAGCGACGGCTCGATCCTGAACACTTCAACGCATCCGATCACGGTCTACGTGGCGACGTTGATCTCAGTCGGCGGGCCAGGCGGCTCGCCCGTCGCGGTCAGCCCAGCGGCCTCAACGCCGGCCGCGTGACGCCGGCCGCCCGTCTTGGCGGGCCGGGTTGGCGCCCGGCCGGCCAGGCAGGCAGCGGAGACGAGACGGCGCTGCCCCGGCGCCGGAATGAAGGGAGGCGCGCTCAAGAACGTTCATGACTCGACCAGTCGCGCCGTCGCCGGTTGGGCGGCGGGGAGCAAGCCGACCCTCGTCCTCTCCCCTCGGATGGGATCGAACCGTCGAAGCTACCGAACATGGAGGAGCCTCATGACGACACCAGACACGCGTCCGTCCGTCTCCCGCCGCACCGCGCTCGCTGGTCTGAGCGCTGGGGGCCTCGGCCTCGCGCTGGCGGCCGCGCCCCGGCTCGCCGCCGCCCAGGACATCGACATGGCCAGCCACCCGATCGTCGGCACCTGGCTGGCGGGCCGCGCCCCGAACGACATCTCCGTCCCGCACTGGGGCCCGGACGGCAACATGACCACCAACAACCCCACCGTCGGCGCCGACGCCGACGGCAAGATCACCTACGCCGACTCGTCCATGGGGAGTTGGGCGCCGGTCAGCGCCCGCGGCATCCACTTCGTCTTCACGAACCGGACCTACGACGCCACCGGCGCGTTCACCGGCTACTTCACCGTCGATGGCTTTCCGGTCGCCAGCGAGGACGGCCTGTCCTTCTGGGACGACGGGACGAAGACGACCGTGACGATCCGCGACACTGACGGAAAGGTCGTCCAGACCATCGGCCCCGGGATCCCGGGCATCGGCGGCGTGCGGCTCATTCCGGGCAAGTCCGGCTACGACGAGATGCTCGCCATGCTCGCCGAGCGCGCCAAGGCCACCCCAACTCCATAACAACGCCCGCGCGTCCCGTCGTCGGCGGGACGCGCGCCAAGGCCGTAGCTTGCGTGCAGTCAGCGAGCGACGGTCTCTAGGGATCCGCTCGTCTCACAAACGGTCTCTGCAGCGACACTTCAATCAAGGACCCGGGAAGCCTACGCAAGTTGGCGCTGTCTCCGCCAAGATTTGCGGAGGATTATGGGAGGCGGGAGTGAGTCCGCGCGTCCCCTTGGCGCACGCTCCAATCAACTGTCGCTGTAGGGACGGTCCAGCCTGTTGAAAAACTCCATATACGACGTAATGGGGCTTTTGGCGCCGAGAATCGCCACCAAGAGCACGAAGCATGGCCAAAACAAGTGTGTTTGGGCTGCCGAACAACGTCCAATGAGATCAGGTTCGACTTTTTCAACAGGCTCGGTCGTTTCTGAGACAGCCCCACAACCGTTTCACAACTGCGCCGAGAACAAGGGGAGCGGCGGGGCTCTCCGACCTCGCGACCGTGTTTCATGTATGGAGGTGATGAGACCCCGAGTTCAGTTCTAATGTTTCGAAGACGGCGCCTTCTCATCTCGTCCCGCGCCGAGTCCAGCGAGGGCGGCGCAGCGGGTCACCGATTGGGCAAAGTGGACGCGCGGCGAGGTCTACCGAGTCGGCGCGTCGTCGAGCGGGAGCCATCCCACCTCCCGTGCCCACGCTGCCGCGTCTCGGCGGGTCGGCAGGTCGAGCTTGGCAAGAATGCTCGCGACGTGGGCCTTCACCGTGCCGGGACTTATGAAGAGCGCCGCCGCGATCTCGGCGTTGGATCGTCCCTCGGCCAGGAGGCGGAGCACGTCGTGCTCGCGCGCGGTGAACTCGGCGGCCGGTCGATCCGTCGCGTTCAACGAGGCGGGGATGGTGACCAGGGCTCCGACCGCCGCCGCCGCCGCCAACGAGAGCGCCCGGCCAGCAGGACGACGGCGCTGCCCAACTCGATCAGGCTGTCAATGCCGAAGGCGGTCAGCAAAAGACTCGCGGCGGCGATCCCCGCGCCGAGCGACACAATCGCTTCGACGACGATCCAGAGGACGGAAATCTGTTCGAGGCGAACTCCCCGGCGGGCATCGGCATGAGCTGCGTCCATACACTTTCCTTATTGATTGCCGGTCGCTCTACGCGATCCCAACCTGTGCGTCAAAATCCGCACCACGTCGCTTAGCGTTCGTCGCCGTCGGTTGACGCGACCGGCGTCGCCTCAAGCGCGGCGACGCCGATTGGCCGCTCGCTCGACGCCGTCGCGACCCGTTCGGCGCGTTGTCTTCTCGGCGTCATGCAGTGCCTAAGCTCCACCGTCTCAAGGGAGCGGCCGATCGATCTGACCAAGGAGCCAGAGCGACCCGCGCTCCACGACGACGAGTCCGGTGGTGATTCCCACCGCCAGCGCGAAGACGCCAAGGTTCGACTCCGGCCCCGACCGCAACGCGAACACCAGCGAGGTGGAGACGGCGGGCGGGTGAACCGCATCGAGGAGCGCCATCGTCGCGATTGTCGCCAGCATGGCGGCGGCGGCCGCGTAGCCGTGCCCCAAGGCAAGGGACGCGGAGAATCCGAACAGGGCCGCCGATAGCTGGGCGACCGCCAGCGTGCGAACGCTGTTCATCGCGTGGCGCGGATCGAGGTAGATGAGAAACGCGCTTGACGCGAGCGACGCGAAGAGCAGACGCTGGCGCGTCACCGCCTCGACGAGCCCCAGGACCGCCAGCACGGTGATCGTCGGCATGAGCAGGAGCAGCGCTTCCGCCCGCCACCCGAACCGCTCGCGGGCGCGGCGAGGCGCATTCCCCACTGGCTGGACGCTCGCGCGGTCCGTGCTCCCGCCGGCGCTCACGACGATCCGTCGCTCTGGCTCTGATCGCCGCGGCGTTGCCAGGGGAAACTCCCATCGATCTCCAGCTCAAGCTCCAAGCTTAAGAAGGTCCGGATGCCAACGATGACTCCTAGCACCCCGAGGGAGCGGAACGTTGGGCTGACGGCCACGGTGCGGATAATGTCGGCGGCCAGGAGAAACTCAAGCCCGAGCAGAATGGCGCGGCCGACCGTCTGCCGGTACGCGCGATACTGCGCCTCAGCCGGCTTGCGGCGCCAACGCGTGGCGTAGAGACCCGTCGCGAAGAGGACGCCGGCTACGATCGCGGCCACCCCGGCGGCATCAACGACCTTGCCGACCCACTCGATGGCGGTCGCGAATTCCACAAGCCGCCTCCCGCTGCCGATGCCGGCCGTTCCGCGACTGCATGCGCACGGGTCGTGCCAGCTAAGAAGACCGTCCTGAACGCGTCGAAGATGCGTTTGACGCCGGGGGGTGATGTTAGCGCTCAGCACATTCAAAGCTTCGCACGTTGACCTTAAAGTCAAAGTACGATGCCCTTACCTCTACTTGCTAGCGTAACGTGCGAGCAACGGCGAGGCGTCTGCCCGTCTCACGCGCAGCTTGTCCAGAAAATTCAGCAAAATCCCCACGAAGCCGCCCCTGCGAGATGCTTTTCGCGCCGCCGCTCGCGCAAAAATGCGACTGCCTGTTGAAAAAGGCGAGCGCGCCGGAGCGTGTACGGAGAGACTATGGCGCTCGTCCTCCCCGGAGACGGTGCGGAGTCGCCCATGCGTGGACCGCCAAAATCCCGCCACCTCGAGGACCCGATTCAGGTTTCGCTTGAGGAGCTCGTTCCTCGGAATCACTTCTCCCGCCATCGCGAACGCACGCTCGATCTTGCCTTCGTGCGTGATCTGGTCCGGGAAGCCTCTGCGGAGATCGGTCGTCCCTCGATCGACCCGGTCGTCTTCTTCAAGTTGCACCTGGTCCTCTTCTTCGAAGGACTGCGCTCGGAGCGACAGCTGCTGCGGGTGGTGGCCGACCGCTTGCGTCTGCGGTGGCAGCTGGGCGACGACTTGAGCGAAGCGCCGCCCGACCACTCCAGCTTGACCCGCATCCGGGAACGCTCTGGGGTGGAGATCTTCCGTCGCTTCTTCGACGTGGTCGTCGCGCACTGCATCGCGGCGGGATTGGTCTGGGGCCAGGAGCGCTTCATCGATTCAACCGACGTCGACGCCAAGGCGGCGATCGACTCGCTGCACCCGCGGTTTGCCGTCGAGGCGCCCCTGGTCCGGCTCTTCGCGGAGAAGGACAAGCACGGCGGCGATGACCCTGGCGGGGATGCTGGGCCGACGCAGCTGCCCGTCGCGTTGACGGAGGAGGCCCGGTCTGATCTGGCCAAACGTGCCGCCGACCGTCATGACGGGATCGGAGAGATGGGACGGCCGGATCGCACGAAGACGAGCGGTCCCTATCGGCGGATCGCTGATTATCGCGCCAGTGCGACCGATCCGGACGCCGCTCCGCTGCGACCAAGCGACCGAGGCGCGCACCTGGGCTGCCACGATCACGACGTGGTGGATGGGGGCAAGGCAAGGATCATCCTGACGGTGCTGGTGACCCCGGCCGAGGTGCAAGATAACCAACCGGCGGTCGATCTCCTCTGGCGAACGCGCTTCCGCGGGGAAACTCCATCCCCGGCAGGTGACCGGCGACCGCACGTACGGCGCCACCGAGAACATCGTCGCCATCGAGGATCAGCGCATACGAGCGGACGTCCCGCTTTCGAAAGCTGGCCAGCACGCGGACGTCTTCGGCGAGCAGGACGTCCGCTACGATCCGGCCGCCGACGTCTCCCACTGTCCGGGCGAAAAGGTGGTGCGCTTCCTGTCCCAGAGCGATGGGACGCATCGGCGGATCTCCCAGGCGCCGGCGACCGACTGCAGGGGATGTGCGCTCCGGGAACGCGGCACGACCTCACCGCGGGGACGACGAATCAGTCGCAGCCTTGACGAGACGTACTTGGAGCGGGTGTGCGGCGATCACGCGACAGCGGCCTATGCGACGGCGATGCGCAAGCGAAAGGTCTGGGTCGAACCGCTCTTCGCCGAAGCGAAGGAATGGCATGGCGTACGCCGCTTCCGGTTGCGTGGGTTGGAAAAGACCACTATCCAGGCGCAGCTGATCGCGACCGGACAGCATCGCAAACGTCTGCTGAGCTCCGAGGGCTGGGGACGCCGACCCTGGCCATGCGGAGCCGCCGGAATCGTCCTCCCAGCGGCGAAATCGGTCGCCCGCTCATCCTGGTAGATGGGGCGATCGCCCAATTCCGTGCGGCCGCCCCGGTTCGCAGCCATTCACCCGCCCCTTTTTCAACAGGCTGGCTCATTTGTGCGACTATCAAACGGCGGAGATCTTGGCGCTTGGTCTCCTGGCAGAGACCGCAGCCCGACTCCGGCGACCCAATGACGCGGGTCAGTCCGACGCAGCAATCACGGCCGGAGCTGGTCTCGCCGCTCGGAGCACATCCCTGAACGCGCGCGTTTTTCATGTACTGAGACGACCCCCAACCCTGATGGTGGCTGAGGAAATCGAAGGGATCAGCCGAGAGACAACTTTCAAATGATGGCGTCCCAGGGTGACGGCGGCCGTGTCACAACCTGTCTTGCCTCCTTCCTCATCCTGCGCTACCATCCGCGTGTCCTCGCCGTTGAAGACTCAATCGTGTCGCGCAATGACGACATCAGCGCGGTGGAGCGGCCACAGGATCTTCCCCTCCGACCGTTTATCTGCTTGCCGGCGAACCTGGAGAAGGGGAGACGACAATGCCACGAGAGAGGCAGCGATGAGCCCCAACGAACGATCACAAACCGACTGCGAGCGCGACGAGTTGAGCGCTCGGCAATGGGCCGAATGGCGCTGGACCCGACGCCATCTGCTTAAGGCCGGGGCGTTCGCGACCGCGGCAGGGCTTGCCGGCGCGGCGCGGCCCTTTGGCCTCCCCGCCGGCGCTGCGGACCAGCCAACCGTGGGCGGTTCGGCCGTTATGACCCTCTACACCGACGTCTTCTCGTTCGACCCCATCGTTCCCTCCGACAATCCCTCGATCTGGACCATGCTCAACGTGTACGACCAGCTCACGCGGGTCGCGCCCGGGTCGCAGGCCATTGAACCCGGCCTGGCCAAAAGCTGGGAAAGTTCGTCCGATCTCCTAACCTGGACGCTCCACCTGCGCGACGCCAAGTTCGCCGACGGGTCGCCGGTCACCACTGACGACGTCATCTATTCGCTCAACCGCATCTTCAAGTCGCCGAATTGGAGTTTCCTCTTCACCGCATTCCATAACGTGACGGCCCCTGATGCGAAGACCATCCAGATCGCGCTCTCGCAACCATGGGCGCCGATGCTCGCCGATCTCTCCATTTACGGCGCGTCGATCGTGCCGAAGGCCGTGGTCGAGACGAAGGGCGACGCCTTCTTCAACGCGCCCTACGGCTCGGGCCCCTTTGTGGTCACCGAGTGGGCGAAAGGCGATCACATTTCGCTCAAAAAGAACCCGAACTACTGGGACGCTCCCAAGCCGTACCTCGATGCGCTCGAGTTCGTGATCATCGGCGACGACAACACTCGGGTCATCAAGCTCGAAGCAGGTGAGATCGACATTGCGTCTGATCTTCCCTTCAACCAGATCGACGTGCTGAAGCAAACGGACGGCATCGTCGTCCAGACCGATCCGCTCTCCCGCGTCGACTACATCGCGCTCAACCATCAACGCGCGCCGTTCGACGACGTCAATGTGCGCAAAGCCATCAACTACGCGGTCGACAAGGATCAGATTATCAAGACGGTCCTCTTTGGCAATGGTGAGCCGGCCCAGTCGCTGCTGCCGAAGATGCTCTGGTGGAATTCCGAGGCCAAGCCTTATCCCTACGACCTGGCGATGGCCAAGGACTTCATGGCGAAGTCAAAAGTTCCCAACGGTTTCGAGACGGACTTGCTGATCAGCGCCGGCAACTCGGTCCAACAGCAGTACGCGACCATCGTGCAGAAGAATCTGCAAGAGCTCGGGATCAAGATCAAGATCCAACAACTGGATGAGTTGACGCTCTACACCGAGTACTTCCAGAAGTACGAATACAACATGCTGGCGCAGTACCACACCACGGACATCATTGATCCCGACGAGATCATCAACTACGCGATGAATTACAACGGCGGCACCGGCGCGATCTGGACCGGGTATAACAATCCGAAGATCGCTGCCTTGACGACCGCCGCCGCGACCGAGGCCAATCCGGTTAAGCGCGAGCAGATGTATCACCAGATTCAGCAGATGAGTCTCGATGACGCCCAGGTGCTGTTTCTCTATTTTCCGCTCAGCCGCACCGGTCTGCGTAACTCGATCCATGACTTCAAAGTCCAGCCCACCGGCAATTACCGCATATGGGAGGTCTGGAAGACGAAGGGATAGGGGGCGGGGGAGCGAGGTGAACGACCGGAGCGACTGGAATCACATGACCCGGCGGAAAGCACGGGCGCTCGGCCGGGTAGGCCCGCAATGAGCGACATCGAAGCGCCGCAGAAGCGGATCAGGCGCGGCGTTGCCGCCCGCGGGCGCACCGCGGCGTCATGAACGCCGCCGCCTTCCTTCTCCGCCGGCTGATGCAGATGATTCCGGTGCTGTTCGGCATCAGCCTCGTCACGTTCTTCATGATCCACCTGATTCCCGGCGATCCCGCGCGCGCCATGCTCGGACCCCGCGCCACGCCGGATCGCGTCGTCGAGCTGCGGCGTCAGCTCGGCCTTGATCACGCGCTCCCGGTGCAGTACGGCTACTTCCTTGGCGACATTGTCCGCGGCAATCTTGGCCGCTCGCTGTACTATCGCCAGCCGGTCCGTCCGATCGTCTTTGACCGGCTGGGAGCAACCGTTCTGCTTGTCGCTTACAGCGCGGTGCTTGCCCTGTTCCTCGCCATCCCCCTCGGTATCCTTGCCGCCGTCAAGCGAAACACCTGGATCGATCAGGTGATCCGCGCCGTTTTTTTGGTGACGCTCGCCATGCCGGCGTTTTGGCTCGGCATTCTTTTTATCCTCTTTTTCGGGCTTCGGCTCAACGCGTTCCCCATCGGCGGGTACGGGACCACCTTTTTTCAGCATCTGCGGCATCTCTTTTTGCCGTCGCTGACGATCGCGCTCTCGCTCGCGCCGCTCCTCATCCGTGGTCTGCGGACCAGTATGGTTGGCAATCTCAGGGCGCCGTACGTGACGACCGCCCGCGCCAAAGGGCTGCGCGATCGTGCGATCGTCACGGGTCATGTCCTCAAACCGTCGTTGATCTCAATGGTGACGATCCTCGGCGTCAATCTCGGATTCCTGATCGGGAGCACCGTCGTCGTCGAGACCGTGTTCGCCATTCCCGGACTCGGCTTCCTTATGGTTGGTTCGATCCAGTCGCGCGACTATCCCGTGATCCAGGCGGTGACGCTCGTGCTCGCGGTCCTCGTCATCCTCGTCAATCTCCTGACCGACTTCACCTATGTGCTGCTCGACCCACGCGTTTCCTATGAGTGAGCCCGTGGTCGTGTCCCCCGTCGCCGCTGGCGTTGATGCGCGCTCCCTCGCCGCGTCCGGTCACGGACGAGTCCGGCAGCGGCGGCGGATGAACGGCACGCTGCTGATCGGACTGGGCTTGCTGGGCGTGATCATGGTGATCGCCATCGCTGGACCATTGTTGATCTCGTATCAACCCGATGACTTTGGCGATCCCTTGCAGGCGCCAACCTGGTCGCATCCCTTCGGCACGGACAACTTCGGCCGCGATGTCGCCACCCGCGTCGTTCACGCCGCCCACCTGAATCTTTTGATCGGACTGGTTCCGACCGCGATCACGCTCGTAACCGGCGTCGTCATTGGCGCGATCGCCGGTTACTACGGGGGAAAGGTCGACACGCTGATCATGCGGCTGGTCGACGTCGTCGTCGCCTTTCCGTTCTTTGTCCTCGTCATTGGCATCGTCGCCATGCTTGGACCGGGTCTCCGCAACCTCTTCGTCGGCATCGCGCTGGTCGGGTGGGTTTCGTATGCGCGTTTGACGCGGGGGGAGATCCTGGTCGCCAAGCATCAGGAGTACATCCTCGCCGCCCGCACGCTCGGCTGCTCGTCGATGCGGATCATCGTTCGCCATCTCCTGCCGAATGTGATCAGCGTGGCCATCGTCTATGCCATGTCGGATGCGGTGCTCAACATCCTGCTTGGCGCCGCCCTCAGCTTCTTGGGCCTCGGCGTGCAGCCGCCGACGCCGGAGTGGGGCTCGATGATCCAGGAGTCACGCAACTTCATCCGCCAGTCATGGTGGATGCCAACCTTTCCCGGTCTTGCCATCCTCGTGGCTGGAATCGCCTTCAGTCTCATCGGCGACGGGCTTGCGGAGCGCTTTCAGACTGGGAGGTAGCCTCCGCGAATACGCAGTGTGAACGCACGGTTCACGTCGACGAAAACGGACTCGGAGGCTGCCGGGATTCCAGACGATCGCCAAGCTCGCGCTAATTCCAAGACGATGATAGAAATGAGCGGCGCAACGGCTCGCCGCTCCAGCCCTTTGATCAGTGTCCATAGTCCGTAGTGGAGAGCAAGACCTGCCAGAGGATTGCGTTGTCGGAGGAGCAGGCCGCTCAATCGGATCCGGGGAAATGTGCCAGGCGTCCGGCTAGCCATAGACCTCGTCGGTGGCGGACCAGCCCAGAATCAGCACAGCGTAGAAGCCCTTCCAGGCGGCAACAGCGTCAGGCGCGCGGAAGACAACGGTTCGCGGCGTCGTTCGCTCGCTTCCGGGCACGAGGCTCGCCATGAGCGCCTCCGCGGTTGACGTGAAGGTCACGGCGAGTTCGACCACCCCCGCGAGCCGGTGGGGGCGGAACTCGCCCCGTCTCGCCCGCTCGACAGCCCGTTGCGCCGCCGCATGGATATGAGCGTGGCTCCGCTGGGGGGAAAAGCAGCGGGCCGCCCAGCGATCGAGGGCGCGCTTCGTCATCCCGAACTCAACGTCCGGCAAGGTCTCGCGAAGTTCTTTTTCGTAGAGGTCGTCGCCTGACGCAAAGATCACTGGCACACCGAGTTCGCCACAGACGGCGGCGTTGATCTCCGACTCGCCGACTGGAGCCCCATTCAACCGGATTTCGACGATCTCCCGCCCGAGGATTGTCTCGTTCCCCACCCCGTCGGAGCCGCCAGTGCGGCCGTGGTAGCCCAGGAAGAAGATTGCGTCCGCTTCTTCGACGCCTGCGACCATGCACAGATGCTTGTTGGATCCCTTGATCAGGTCGGCGCGCGGGTCGAGCCGCTCGATCTGCACGTTGGTCATCGTCCAGTGCGCGTCATTGACGACCACCTCGACCGCTCCGCCGTCGAAGGCCCCGTCGACGGCGGCATTGACGTCATCAGTCATCATCTGCCGCATCCACTCCCAATGCGGCTTGTCGATCAGCAACTCGCGAGTGCTGGTGACGCCGGTGACGCCCTCGGCGTCCGCGGAGATGAGGATGCGCACGATGTGGCTCCTGCCCGTAAGGTGACGCCGTGATCACGCCTCAGCGTGCGGTGCGACCAAGGGGCCGAATCGTAGCATGAGGATGAACGGATGATTGGGAGGAGACCTCCTTACTGAGGTCTCGTCCTCGGATCTTGATTTTCCAGCACCCGCGCTAGTTCAACTGCCGGGATCCCGGAACACACGAGTGGTTGTGACCGAGTCATGGAATCTCTCGCCGTGTCGCTTACTTGAACCACCGCCTATTTGTAAACAAACCGTCTTCTGCATATCAAAAACGGCCGGGCCTGTTGAAAAACTCCCTGAGATGCTCGAGCGGCCTGCCTTCGGTGTTGGAAAGCGTCATCGCCGACGCGAAACCTGACCTACTGCACGGCATTTGGGCCGCTTGATGGCGTCCAACACGATCAGCGGCGACTTTTTCAACAGCCTGCCACTGTTTTCGAGACAGCCCTAAGCTCGATATTTTGGGTGGCATTCCTTTGGTCACTCAACCTGGTACGCAGAGCAGCATTGGCGTTGCCGGTCGGAAGGCGCTTCGGAACCGCTGGGCAGTCGTCGTTGCCGGTGCCGCATTACCCGGTTTTGTCGGCCCGATGGGACATTGTCCGCGGCGGGATATTGGTGTTCTGGCGAAACAGGTTGACCGGATCGTAGCGCGTCTTCAAGCGGGCGAGGCGCTCGTAGTTTTCCCCGTACGCGCGTCGGATTCGCTCTTGTCCGTCGTCCGCATCCAGGTCGTTGACGTAAATCCCATCCGCAAGGTGCGGCTCGAGCGCGGAAAACAGTTCCCGTGTCCAGTTGATGTTCGCCTCGTCCGCGCCGGCGTCGATCCAGCTTGCAAGGATCACGAGGTCGAACTGAAGATCGCGGTGCGCGTAGGCCGTGGCGCCGTTCGCGACTCGCGCATACGCGCCGTGACAGTCGGCGATGACAATTGCGGTCTGCGGAGACGGGATGCGGCGTCCGAACTCCGCAATCGCGTCGATCGTCTCGTCGGCGATCGTGTTCGTCATGCCGGACTTCCAGTAGTTGCGGCGTCCATGCGGGAATCCCGGTCCGATCAATCCTTGCATGTTCAGATACGGAATGGGCGCGACCGTGTCGACCATCGGTTGCCCGAAGCCACGCAATGGGGCGAGCGCGTGCTCCCCTTCGACGGGGTCGCCGGCATAGCACGCGACCAGCGCAACGACGGGTGTGCCGTCCGGAAGGGTCAACACCACGGCGTAGGTCGTGAGGTCATCCGGCTGGGTCGGCGCGAATTCGCGGTAGAAGCGCAGGACGTCGCGCACTCGGTCGATCGGATGGACGACCAGGCCGCCCAGCACGGTCGAGACTGGGTGCAGGCGGAAGTCGAATGCGACGGCGACGCCAAAGTTCGTTCCGGCGCCGCGCATCGCCCAGAAGAGCTCGGGATTCTCGTCGCTGCTGGCGCGGAGAAGCTGACCGTCGGCCGTAACGACTTCAACTGCGACGAGATTATCCAGCGAGAGACCAAACTTTCCGGTCAGCCAGCCTTGACCACCGCCGAGCGTCAATCCGGCAATTCCGGTCGAGCCGACGACCCCGCCGACCGTGGCGAGACCGTAGGTCTGCGTCGCTCGGTCGAGTTCCTCCCAAAGGACTCCCGGCTCCACCCGTGCCGTCGCGCGGTCCGCATCGACGAGGATGCCCTTCATCGGGGACAGGTCGATCATCAGGCCGCCCTCGCAGACCGCGCGGCCGGCGACGTTGTGCCCGCCGCCCTTGACCGAGAGGAGCAGCCCGTTCTCCCGAGCAAAATCGACGGCGGCCACGACGTCATCCGCACAGGCGCACCGGATGATCAGCGATGGGCGCCGGTCCACCATCGCGTTCCAGACGGTGCGCGAGGCGTCGTACCCGGAAGCGCCCGGTGCGAGGAGATCACCTCGGAGCCGGGCCTTAAGGCGGCGTACGCCTGCGTCGTCGATTCCGGTTCCCGATGACCCGAGCGTCGTGGTTGCCATGACGGTCTCCTTTGCTATGCGCCTTTCGGCTGTGCTGTGCGGCGGTGCGTCGGCGAGCGGCGGAGCCTATGCCGCGTCGAGGCGAGGCGAGCGGCCGACCATGATCCGGGGACGGACGACAACGCGGACATGCCGAAGCATCGCCACGAACCCGCGGCGAGCGCCGTATCGTTGGGATGGCGTTGCCGGCGAAGAAGAACCGGTTTCGCGGATCCACCCGTGCCGGTTCCGTTGCGCTGTTTTCCGGTTGTGCTCGGTGATCTTCAGGAATCCGAGTGTCTGCGTCTCCATGGCGGTCCTCCTCTATGCTGTCGCGTTGTCCCTGGCGGCGACGCGATGAGGCGAGCGTAGGAGGAGGCGCTTACCCGGGGGTTGCCAATTCCCGGCGATCCGCTTACCAAATTGGTAAGCGCGGTTTGTCGTAGGCTGTTGATCCGCATGCTATGTGCAGGTGGATCCGTTCAGAGCGACGTGGAGAACGGCATGCCGGCACAGGCGACGCTCCGGATCCAGCTCCTTGGGACCTTTCGCGTGGCGATCGATGGCCAGCCGGTCGCACCGGGCTTCTGGCGAAGCCGTCGAGCCAGCACGCTCGTCAAGCTGCTCGCGCTTGCTCCGCGCCACCGTCTCTCGCGTGAACAGCTCGCGGACACGCTGTGGCCCGACTTCGATCTCGACGCCCAATTGAACAATCTCAACGTCGCCACAACGCGGGCGCGCCGTGCGCTGACTACGGCCGGGGCGATCGGCCAGACGTTCTTGACCCGTGATGGCGATGCGCTTGTGCTCGGACCCGACGAGGCCGTCTGGGTCGATGTCGCCGCGTTCGAACAGGGCGTGGCCGAGGGATGGCAAACGCTCGACCCGGTCGTCTGCCGGACCGTGTTGTCGCTCTATGGCGGCGATCTGCTTCCCGACGATGCCTATGAGGAGTGGGTTGACGGACGACGCACGGCGCTGCGAAACCAGTTCCTCGCGCTCTTGGCCCGGCTCGGCCAACTCCATAACGAGCGTGGAGAGGGCAGCGACGCGATCGAGGTCTTCCAGCGCCTCGTGGCCGAGGAGCCCGCCGACGAAGCGGCGCACGCGAGTCTTATCCGTCTCTTCGCTGAGCGCGGCCAGCGCCAGCACGCCCTCGCCCAATTCGACCGGCTCACGACCGCGCTCCGGAAGCACCTCGACGCCGAACCGGCGCGCACGACCGTCGCGTTGGTCCAGGAGATCCGCGCCGAGCGTGCGAGCAACGTCCTCGCGTCACCCACTGCAAGGGAGCAGGTTGCCGTCGGCGCCGCTCGATCCGGCGATCTGCCGTTGCCCCTCGACGAGCTCATCGGCCGTGAGCGGGGACTTGCCGAACTCTGCGCCAAGCTCACCCACAGTCGACTCGTGACATTGACCGGGCCGGGCGGAATCGGGAAAACCCGGCTGGCGCTCGCTGTGGCGCACGAACTGGAGGGATCGTTTCCCGACGGCGTGGTGTTCGTCGATCTGTCGGCGGTCGACGCCGCCCCCGCCGTGGTGACGGTGATCGCGCAGGCCCTGGACCTGGGGGGACCGGGCGCTCAATCGTCCATCGCCAGCTTGGTCGCCGCCCTGTCGACTCGACGCGTGCTTCTCGTCCTCGACAACTTCGAGCAGGTCGTCGACGCGGCGCCCGCCGTCGCATCGCTGCTTGAGCGGACCCGGGCATGCCGGATTCTCGTGACCAGCCGCATGCCCTTGCGCATCCGGGGGGAGGCGGAGTATCCCGTCCCGCCGCTTTCCCTGCCCGATCAGGACGACGCCGGAGACGAGCAGACGCTCATGCAGTCGCCGGCGGCGGCGCTGTTCGTGCAACGCGCTCGCGACGCGAAGCCGGACTTCGCCGTCCAACCGGGCGGCGTTGCCGCGATCGCCGACATTTGCCGGCGACTCGACGGCCTCCCGCTGGCGATCGAGCTGGCCGCCGCGCGGGTCAAGGTCCTTTCGCCGGTCGCGATGCTCGCACGTTTGGAGAAACCGCTTGCGCTCTTGGTCGACGGCGCACGCGACTCGCCGGAGCGCCAGCAGACGATCCGCAACGCGATCGCCTGGAGTCACGACCTGCTGAGCGCGCCCGAACAGCGCCTCCTGCGGCGCCTCTCGGTCTTCGTGGGGGGTTGGACGCTGGAAGCGGCCGAAGTCGTCGTCGACGTCGAGCCGACCCTTGGCATCGACGTGCTCGACGGACTTGCCTCACTGGTGGAGAAGAATCTCGTCGTGCAGCGCGAGGTTGAGGACGGACAGCCGCGCTTCGCGTTGCTCGAGACCATTCGCGAGTTTGCGCTCGAACAGCTGCGGGGAACGACCGACGGGCCGATCGTCCGCGAGCGCCACGCCGCCGCCGCGGTCACCGTCGCCGAACGATCAACGCCGCATCTCGAGGGACCCGCGCTGTCCGTCTGGCTGGCAAGACTGGATCGAGAGCACGGCAACCTGCGCGCCGCGCTTCAGGGGTTGCGCGAACACGGGGATGCGGAACGCGCCCTTCGCCTGGTCAATGCGCTCAAGCTCTACTGGTTCATCCGGGGTCGTCTGGTCGAGGGGTGCGAGGTCTGCCTCGCGGCGGCTCGCATGCCGGAGGCAACGCAGTATCCGAGCATGCGCATCGACGCCCTCAACAGCGCGGCATTTCTCGCACGCGAGTCCGGTGATTATGAGCGCGCCCTTCAGGCGAGTTCCGAAGCGCGGACGGAATCCGAGCGACTTGGCGATTCCAAGCGGCGGGCCGACGCGCTCGCCAACCTCGGGTATGTGGCCCTCCAGCGGGACGACCGTGGGCATGCGCGAACGCTCTTTCACGCATGTCTGCAGGTGAACCGGGACCTCGGCAACCAGCAGGGGATCGCCGATGCGCTCAGTTTTCTCGGGATGACCGCTCACTACGACGGCGATCTCGAGCAGGCCTGGAAATTGAACGAAGAGAGCCTGATGATCTGGGAGGAATTGGGCGATCGCCAGGCCGTCATCTGGGCGCGGACGCGGCGCGGCGGACTGTTGATGCACGTGCACCGCGATGCCGAGGCCACGGACGAATTCATGACCAATCTCACCGGATCGCAAGCGCTCGATTTTCGCTGGGGGATCTCGTGGTCGCTCGACGGGCTCGCGCACCTTGCCGGGAAGCAAGGAGCGCGCGATGCGGCGATTGAGCTGATCGAGACCGCGGCCATGGTGCGCGCTGCCTCCGGCTTGCGATTGCCGCCGACCGAACAGGCGGAGCTCCGTCGCTTGCGGACGGAGCTCGGCATGGACGACAGATCCGAGGCCATGGCGTCCCTGTCGCCGGGACGCATGTCGCAGCGCGTGCGGGAGGTGATCGAGCGGACGCAGCAGGCGCTCACGACCTGGGGCAGGCCATAGCAGAGTTGGTGAAAGGCAGTCTCGCCCGACAACAGGTTGAGGTGATCGCCGGCGGATCCTTCCATCGCTGGTCAGCTTCATCAAAAATTCGGGAGAGCCCGGATGTCATGACGAGGTGTGAGCCACCTCAATCTGGGAGCCGGCGTCGACAATGCGTGCGCACTTCGTCTGGCGGTAGGCGGCGATGCAAACCTCGCCATGACATCCGAGGCGCAGAGCAGTAATAGTTTTGGCCGATGTCGCGATGGTCAAACGGCGTATTTCGCCAACTCTGGGGTCGTCGCGGCTGATCGATGCGATGGTCTGGATTTCTTTCCATCGAAGCGCCGATCTTGTGCGCCGGTCATCGGCCATCAATGCTGCTGCTGGGCGTAATGGAAGTCATGGCGAGGCGTGCGGCGATGAGGCCGTCTTTCTGCCGAATGAGCGCGGCAAAATCAAGCCGGGGGTCGACCGGCTCAACACTGGGATAGCGCAGGTGGCGCATGGTGTGGAGCGCGTCGGCCGCGCCGATCAGGTTCTTGGACGGCACGCCCCCCCGGTTGACGCAGATTCCGCCCAAGATCCGCGATTCGGTCATCACCCCCCGCTTGCCGAGTTCGCTGGCGCGGATGGCGGCGGCGAAAGCGGTCGAGCCGGAGCCGAGGATGACGAGATCGTAGCGGTCTGGTTGAGCCGCGCCGGCAATCCCGATCATTCAGGGATGCGCGCCTCAATCTCCGCGGACCGGTCACTGCGCGCCGACGTCCGCGGCATGGACCCACGTGACGCGTGACCACATGAGACCGCGTCTCGCGGCGAGGCCTGATTCTGCGCGAGCTTCCCCATCGTCAGCGCGATCGTGTGGCACTTGATGGCGGAATGAGCTGCGCTCCACACCGCGCTTCCCTCCGCAATGAGGATCGCCTGAGGGGATTCGTGGCGAATGCCGGTTCGATCGGCGATCACGCTTGAGAGTTGATGCGCCTGCGAGACGTCCACTGTTCGGACACGCCCGCCAAGTCCGGCGAGCTGCCGAAATGCCATCGCGCTCATTGGGCACCACGGATCGTGAAGAAAAATGAGCTGTGAACTCAGGTGGGATTTCGCGAAAACAGCATCAAGTTCGGCGATGCTCCCCACCTCGACAAAAGCTGTCTTGGCCATTGAATGCTTTCCAGGCCGCTTCAGGCCAATCCAAGGAACGATCATCAATCCTCCCCCGACACCGATCGCCACCAGAAGAATAAGAATGTCCATCCATCGCTCCTTTCAACTGCGCATGACTGGCGAGGTCCGCCCGCACCCCGCGATGCCGACGCTGGAGCGCTCCATGATTCGTCGCACGCATCACTATGATCCGCATCAGGATCATGGGCCTCCTCAAACGTACGTGGCCCGGGCTCGACGCTTGACCACTTGGCTCCGAGTTGCCGCGCGCGCAGCGCTCGGCGCCATAGGGATTACGGGAAACCCAAGGTCGAAACCGATTCGCTCTCCGTCGAAGAAAGGACGCATGTCTCGATCGCAGCGGACCTTGCGCCCCTCGGAATGGGCGGGCGGCGTCCAGGCAGGCAGGCGCGAGATCACGCTCACCCGATTCGAAGCAAGTCGTCCTTGGCGAAGAGCGGGCCCAGTTCGATTCCAAGACGAGCGAAGACCGCATCGGGCACCGCGATGTCCGCCAAATACAGCTCTCCGGTCACGTCATGCGCCCCCGACTTCCCGAGGCCCATCTTCGGAAGCGCCAGGGTGAGCGTCGCGGTGGCGTGAACACAGGGGTCAAACCTTTGTCCGGACGTCGCGTCCAAGCCAGTGGGAAGATCAAGACTCAGAATCGGGGCGTCGTGGGCGTTGGCGGCCCGAATCAACGCGGCGAGGCTCCCAGTGGGCGCGCCATGAAGTCGATACCCGACCAGCGCGTCAACGATCAGGTCGGCGCTGGGCAAGGACGGCGGCCCGTCGGGGTCATGAATCGCGACATTCAGCAATCGAAGCGTTTGCAGTTGGCGCGCGGCGGCTCCGTGAAACTCGGAAGACGGTTTTGCCAGGAATACGTCGACGTGGGCGCCCCATCCATGCAATCGGCGCGCGGCCGCCAGCCCGCCTCCGCCGTTTCCGCCATGACCGGCAAGCACGATGATCCGCGTCCGACGAGCGTCGCCCGCGAGGAATCGCTGGCGAGCTAATTGAGCGAGGTGACGTCCCGCCAGCTCCATCATCTGAAGCAGGTCAATCTTGAACTCAGCGACCGCAAGCTCATCGACACACGCCATTTGATCCGCGGTTATCGCAGGAATGTCCGGGGTTGTGCAACCCGACGATCGAATCATGGTGATTGAGCACCTCCCTGGGGGGCTTATCTCCGAGCGAGTCCTTCGGCTCATGTGCCGACAGCTCGCGTCGCGTGAAGATCAGCCGAGCAGCGATGGCAGACGCCGGTCGCGTGCCGCTTCAGCCAAACACTCAGAACACCAGCACCTCAAACCCGGATGCGACGAGGCGGCGCAAGCTCGGATGGCGGTGATATTCATCGAGCAGCGGCACGCCCTCGGCGGTGAGGGCTTCGGTTGCCCCGAAGGCGGCCGCACAGTACATGCACGCCCCTGTGATGCGACCCTTAACTGATTGATAGAGCTTATGCGACTGGTGCCCGGGGTTCGCCAGTTCGCCGATCCACTTGACGCCGGCGCCATCGAAGATGAGCCGGACCTCGTCGCCCGCCTCCTCGGCCTCGCGGACTAAGAGCAGCGCGTTGACCACGCGCGCCAAGTCCGCGTGCGTTTCGGTATCCGCAAAGACGACGACCCCCAATTTAACCATCCCAGGCATCTCCTTGATGAGCTGATCGTCTTATCCCCTGTGATCGATCTCGCAGCGACCTCAATCGACTTCTCCAGCGTACGGATCTCCATCCCGTAGCGCCGTAGGCGCGCTTACAACACCGGTGACGATATCCACGCTCTTCTTTGACCGCCGATAAGGTCTGGGGCCGCTCTGGACCGTTTGGGCGCATAGGACGGCATCTTCAAGCCACTGGACGCGCCGCGCGCTCCTTGGTCTGGGCGTGCTACCACACCGACCTGTGGGAAACGACGATCGACGACGTGCGCATCGGCGTGGTCGGCTGCGCCGTCGGCGCGCCCTTCGCCGTCCGGGTCGCCGAGCAGCTCTTCGCCTCCGGTTGCCGGCTGCTGATCAGCATCACGTCGGCCGGTCAGATCGCGGCCGACCTGGACCTGCCCTGCTTCATCCTGATCGACCGAGCGCTGCGGGGTGAAGAAACCAGTCATTGCTATCTCCCGCCTGAAGAAGACGTGACCGCCGACCCGACCCTGATCGCCGCCGTGGCGCGGGGCATCGGTCTTATCTCCCGCGGCAATCGCTCCTGCGCGTCACGCCGCCGTTTTCCACGACGTCGATTCAGCCGCGCTCCAACGCCTCGCTCGAAGCCGGCGCTCCCCGTAGGGAGAGGGCCACGTGTGCGACGAGCGGCGAACCGCTGAACGCTGCGGGGGCTGAGCTACGCTTGGGGGACGACGAGTTGAGATTGGCGCGAGGAGCATCGGGTGGGACCATCGCGACGCGTGCGGACGGGGGTCGACGCCGTGCTGGCGGAGGAGGGCTATGCGCGAGCTCGCCTTGGGCTGGACGCGGCGGGCGCCCGGGACGAATCGGCGCCGTCCCTTGGCGGCGGTCATCTCGAACTGATCCGGGTCGTCGCCCTGTTGATGGGGGCCGGAATTGGCGCGATCGCCGGGACGGCGCTTGGGGATCGGCCCACCGGCGTCGCGCTGGGCGTAGTCGTTGGTCTGCTGTTCCCCGCTCTCATGGGATGAGCCACGCGCCGCGCCGCGCATCCGCCGAGCAGGCAACCAAACCGCGAGCGGCGCGGCGCTCGGGATGACGGCGCAGCGCACGCCATGGGTCTCGGATTCGTCATCGTCGATCGTTCGGCGTCAAGCATCGCGTCTGGAAGCTCAACGAGTCGATTACAAGTTCCTGCTTACCCGTTGCACAAACGACCTCTACAGCAACAGTTCGATCAAGCACTGGGAAGCCTGCTCAAATCGGGGGCGGCGGCCAAGGGTTGCGAAGGATTTTGAGAGGCGGGAGCCGGCCCGCCCGTTCCCTTCGCGCACGCTCCAACCAACGGTCGCTGGAGGGACTCTTTGCGAGACGATTTCCGAGCGGTTCGAAACGGAGCGCGCTCGGGGTGGTTTTTCGCATCCCTCACGGGGATAGGAGGGTGATGGGCCAGCAGTTCCCACGCTCACCGGCATTGTTGACGCCCCCGACGGCCTCTGCTACCCTCTGTAGAGAACTTTTCAGCAGAAATCAGGGCGCTTTGCCCCCTTTGTGCGCTTGCGCTGATCAAGGAAAGAGCGCTGTGTCGCCGATTCCGCTCGTGATCGACACCGACGTCGGCACCGATGTTGACGATGCGCTTGCGCTGATGTTGGCGCTGGCGTCGCCGGAAGTGGACGTGATCGGAGTGACCATCGTCGATGGCGACGTCGATCTCCGGGCGCGGATGGCGGCCCGGCTGCTCGGCATGGCCGGACGCGCGGACATTCCCGTGTTCAAGGGACTCGGAGGCCCGCTCGGACCGGGCCGCATGCCGACCATGCGCGGGCACGAGGGCCGCGGCTTGCTTGACGTTCCGTACGTCGGACCGGAGGCCGCGATCCACGCCACACCGGCGCCGGTGTGGTTGGTCGCGGAATCGCGTCGCCGCCCATTTCATCTCGCGGCGATCGGTCCCTACACCAACGTCGCCGCCGCCATCGAGCGCGACCCGGACTTCGCGGCCCGCCTCCTGCACCTGACGGTCATGGGCGGAATGGTCCACGAGGAGCATTTCTCTCCCGAGTGGCGGCAATTCTTCGCCCATCTCGGCGAGAGCGGAGCCTGGATCGATCACAACACCGCCTCCGATCCGGCCGCCGCATTGATCGTCGCCAACGCCGGGATCCCGATGACCTGGGTCACCGCGGAACTGACCTTCCACCTGCCCCTTGCTCCCTCCGGCTTGGAGCGCCTTGCGCGCATCGGCTCCCCGCTCAGCACCGCCCTGACGGTGATGACCCGCATCTGGAATGATGAGTGGTTTCGCCACCTGCCGGTTCCGTACGACGGCCCGTGGCCGTTCCCGTCCAACGCGGTGGCCTGCCTGCACGACCCGCTGGCGCTGGCGTCGATCTTCGCGGGCGAGTGGCTCACCCTGCGATCCGAATCCCTCAAGTACGCCATCAAAGGCGACCTCTTCCGCACCACTCCGGCCGATGAGCGCGACGCGGACGCCAAAGCGGCGGTGTCCGTCGCGGCCGATCCGACGACGTTTGAGCGGTTTTATCTCGACCGCGTCGAAGCGTTCCTTCGGCGGGCGGCTCGAAGCACGGCGAATTGACACCGGGCCGATTGGGGAGCCGGTGCGCGCATCCAGTGGAGGAAAGCGTCGATGAGCGGTTCCCGGCGATGGTTTCTAGCCCAATCAGCCCGTCTCTCCGCGGCGCTCCCAGCGGCTCTGTTCGGCTCGGCCTTGAGCGGGACAGGTGAGGTTTTCGCGCAAGGCCAGACCGTCACGCTCAGCTTTGTCGGACCGGAGCAGCCATCCGCGATGGCTCCGGTGATCGCGGCCTTCGAAGCGGCGAACCCCGGGATCAAGGTTGAGTACGAATCAGTGCCGTTCGCGCAGCTCAACGACATCCTCCAGACCCGCCTCGGATCGGGAGATGCGACGCCGGACGTCTACACCGCCGACCAACCACGGATTCCCGCGCTCGTCTCTCGCGGTTATCTGCTGGACCTCACCGGCGAGGTCAGCGACATCAGCGACCGCGTGCTGTCGAGCGCCGTCGAAGCTTCGACCGTCGAGAAGAAGCTCTCTGCGCTCCCCGTCTCGACGTCGACGCAGGTGCTCTACTACAACCGAGACCTGCTCACGAAGGCGAACCTGACCGCACCGAGCATGGATCCAAAGCAGCGCGTGACCTGGGAGCAGGTGGCGAAGGATGCGAAGACCGCCAAGGACGCCGGGTCCAAATGGGGATTCATGTTCGACCAGGTCAGCCGCGTCTACCAAATCCTGCCCCTGCCCGAGTCGCTCGGCGGCGGCAACGGGGTGACGGGCGACAAGAGCCTCACGCCCGCGATCACCAACGACGCCTGGGTGAAGGCGATGACCTTCTACGGCCAGCTCTTCGCCAGCGGTCTCGCCCCGCGCGGCGTGGCGCCGGAGCAGACGCCCGACCTTTTCGCCAACGGCGATGTCGCCTTCTTCGTCGGGGGCCCATGGTGGATCCCCAAATTCGCCGGCATGGCGGGTCTGAACTACGGAATCGCGGCCCATCCGTATTTCGAGGGCGGCACGCCCGTGACGCCGACCGGAGCGTGGTCGTGGGGCATCAATCCGAAGACCGCGCACAAAGCCGAAGCGCTCAAGTTCATCGAGTTCGCGACGCTGGACAAACAAGGATCGCTCGAAACTGCGAAAGGGATCGCGATTCCGCCGGCCAACAAGGGCGCGCTTGAGACGTACCTCGCTCAGGAGAGCTTCAACACCGCGAACATCAAGGGGGTCGCCGATCTGATCCGCTACGAACTTGTCAACACGGCGGTGATCAGACCGCGCACGGTCGGGTTCATTCAGTTTGAAGATGTCGTCGGGCGTGCGTTGGAGGACATCCGGAACGGGGCCGAACCGAAATCGACGCTCGACAGCGCCTCCTCCGAACTGGCGGCGGCGTGGTCCCGGTTAGGTTGATCGGCCGGGCGGCGCGAGTCACGACATTAACGTCTTTTGTCCGGTGATCCAGCGACCAGGGCCGATCGGCCCTGGTCGCGTCGACGCGAGCCGTTGCTCTCGGCATACGCGACGGTGATCGTGTCCTGATTCGTTTGGATCAAATGACCGTGATCTGCTCCCGAACTCGTCCGCGCCGCCGGCTCGCGAGCCGGCGCCTCCGCACACTACTGGGCAGCGAGGGCGCGGTGGCCGCGGCGTTTATGGCCCCCGCTTTGCTCGCGCTCGTCCTTTTCCGGATGCTGCCCGCGTCACGCGCCGCGATCGACAGCGTCAAGAACCGGGGCGCCTTTGTCGGGCTCGACAACTACCGGTTTCTGTGGTCATCGGATTCGTTCCGCAAATGCCTCACAACCACCCTGCTCTTCGGCGTGGTGGTCAACCCGCTCCAGATCCTCGCAGCCCTCGGTCTCGCGCTGCTGTTCGTCCAGAGCATTCCCGGGGTCCAACTGTGGCGGACGCTCGTGTTCATACCGGTGGCGGTTCCGCTGCTCGTCTCGTCGGTGGTCTGGGGCATCGCCTTCCGCCCGGACGACGGACTGGTCAACGCCCTGCTCTCAGCGGTGGGACTTCCGAAGCAGCCCTTCCTGACCTCGGTCGATCAGGCGCTGCCGTCGATTATGGTTCTCGCATCCTGGGTCGGCGTCGGCTACTGGATGATGTTCCTGATCGCCGGGCTCCAAGACATTCCGCCGGAGTAT
>JAABUK010003820.1_pt1 | contig 25083 bp, 40 predicted proteins | sample 5559141 | NCBI WGS metagenome assembly JAABUK01 (sample SAMN10711869, study PRJNA513367) | rock metagenome | isolation source: Antarctica rocks | place: Antarctica: Victoria Land, Pudding Butte nord | collected 2016-01-03 | reverse complement strand
CTGCACCATTCCATCACCTACACCACTGACACCACCCCCCTAGCTTCGATCTCTCTTGCCACCTCCAGCTCCACCTGCATGCTTCCTACTTCCACCATCTTTGCTTGCACCATTCTCAGCTCCTCCTCCACCATCTCCATGCGCCCCATCCGCATCTCCAGTTGCCCTGTCTCCATTCTGGTATTTATTCCCATCTCCATTGCCATGCGCCTATCTCCACTACTGCCATTGCCACCTGCACCGTCCCCAGCTCCCCTCCCACCGTCTCAATCTGCCCCCATTCCTGTCACCGAGTCCCAGCTCCATCCCTGTCATTGCCATTTGCCCCACCCATACCAGCATCACCAGCCCTATCCACAGTTGGACCCTCACCATCTTGAGTCTCACCTCTAGTATCAGGTATGCGCGTGTCACAATGTAACACTGTCAAGATCTTATCGCTGTTCTGTTTGTGTCTCTCTGCTGTCACAAGTCAGCCTGCAGTTGTATGACATGTCTGACAACACAAATAGCAGCTCATGTCTGGCCGGCTGCTCAGCCTCCACACACACCCATGCTCTCATGGCCAGGAACAGTGCTTTACGCACACACACACACACACACACACACACCTTGCAGGCTTATGCACTTGTGTGTTACAAGTCAGGCTTCCAATGCATTCCATGTCATTTGTGTGCAACACATTTACCTCTTGGCATGCAGGCTTCCTGTCATCACAAAATGGGTGCCACCATACAGCAGCAGGACCAAGTCCTTCACCAGCAATGACGTTCCTGTGCAACATGCCAAATGGGCTCCAACAAACTTGAGGACTTTGACAAATGATCCAGTTCCAACAGCCTCCTGCAGCCAGCAAGATTTTGATCGAGTACCTATGACCCCTGATTACCTTATGTGGAAAGCTCATGCTACTGTTCTGGCAGAATTCGAAATGCATAGCTTCCAGCACTTTTGGTGGCAGCAAAACCTCGCATCTTGTCCTGGTCACTCCCTCCTTGCTTATACAATGTCAATTACCACTTGTCTATTCAGGTCCAAACTTTTCCTGTTGATTTATGTCAACACAGTTGAAGCCTGGACTTGACAATCTATATTGCTATCACTCAGGTATCTCTCTTGTTAATGCATTCAACTCATGCACAGTGCCTTCCAGGAGTGGCGACCTGTGCACATGCCATAGTAGTTTTTGCCTTTGCAACATGTCAATCCCAATTTCTTTCCCCTAGTTTAGGCATGCACATTAACTGACGCTGTTAGACTCAGCTTGCATTCACTACCAATTGAGATGGACCAACTTCACAGACCATCTGTTCCCAGACAATGTAGAGAGTCTGCACGCTTTCTAGGGAATCCCTTTTTGTCCATATGAAATGCAGGAATGTCTGCAAGGTGGTTTCAGACCGTTCAGACGTGACGTTTCCTTGTTTGTATACCGTATGTATCATATATGAGCATGTACTGATGTTGTTCACTTATCAAGCCTTGCACATTGTAAGCTAGTTGGCTGTCTGACCTGTGGCCAATCACCTGTCAGAATTTCAGCTGGATTGAGTAAACACATGCTGCAAATATTGCCAACACAAATGAGCTTTGCATGAAGATTCATGCATACGCACGCTTGTGCCTGGCTGGAGTTCAATGGCAACATTGTGTCAACTCACAGAGTACTGCTGCCATTTGGCTGCAGCCAATGATCTAAGTTCAATGACTGTACACTGTTCTGCTGAACTTCAGCCAGTTTGATATCCACTGCCTTGCCTACCCGTAGTTCTTTTAATGTTGGTCGGTAGTCTGTAGCTGTAGACTCTGTTGGTGTGCAGGAGCTTTTAACCCAAAGCAGGGTCACATAAGGCCTGCATTGGACGTTGTCTTTTGTGTTGCGGTTCACATGTCTGGTCAACAGACTGTGCTGCATGATGCAGGCTAGCTTGCTCAAAGGCTAACATTAATGCAACAAGGCGCTGTAAGCTTGATTGCACTTTTCTTCCCATTTTTGCAAAATTGCAAGACACCGACAGCCTGGTTGCCCTCGTTATGTATGGCTGTTCTGGTTGTTCAAGTCTATCAATTTTGGCGGCAGCAAATTACAGCCTCAAGCTTGCACATAGTACCCTTGAATGGATTTAGATGAACATAATTGTCCATCAGTTGGTTGACCATCCTCCATCCAGCATGCATTTGCTCTCATAATCACACAGGTAGTCAGGCACAATCTGACCACCAACAGCAGACCAGCAACAGCATGTTACTGCTTTACTCATCCAGCAATAGGGGCCTTAATCTTCTTCACCTTGCAGCTGAGTGTGAAGCGAACTTGCCGCGGCAGGCGATGCTCAGCGCCGTGAGGCTGCCAAGAATTTTAGCGCATCGTCCGCGGCATGCCTGTCTTTTCGAAAGGGAGCCGATTTCACGACTCAAGTAGCTCCTCACACCGTTCCTGGACCGTTCTCCGAAAGGTTGGTGAAGGCCAGTCTGCAGAGGTTTACTCTGTGCGATGTGAGGATATTCCGTCGACTCAGGTGTGGCATCTGGAATGCGCTTGAGGATTTGTACCATATTCGAAGCTCACGCTTTCGTATGCCTGCCAGTTTGCAGTCAAGATCGAGCGAGAACCTGGGATCAGGACTCTCAAAGCGGAGCTCAAGGTATTGTGGCCCAGTGCAATTTTGCAGCTTTCACATTTGTTAGAATGTGTCATTGACGTCCAGACCCAAGAATAACTAAAATTTTGTGGGAAAGTGCCTGACCTAGCAGCTTTTCTGCTTGTCAGGTGCTTAAGCAGCTGCAAGACAGTCCGCATGCTTGCCAGCTTGTGGAACATGGCATACACCAAGGTCATGACTATATCGTGATGGAGCTTCTGGGGAACAATGCTGTTGAGCTGCGCAAATTGCAGGCTCCTCAAGGGCGCTGGGGCACCCATACTGTAAAACAGATGGGTGAGAACTGCCTTGCAGCCTGTTGGCCTATGTCACTAAGACATCATGCTAACGAATACACAGGAATACACAGCCAATGCACTATCAGACTTGCCTCTGCATGGTTTCTCGTCAAGGTGAAAGCAAATGGCTGGCCTTGTGATACAACTTGCAATGTATTGCAGGTCTGCCAATGCTGGCTGCATTGCAAGAAATGCATGGCAAAGGTCTGATCCATCGTGACGTCAAACCAGCCAATTTTGGTGTCAGTCCACCAGGCTACACAATGACCAGTGGCGAAAACTTTGAGGGTCAGCATCAGCTTGCTTACACTCCTTGTGACATGCCCATCACTCATTGAAAGCAATATGCGCAATGGGTTTCCATGTCCATGCCAGTAGGCATGCATACTCTCCGGTGCTTGCCAGTACTTATTGCACCTGTTGTCAGTGCACCAAGCACAAATGCAGATTTGCGGTTGCGCACAGTATGTCTTGCGCACAGTATGTCTTCATTGAGTACATCATTACCATGATCATGCATCCTGACTCTTTGCTCTTGCTCCACACCTGTGGCGGTGCATAGACTTGCACAACAGCTGCAGCAATTGGCTTCAATGCATGCTGCAGGCACACTGAAGGTCATAGACTTTGGGTTGTCCAAGAGGTATACAGACGATCAGGGGAGGATCATACCCAGGAGGGAGGGGCGGGCGGGCTTTAGGGGCAGCACGGCCTATGCCTCCATCTATGCACATGAAGAGCTTGAGCAAGGTGATGAATCCCACTTGCCAAGCTGCAGTGTCTGCTGATACAACAGATCCTTTTTACAGCAGAGGCCTCCAAAGCATTGCTGCGTCGCTTGTTGCCTCATGCTTGTTGTGGGCTTGAGTCCTCAGCATTGATTCTAGCCATGCCATGTTTTGTGGTTTGTGTCTTGCAGCAACCCAGCATTGGTTCTTGCCATGCTGTGTTTTGTGGTTTGCATCTTGCAAAACCCAGCAAGCTCTTCTCAATCCCAGAACACCTATTTTAATTGACAACCGTCATGCCTAGACTGGAAATGTACACTCAGAAAAGCCTGGGGACAGTAAAAATACGTTTCTACATTGTGGGGATGTTTTACCTCTCTGGTCACAGCAGCAGTGTGCACGCACAGGTCGCAGAGATGACTTGTGGAGCTGGTTGTATGTGCTGGTGGAGATGTTGGATGGCGGCTTGTGTTGGCGTATTGGCAAAGACAAGGCAGACAGGCGGGCAGAAGATGCAAGCCGCCACCTCAACAGCAAGCACATGGATGCTGAGAAGCAGAAGAAGAAGGAGATTGCGCTGAAGAGGAAGCAGGCTGCACTGACAGATCCTGATCTGTTGACAGCCAATGTGGTTTTGCCAGGTGCAGAATAAGTGCTCATTTTTGCAGAGTATTTTGAGCCACAACATGTGCAACAAGTGAATGCCCTTGCAGTGCAAGTGATTTTTGCAGTCCACACTCACACGACGTACTGGGACTTCCCGCTCCTGCTACTTTGTCATGCATGCATTTGATGGACCGCAAGTGCCAAGTCTACAACACGCAGTTGTCAACTGGCTGTCCGCCATGCATTTGCAGCAGTGTCAGCAGCTGTGTTGCTTCCTGTCAGACCTGCTCTGGCTGATCACTCTTTGCCACTTGAGAAACACTTGTACACCAGCCATGTATCCATGTGTGGCTACACCACTTCTGCAGATGCACTCAAGGCCATTTCCAGCTACCTTTACACCCTGGACTTTGCTGATGAACCAGATTATGACCGGCTGCGCACTGACCTCACCAGCATGCCAGATGGCTACCCTGCTATGAAGCATCCACAAGCACATGGTCAAACCTCTCAGACCTCCAGTTACGCTCCAACTCCAGCTGCAAGCCCTAATGCATCCCAGGGTCCCATACCCAGCATGCCATACCCACCTGCACACCCCTCATATAGCTCAGCTCCTGTACAGTACCCTGAGGCTGCTTGGGGGTCTGCACAAGCCCCCTACGAGTCTGGGGCTCTGCAGCCTGGTGCAACTTGGCAGCAGGGGTATGCCTCAAATGGGCACGTTAGAGATAGTCCCAGAGAGTACGCTGGGGATGACAGAAGCAGCTGGGATCCTGCTCAGCATCAGCACTGGCACACAAATGTGCATGTAAGCTTTCCTGACTTCCTTTGACGCACATCATGAGCTGCTTGAAGACTAATCATTAATGCTTGGCTGCACAAAATGGCATACTTGGAGCTGCTGGTCAAGCGTTGAATTTGTTGTGCACCATACCCCAAGTCTCATGGCATCTTATGCAAAGTTGCCCCTGATTCTACTGAGCTTCATTAACAACACAGCCTCTCCCACCAATCCATTCAAGCTTTGCACACACTACCTTGTGCGTGTGTGTGCCACCCAAGCACATTGTGTGTTCACGCAGGCACAGCACAATGGGTACGCCAGTGCAGCTGCCATTCCTGACACACCAATGTCACCTCTAGAGGAGAGGCAGGGGTACTCTCCACACGCCCACCCGCATGGGCCGGGCCACAACTCTCCGTATCACATGCAAGGTAGTGTCACACAGCTGGTTTGACCAGCCACACACTCTGTCTCTGGCACAGCTGCAGTCTTGCCAGTATTGCAGGCAGCTTAGTACATGCCAGCTGCAGCTCATCACAGATGTGGTTGAAGAAGATACTGAGCTCATAGCTGCTGGACAGGCAGCATCATGTATCAGTTCATACCCCAGACTGGGTATCAAATGAACAATGATTACCAGTTCAAAGGCCAATCAACCACTCTGGCTGATACCTGCTTGCCACCGTTGCCAGGGCCACCTTCTGACCATGCTAGACCCACTAGTTGAATTTGCATCATATGTGACATTGCATGTGTAGGGCTCGATATGGCCGCCTGCGCGTTTTTGTTTGTGCAGTCTTGTCTGCGTTGTGGGGCAACTTTTGCTTTGTACAGGCTCAGTGCCAAACGGCAGAGGTCCAGAGTTAGACGAGATCAAGAGGCAAGCCCAGATGCATCTGCAGAAGAGCCTGGCAGGCAACCATCATCACCATCAGCAAAGTGGGCCGGCTGGAGCCTGGCCTGCAGCCAGACATGCATCTCCCCTTGGAGTTGGCTCTGCTACAGGTCAGTCAAGTATGCAGGCACTGAGAATATCAGAAATTGCCTCTACAGTCTGCTTGCTCGTTCACTGCCTGTATGTTTGCCTGATGCTTGATTGCTTGACGCTTGAATGCAGGGTGTTTTTGCAACTGTGACATTCATTCATGTATGGACATGCTGATCTTACCTGGGCAGCCTGATATAATACTTGGCTTCTCATCAAATTGACACCAAAAGGTGTAGTCTTTTCTTTTCTGTTCTTTTCTATGGACATGCTGATGCAGGACACCTTGGCAACATGGGCCCAGCCAATGGGCACCACAGGAGCAGCAAAAGAGGCAGATCTGCTGAGTCAGACCCTGAGGGTGGCAGCAAAAGATCTCGGCTTGGAATGTCGGCACCCGCCCTTCAGCCTGGTGCTGTAAATGGATTTGACCAGGCACAGCTTGGTCAAGCTTGGATCCCAGACGATGCTGAGGGTCCTCCTGGCTCTCAGGCAGATGCCGGTGTTCTTGGTGTGCTGGAGATGGTGCATCAAGTGCACAGCAATCAAGTGTCTCAGGAAGCATGTGAAGCCAAGAACCAGCTTCGAACTCTAGATGCTGCTGAGGGTATAGGCGTGATGGCTTGGTTGATCGATGGCATGCTGTCACAGCGGACGGATCCAGATTCGCATGCAATGATTGCAGATTGGGTCACTGATCTTGCTGATTTCGCCAAGCATAGAATACAGATGAGCAGCACTTGACCTTTGCTGTTTTTATTCTGCTGCTTTGCCCGTATGTATGACTCAAATGACTTTGCCCCTGCTGACTTATGCATTATTATTGCTGGAAATGTATTTATACACTCGGATTAGCATCGCATTGCTCAGAACACCTTTTTGTTGCTAATGTTGCACATGCATTTACTGGCTGCACACAGCTGTTACTGACACAATAGCATTTGCTGGCTGCACACAGCTGTTACTGACACAATACAGGTGCGCCATCATACTAAAGTTATGCAGAGCACTGCAGGCCTGTCAGCAGGCAAAATCATCACCCCAAGTTTGCGCTGGCTGGCTGCTCTTGGCACATCAGCTGTTGTAGCATGCACGCTTTTTGAGCTTGTGTCACTTGATGACTTGAACGCAAATTTGTTCAGTATGTCAATTTCATATCAACGTTTGGTCTACTTCAGGACTGCTTGTTCATTCAACACTGTCTGAGTTTGACTGTTGAGCGGAGTTCACCGCCAGCGCCCTGAGTGCGCTCTGCTTCTCAGTGGTGCTGGACAGGTGAAAATTGGTATACGTGGGTGCTAACTGGTAATGCAACACTCTGCCAGACATAAACACATTCGTTTGCAAGCACATTTCAGCATAGATATATTGATGCTGCTAATGCGCAGCTGCTGCCTTCAAAGCTTCTTTAGGCTCAGGCTGCTGTTGTTGACTCGCTGGGTTCCAGGCAGCAGCAACTTCCTCGACCTGGTCATCTTTACTTGTCGTTCCCAGCAACACCTTGAACAAGTCTCCATGCACATAGTCGTTTTCCACCACGCTGACAAGGAACCAGTGATCTACAATGTCCTGAATAATCTTGTATGATCTGGAATTCTTCTCATACAAATTTGCCCAATCTTCTGTCCACAGCTGAAATGCTTCATCCTGCGCACCATCACAACATGTATTTGCATTGCAGTCCAAATAGCAAAGGTTAAAAATCTGCCTGTATGCAGGCTGAAGCTCAAGCTGTTAACGCCCAACATGACAAAGCAGGCAGATAATAAGTGCCATGCAAAGCACCAGCATGACAGCTGTATCAGATGCTTGAGGCAAATGATGACAACACGCCGCACATGTAATCTTCCTTTGAAACGCATTACACCGGTGTATGACAATAACCCAAAAAAATGAATCTTGCACAAGCAGACTGGGCAGCTGATGACTAGCTGCAGCATGTCAGCAACAAAAACAGCTAGGTGAGAGCTGACCTTCCAGACTGAGAAGGAATGTGGATCCACTACGGTTGGCTGCACAACCTCCTTGCCAGGAAACACACCCCATGTCACAGCATTCACATCTGACTGCCCTACATTGCTGCGCACCTGCACACCAACCCGACGTGTGAACAAAGCTGGCTAAGACATACTTGTTGCACCATGGTATGATTTGCAAGATCAAGTCACCAAAAGGGACCAATGATCCTGCTTCATGGACAACAGATCAAAAGCATTAGAGAGCACCAGGGCATGTGCAATCATTTGTGTGTTGCAGGGCAGAATGCTGCTTGCTCAGAGCAGATACAGTGTTGACCAAAGTGGCTGCTTACCTTGCCCTTACTGTTAATGGCCATATATGTGATGCTTGACTGCTTTTGCAACCGTTGCTCAAGACTTTCCAGCTTCTCAGGGGAGACAAAGAATTCAACATATGCCTTCTGGTACACGTACCTGCAGAGGGACCAGTCAAAACAATTCAGCAGCTGACGCATGAATGAGGGCTGTAGATCTGGGCAAGCAGACAGCAGCGCTATAATTCACAGACACAAGAGCTGATGACCTGCTAAGGTGCGTGTCAGCAAGCTACAAGATGTGGGACACATATATCTTCCAGCTAGCATGAAATAGCTAGTGTGCTTTTCACAATCTAGCAGCACAATTGGCATTACGCGCAATAGGAGTTACTTTATAGCAATATGCAATGTCTGTCCCTGTTGCGTAGCGATAAGAGCAGCAATCCCTCATCATAGCGCTGAATTGGCCAAGTTACTCACCCATCAGGTCCACCCCAACCAACCTTTGCATCAGTGCTGGGGGCCCCATTGACTTGTGGTTGGCTGTTGATGGTCAGGTAGCCTTGTGCGTTGAGCTGCTGCAGCTGGCTCTGAATGGTGCCTGTCTCCCTATGAAAACCTTCCATTTCACTCCAAGGCAACATTCCAAGATCCCCTGCACACAACAACATGTAAAGCAAGCAGCACCCTCATCCACAGAAACAACACTCAAGCCCTTGTAATCAAGACAATGCCTGCATCTTGCCGCCTTAGTGCAGCCACTTGTTGGGGAACTGATGACAGAGTTCTGGAAAACCCATAAGACGCAGAGAAAAGAAAGGCGTTTACTGCACTGGGTCATGCCTGGCACTGAGCTTCTTACGCTCATAAGAAAAGCTCACAGACCTGCAAGCTTACATGCAGCGGAAGCGACCAGGAGTATGTACCAACAGAGCAAGAGCAGGCATACCTTGTGCGTATTTGACAAACACCTTGTTCACATCATCTATTTTGCTCAAGCTGGCTCCCCAGCACTGCTTAGCTTTCTCTTGCCTCTTGGAGCTGTTGGTGTGACGCCTCATGAATTGGTAGTCGTTCAGCGTGCCATAAGCAGGGCTCTTGGCATTGCCCCATCTGCAGCAACAGCATAAGGCTGGTTTCCATGCCCCACGGATCGCATGCCAAGCCAGCCGGCCCATGGTCTACTTGCAGAGAATGTCTTGACATGCGTAGGCACTGCAAGATGCTGCTGCTGTTGCCGCAAAGGCTTTAATACAAAACAACATACATGATGCCAAGTCTGGTTTCCACTCCCCGCAGATTGCATGCCAAGCCAGCCAGCCCATCATCTACTCCCAACTGCCAAAGCTCCAGGACAAAACAATATAGATGATGCCATGAGAGTTCTGCATTGCAGAGTAGAGTATAGTGCAGTGCAGTGCAGAGTAGAGTATAGTAGAATACAGTGCAGAGTAGAGCACACCTGCCCTGTGGGTACTTGTCCCAGTCAGAGGTTCTGTTGATGTAGCTCTTGGGGCGGTTGGCCCAGAAGATGGGCCTCACTTGTTCTGCCTTCCTCCTCTCATTGGTGGGCTGCCTCCAGGGCAGAGACCGGTTCAACTGCACACACAACATGCACATCAGATATGGGTACCAAATGCCACAGCTGGGCTGCTTCCAGGGCAAAGACCGGTTCAACTGCACACACAACATGCCAGTCAGATGTAGCCAAATATCACAGCTGGCACACTGAACAACCCCATATAAGTTTCTTCACAGCAGTAGCACGGACAGACAAAAAGAAAAGGAAAGACTACGCCTACGCCTTTTGGCGTCAGTTTATATGAGAAGCCAAGTATTATACCAGGCTGCCCAGGTTTGCACAGACACCATACCTGCAGTGAGCCTGTAAAGAAGTCACAGGCATGCAGCAGGTGTCACATGCACACATCAGGACATGTGTAAAAATCCAACAGACTGTACCAGTGCCAGAATGAGCACAATATGCATCAATCACATGTAGTTTTACAGCATACAGCAGAAGCAGCGAGCCCACCTGACTTTTATTGATGAGACCTAGGTTCTCCAGAATTGCAACAGAGCTGCGTTCTGTATTGAGGGTGTACATGTGAAGCCCAGGCGTGCCAGAGTCCAGGATCCTCTTGCACATGCGAGTGCCCAAATCAATGCCAAAGTTCTTCACTGCTTCGTCGTTGTCTTTGATGGACTCCAGAGCCGCCTCAACCTCCTTGGGGACGTGAGTCTTACAGAATCCGGTCATGCGCTTGAAGCCGCCATAAGTCATGATGGGCATCACACCTGGAACAGTCCACCAATCATCAATGATAATGATAAAATCACTTTCCAGCTCGTGATGAGCTAGGTACGCGCAGGACCAATCCATCAAGGTGTTCAGGAAAGCACAGGTTGTGACCAGATTCTGCTTCTTCCATGTGCAGTCTAATTATTGGGCTTGAACAACACCCAAAACACACACTGGTAATGCCGGACTCTTGAATTTGTATGCGCTACACATCCCTTGCACTTGATGCCACAAGCAGTGTATGCAGTGATACACAGTTCTTACAGCTGCTTTGGTCCACTGCAACATGCCTTCATTGTTTGAATCCAAGCCAAGAGGGTGATCACGCTAAATGTGATCCTACGAGTCAGGCAGTGGACCAAAGCAGCTATACGAACTCTGTTGGAAGTGCTCCAACCTGGGATGATGGGGCACTCAATGCCAAGAGCTCTGCAGTCTTGAGTGAACTTGATGAACTTCTCCACATCATAGAACAGCTGAGTGATGATGACTTGTGCGCCTGCTTCAACCTGCACACACAGCAATACCATCATACCAAACATGTGCACAGTAAGGACAGTCCCTGCCCTGCAGCAAACTCGTGATGTTTTTAACACTGCTGCTCCCAAAATTAAGAGACAAAACGACTGCACTTTCAGGTTGCAACACCAGAGCTAGCACCAGGCTGGCCCTAACAGCATAAAACAACAGGGCTATCACCCTGCTATCAATGTCAGGAAAATGCTGCTGCAAGCTTGACTTCAACAGGACTAGTACAAGCTGACTCAAGCAGTTCCAGGTGAAAATTTCAAGACATCCTGGCCAATTACTATAGTGAGCAGCGGGTACGGATGCCAATTAGGAATCAAGCATGTCCAAAGTTGCAACTGTGCCTAGGCAGCAGAAAGGCTGCGTATTGCTTGCATAAGGATGTCCAGCCAATCCCTTACCTTCTGCTTGAGGTACTGCAAATCACTCTGGTATGCGCGTTCCATCTCCTCTGCATCATCTGTGATGACCTCAGGGTGCGCCTCAGGGTATCCAGCCACTGTGATGCCAAAGTAATCCCCATAGTTCTCCCTGAAGCTACCAATATGACCCATGAGAACAGAATGACTGACCAGTAATGCCTGGACAGTCTGTTTTGTTGGAAGGCTTACACACAGTGATGACAGTGCAACAACCAGCTGTAATGAAAGCAAGTAGTCCCAGTAGTCTGCGAGGCTTTGGTCAAATGCCTGCTAAGAGCAAACAGCAACAAACTCCCAGCCCTGTGTAACTCAGCTACTACCAGCATAGGCCATTGAATGACAGAAAAGCAATTTGTTGTGCTGGGGAAAAGGATATGCAAAGGTTGCTACAAACACCAGATGGAGAACATGCAAAATCAGTACAGCATCTGTCATCAGGCAAGCGCGTTTGTATGTCTTTAGTATGCACATGAAGCTGACCTGATGTATTTCACCAGATCCAAAGCACATGCAAATCCTCCCTCCACAGCCTCAAAGTTGTCTTGACCTTTAGGTGGATCTCCTCGAAGAGCAAGGATGTTTTGGATGCCAACTTCTTTCAGCTGAACAGCATTCATGACTTTCAGTTCTACCATGCAGTGATTGCAATGCTGATGCTGTTTCAACTTTGTGCGGACAAGGTCACCATGACATCACGGAGACAATATATCCCTTTTTTGTTGCTGCGGGATATATTGTCTCCCGCAGCAACAAAAATGTCATACCTTGTCCAAAGCCTCACGCAATTTGTCTTGAGGCATGTTGGTGCATGTCAAATGCATCATAGTCTCCACACATACCTGCAATTATAGAGACAGACTTGACGTGAGCAGGCACAGTAGGCAGCACTTTTATGACACTCTGCTTTTGCACGTGTATGTGTGAGTGCGCCCGAAACACAAGTTGCATCCTCACACTTGCGCGCGAATGCAGCATAGCCAACCGTACCATGTTCTGCATTTTGCTTGCAATCTCAAGGGTAAGATCAGCTGTAGTGCCGCCGGCACCCCAAGTGATATCGCAGAAGGTAGGATCATGGGTGGCCATGCGATCCATGCGGTCAAACAAGTTTTCCACTCCCTGCAAGTTTAAGCGATGCTAAACACGGACTCGCAACGTCCAACGTTTAAACGGGACGACATGCTTGTGAAACAGGCGTTACCTCCTCCGTTCTGGGAGGAAAGAACTCAAATGAAAAGAAAAGCTCGCCAGCTTTCTGGGCAGCGTTCATCTTGTCGACGACCTTCATATTGATCGAGGACACGGACACTCGAACGGGTTGCTCGTTCAAGCTAGCTCCCTGTTGATTATTTGAGACTCACAGAAAACTGCTCCAGCAAAAGCGTTGACTGTTCGTGGGGTTGCGCACTAATCCGATGCGGTCAATGATAGATCGCAGTACAGTGGTGATGCGCGAACTGGCCACGGCTGATACCTTCTGCTGCAACCGGGGATCGTGCTGCAATCGGCATCGTGGCCATTTTGGCCATACGCTACGTCCTCCGTCAGCACGGAGAACTCCATACCTTCCTCGCCATTTTAAAAAAACTCTGTATTATCCCACGTATGCTCGTGACGGTAGTTGACTTGTTTGACTTTCAGTCTTGTTTCACACCAAGTCCAGCAACCCATATGCTGTGACAAAGGGTTGAATGAGCTGAGCAAGACCTGACATGATCTGAAATTGCGTTAAAACAAGTGCCCTTACTCAGGGTGTGAGACAAGTCGAATACTTTGTTCGCATAACCCAAAACTTTCCCGCATGGTGAGCCTCGTCCTCTGTTCAAGCTGAAACGGTATGCAATATTTCGTGACTTCCTCTGAAACTGTTTCTTGTGTGTCGCAGTCGATCTTGTGGGAAGAGGCTGCCGCAACTGGCCAGGTTCCAGAGCCTCGGTCTGGACACTCGTTCAGTACAGTTGGGGGCAGACACTTCCTATTTGGTGGTTCTGGACGCAAGGATGGTACGCTCCGGCCATGCTCAATTTCTATAGCTTGCTGCTGTACCTCTTGGTGACCTTACCCAAACACATCCTCGTCCTGTGACGATCTCTCTTGGTGTGACAGGAAAAGCAACATCGTTCAATGACCTACACATTTGTGATGTGTCAAGTCCAGAGGAAAGCAAGTGGTCTGTCATGCAAGCTGACAACCCTCCTCCGTCGCGCGCTCGTCATACTGCTGTTGTGGTGAGACTCTTCACAGCTAGCCTGCAAGCTATGCTTGATTTGGGGCTGATGACTTTGTTTAGGCCACATATTGAAGTGTTGAGCATATCAAGCTGTGTGCCCAAGCTTACTTGACATACATGGTATGCAGCTGGACCAAAAGCGTTTACTGATATTTGGAGGCATCAACCGCCGTATCAGATATGATGACGTCTGGGTGTTGAATGTCGCTGACAAGAAGTGGGAGCAGCCAAAGATTGAGGGCCCATGTCCTGCTGCCCGCGCTCACCACACAGCCACCAAATGTGGCAACAAGATCCTAGTCTTTGGAGGGTATGCCGGAAACGGCAGGGCCCTTGGTGATCTGTGGATCCTTCACCTGTCAGAGGACTGTGTTCCTTTGCGCTGGGAAGAAGCCTTGCTCTCAGGCGCACCACCCACTCCTCGCTTTGACCACTGTGCTTTCATCTTCCCAGTCACACCCAACAGCTCCACCTTTGACAAGTACATGGTAATGGGAGGCCGGGACAACTCATCACAGTTCAGCGACAGCTACATGCTGGATCTGAACAAGATGGCCTGGGAGTCGGATGCCAAGCCTCCTGCCCTCACCTACGAGCTGTGCAACAACCTGTGTGACGATATTGAGAGCGTCCCATATCACAAGGTTTTCACCTTTGGTGGCAAGCGTGGCGCAACAGATTTCCAGAACGTGGTGGAGGTCATGGACTGCGGCATGCAGTTCTGGCATCAGCCTGAAGTCCAGGGGACGCCACCTTGCCCAAGGTATTTACAAACTGCAAACTGCAGCCATGTTGCTGGCATCAATTCTTTCCTGAGCAAGACTACACCCATGTGTCACCTGCGCCTGTTGAAAGTCCAGGAGCCTGCTGACATCCTTCTTGTTGCTAAACTTGGCTGTGACCGCACACTGCGCGGGCATGATCCATGAACTTGAAGCAGGCCTCTTGTTGTGGTTCTTATCGCCGTGAGTGCTGCAGGGAGGATACTGCCTGGGTGTTTGACATCAAGACCTGCTGCATGTATCTCTTTGGTGGCTGGTCAAACCGCTGGCTGGGTGACACCTGGAAGGTCAATGTGTCCCCCATCATTGGCCCACCCTACGCCTGCACAGCAGTTGAGCCAGACATCGGGCCTGTGTTTGGCAACTCAGAGATCATCATCAAGGGTCTTAGATTCACGTAAGTTTGGTGACAATAATCAATCCTGGACTGCCATTGCAAGTCTGCATTGCTGACAGTGTCTGAGCGTCACCATATGGGCATGCCAGTCTTCTGCTGTAGTTGGTACGTTGCTTTTGTAAGCTCTGTACAAGCAGCTCTTGTGCTATGCAGTGATGGCAAGTGTCAGGTAAAGTTTGGCACTGGCAAGAGTGAGATCATCCAGGATGCAGAGTATGTCGACCCCTCAACTCTCAAGTAAGTCCGTCAATTCAGTGTCAGGATTGCCTGCTCTGCCAGTTGTAATGCATGTGCCATCTGCATCATGATCTGATGTGTCTGCCCTCTTGCAAGTCGCGGCAACACCCACGTCATCTGCTGCTAGCTTGACTGCATTAAGCAATAAAGACACAGCCGCCTTTTCCGAGGAGTGCTTACTCGCGCAAGGTTGTGAGGCATACTGTGTACCTGGCCATGGTTTCTCATGTGTGCTCTCCTGACTGCAGGGTGAAGACACCCAACTATGAGGTGTACGGCGCAATGACAGTTGACATTCGTGTCAACATCAGTGGAGAGGGCTGGACTGTCAACAAGATCCAGTTCAACTACTTCGCTAACACATCTGCCAAGAACTGCTTGGCTTATGGACCAGGCCTGCTCCCCCAGGTGAGAAGTGCAGGCGTCACTTGGTGGTCTATTATATTAAAACTCTTGCCACATCAGAAAGTTGCAGCAGTGAGTTGGCTTGTACTGCTGCCTCACGTCACACAACACTGTCAGTCAATGTTTGTGAACGCAAATGCAATAAATGCTTCCTGTCTGTGTTCTGATGCACCATTAAAATTGCACATGTGACAGTGGGCATGTCAGTGCAAGTGTCACTGTTGGGCTATATGTATGCAGGGTCAAGTGTTTGGTGTGGAGATGCCATTCATCATACAGGCCAAGGACACCTGCAATAACAAGCGTAGCAGTGGCGGCGACCTGTTCACAGTAAGCCTTACCCTTGGCCTCTTGCCCCAACAGGCGTCAGTGGAAATACCTGCAATCAACATGCCTGTCATGCTGCAGTGTACATCATCAGTTCTTTGGCAGCAATACAGCATCACTGGCCTTGTCAAAAGCATGTAGCTGCAATCATACCTCATCAGCTGATCAAATGCATGATGAATGCAGTCTGTACAGATTGAAAAGCGTATTTGCAGCAGCGGGTTAGAGTGTTCTAATTGTGTTTGGCAGGTACGTGTTGTAGCAGCAGAAGGGGAGATGCAGGGTGGCAGCCGCATTGCGGACCTCCACAACGGCTTGTACGAAGTCTTTTACACAGCTCCAGCCACAGGAGCCTTCTTGGTGCATGTGGAGTATGCAGATGCAGGCCTGAACCCTGTGCCTGTGGGCATCAGGGGAAGTCCTTTTGCTGTGGAATGCACAGACCCCTGGACCAAGTTTCGGGTGCTGGGAGCTTTGCCTGCCAGACGCCAGGTGTGTACAGCCACTTGGTTGCAAGTATGCTGATCATTCTTGACCACAGCAGCAAATTTGTGCCATGATTAGCAGCCGGTGTCCTGTAAACACCCCAAGTGCAGTCAGCCCCAACACAATGTTCCATGACGTCAGCAGACTTGGCGCTCAAGGGCTGCCTTGCTTGAGCCAAAGCAGTTTATATTGTGTGTCGTCCATAATCACAGGCAGCAGAGCAGAATTTTGATGCAGCATGTCATGCATTGCTGTGCAGAGATTGCCATGACACATGCTGCTATGTCAGGTTGAGCCTCAGCCCACATGATGTGACCTGCAGGGACTCAGCATGTTCACAATTGCCGATGACTTGGTGGTGTATGGCGGCGATAAATCAGGCTTGGCAGTCTGCACCATGGCTGGAGCAGATTGGAAGTGGGCTGCTCCTGCCATTGCTGGTGAGTATATACAGCATCGCAAATGTTCTGCTCTGACCTCAACATGCCTTGATATGGTGGCTGCGGGGAATCAGTCCATGCGCAAAGATAGTTCATTACATCAACAGAAATTCTTTAGTCAGTCGTCTGTTTTTGCAACGACGTCTTGAGCTTGCCTTGCATGCTTGCTGAAGTATGTGGTACAGCATGAGAGAACATCTTGACAGCATTGACAGATCAGCAATAAGCACAGGCTGATCAGCCATTAAAAGCACCGGCTGGTCAGTGACAGCCGTTAACTGTTTTATAGGCAAAGTGCCTGTGTCCCGCAAGTTTCAGAGCCTCACTGCAATGGGCAGCCAAATGGTCATGTTTGGCGGTCAGTCCCTGGAGGACAATGCAGACTTGAATGATCTGTTCTTCCTGACCAAGGTGAGAGCTCCTGCATGCAGTCAGCATTGTTGTCAAGGTGCTGAAGCATTGACACGTCTTTGGGGCCACCGTCATCTTGGTTTGCATCTCTGCTCCATGGTTCAAATGTCTGCTTGCAATGGTCACTACAAGTCGACATTATTCTATATTCAGCACATGCCAATGCACAACATGACACTCAGATACAGAGGTCGGCAAGCATATCTTTGAGCAAGGGCTTGAATTGCTATGTTGACTGAGCCGCCTTTCTTCTGCAGACTGCTGATGGGTACTCCTGGACTAGCCCAGAGGGTGTGACAGGCTTTGTGAGGGCTGCTCTGCCTGACAGCCCCAGGAGCAGAGGATGATGCAGCATCAGCCGCTGGTCTGCAACACAACAGCACAGCCACTGTTGCCAAGGATGTAGGGCACTCCATGAGCATCACAACCACTTCACAAGAATTTCAACAGCAAGATAGGCATAAGTTGCTGATGTAGAAGGGACGTAAGTCTTGCTGTTTGGCAGTGCCTGACAGAAGCTCATGCTATGTGCTGCTGCACTCAAGTGCAGTTGTATGCTGCACTTGAGTGCAGCATGCAATGTAGTTGAGTGTAGCATACAGTGACACGGAGGTGTGAAACTTACATCTCTCCTCCTTGGGATACACGCCGGGCTTGCTCCATGACTTCCTGGAAGTCCTTTGGCTCCCCGGTCAATCGCCTGTTCAGCTCTGTGATTGTCACCTTTGGTACGGGCTTCCTGCGGCCCCCTGCACACCAAATCCAGGTGTGAACACCATGGGGACTCTGTATGTACTCATTGACTGCACGACCTTTCACAAGATCTCTGACGCATCAAGTGCAGGGGGGTTCAAGAGCATTTTACATATCATGGCAGTCTGAACAATACTATTTGGTGGGCAGTGAGCTATTGCAGTGAGATGTTGCAGAAAGGTAGGTGTGATAGAATGCGCTGGACTGTTTTGCAAAGCCACAAAGTCAATGTGCCGGATTAGCAGTTCACAGCCCGCAGCATCAGGAAGAAGTAAAGACAAGTTGAGATGAGAGTACACACGGCAACATGGTGTGCGCTCACCTGGAGCAACATCAATGGCTCGAGAGAACACTGTGACAAAAGCGTTTAGAGAGTACTGGTAGAAGGCGTGAATCTTGTTCAAGCTGTTCAGCAGGAAGAAGAGCATGGCTCCTCTGGCTGCTACTGTCCGGTACTGCATGTCACAGACAAGAAGTCTTAACAAGATGTATGATCTTGGACATTACAACTGGCGCTACTGAATGGTATAGCATCAACAGGCAGCAGTGTCAACACTTATTCACAAGGCACCTGTCATATTCAAGTCAGGTGTGGTGCACGCAGTGTACAAGACACACCTTGTTTCTGGCTTCATTGATCTGCTCCTCAGTGGTCTTGGCCTCTGCTACCTTCTCACTGATTTCATCTGCCACTCGTTTGCTCTCTTCCAGTGACTCAATGAGCGCCAGGTCCTCTGTCATGTCACCCTCTGCTGAACTCAGCTTGTACAGCAGGTCATCCTCAAGCTGCAGGCAGGCACATTCGTCACAATCAGCCTTGCACAGACCAGATACTTTGCTTGTCATAACAGAAATGGACAGCCCAGTCAAGCTGTTGCATGACAGCGCAGCATCAGAAAAGACTGAGATGAGCAGCTTGGAGAACAGTCCTTCGCAACATCAATGCGTGGGTGGACCATATGTGGGTTACACATCCTGTCTCTGACCTGCTTAAGCTTGATAGTGAAGTCAGTGTTCTGAATGATGAGCTGCGTCTTGGTCTCCTCAAGATCTGGGCGCTCCTTGTTGACAACAAGGGCCAGCAACTGGTCCTCCAGGCCACTCTCAGTGACAGTGAAGTTGATGAGGGTGGTCTCAGCCTGGATCTCAGGGGGGTAGTGGGGGTTGCTGAGCTTGGTGTGGAGGATCAGTTTGAAGTTCTTGTTGTACTCCACATCCTTGTCTCCCAGCTTGACATACAAGCTACGTCCCTGTACCAGTCAGGATTGCTGTTTGACTCTGACTTCACATGGATTGCATCCGATCAGCTGAATAGCTCACACAAGGTGAGCTTATTGACACTTTGTCTGTGCCAGATGGGTTCAATGAGCTCTCCTGGCTTGTTCCGCAATAGGACAAAATCAAAACAGCTCTCTTTACACAAAACAAACACTGTTGGGAAAGATACCTTCTTGAAGGTTGAGCGAGTGATGACCGGGTTGAGCACAGCATCAATGTTCTCGCCCATGTTCTCAACAAGGACAGAGTGGCCGGCCTCCATGGCCCGCTCCATGACTGTGACAGTGCTGGCCACCCCCATGCGCACCACATGCAGGTTGTGGGCGCTCTCCCTCTCCTTGATCCACACAATACCCTGCACCACACATTTTTGTATTTAGTCATGATATTCCTATTGTATACCCCGATGGTTGCTGACAAAAATTACATTCCTGCCGAGGCTAAGGCGCCACCCCGTGAAGGGGACATTGCTGCTCTTGACATCACCACTTTAGGCACAGCCTTGATTGAAGGCAGTGCATCAATGGGCATGGCACAGCAGCAGAGAATCAGGATGCACCAATCTGACGTGAAGCAAAGCATGTCTGTGATTGGACTGGGACCATTGCAGCATCACCAACACTGATTGTGTTGCTGCCAGGGCATTTGCTTCAGTAAAAGCCCTTCTGACATGTGTTGCAGTGAAGCAAATGCAGAGCAGAGGTGCACCGTGATTGTGTCCTGCCCCTTATGCAGCATAACTGATCAGGAGCCTTTGCTGCACAGCAATGTGAGCTTACCTGAAGCTGGGGGTCCATCATGAGAGGCCACCTCTCAGAGTTGGTGAGAATGGTTCCATTTTGCATGGAGGTGGGGTCACTGGGGAGATCCTCCCTGACCCAGCTTGCCACTGTGGCATCATCCACCAGCACCTTCAGAGGGTCTGAAATGCCAGCTGTCATGGGGGCGCCCTTGTCTGTGAGGAACTTGATCCACTCCTTGATGAGCTGGGAACGGAACTTGGAGGTGAAGGGACCGGCATAGCTGACAAAGGCAGCTGCTAGCAGCATGTCTCCAGTCAGCACCTGCATTCAGCTCAGTTTCATACATAATCTCCTTAAATAAGTTTGTATTTTATAGTCTGTCTTGCTATTGCTTGCCCTCTCAACAAGGAATGAAATGGTCATGTCTGCCATGGGGCCTCCACCAACACAGATGTAGGCTGGGGCACAAAAAACCCACACAGTGTGACATGGTCCTATTGCAGTGTGCCTCATGACTCCAATGCCAACAAGAGCACACACAGGGTTGTTGCTGTGCATTGGCAAAGACCCAAGGCAAACACGTGCAGGGAGTGACCTGGTAGTCCTTGCGCAGCTGCTGCACAGTGAGGGCCCAGCGGTCGCCCTCTGAGGCCAGAGCAGCAATGAGCCGGTTGGCCAGACCCAGCTTGCGCTGGCACCGCTCTGACTCAGCAATGGCAGCGTTCTTCTCTGCCAAAGCCTGCACAGCATCATTGTCAATGTATGATGCGCACCAAGTGAACTGCCTTGCTGTGAGAACGCCAAACTCATCAGGTCAGCATTGTTTGCAGGGTGGCCTACTTGCTACTGCAGCAAAAGTCAAGCGTGCAGATGCGCATTTTGCTGTGCTGTGCTTGTCACAATCCCTGACCAAAAGGCTGCATTCCTGTGTTTGCCAGGTACTCAGGACTTCTCATGTCATTACTGGCAAGAAGGCAAAACAATGGATCCTTTCTGGCCTACCTTGTTGTACTGGTCTTCCAGCTCCTGGACCTGTGCATTCAGCAGGGCCACCTTGTCCTGGACCTGCTTCAGGGTGGTGTTGGCGGCAGCCAGCTTGTCGTTGGCGCCCGCCAGCTCCAGCCTCTTGGGCTCCACCTCTGACACCACATCATAGTACTTCACAATGTTGATGGCCCAGTCACACAGCCCAGCAGCTGCCTTGGACTTGTTGGAGATGATGTCCCTGCGCACAATCCATCATAATGATAGTAAATAATAATAAGGATAACAAAATTACGTTTTTTTATCATTATTGTTTTTATGATTATTATTATTATTATTAGCGTTTTAAAGCGTAATAACAATGGATTTTGACGCTTTCCGATCATGATGAGCTAGGTACGTGCATGACAAGTCTTGTCTCTCCAGAGCAGTGTGTCTTGTGTAGGGCCTACTAATACGACAGTATCAACAATCACGCAGAAGCCATGTGTCAATATAACAGATGCCACACAAACGTGCAAGACAACAAGCATTTCAGCATACTGCATGTCAGACTGATGACTGTGATGAGCAGTGGAGCATATGCCAGAATGCGTCACATGCAGGCTGTCTGACGATACATGCTATTGTGCAAAAAGGGGTCATCATTTCACCTGTTGAAGTGAGGCAGTTCCAGGTAGGAGCGGGTGGCATCAAAACTCTTTTTGGGAATTTTGTTGTCGTCAATTAGGGGCTTGAAGGTCTTCAACCGGTCCAAGAACTTGTCCACATTGTTCATCATCTGTACACAACAACATGGATTGGCACTCCAGAGGGTATAAAGCAGTCATTTCTTAGCTGACATAAGTTGCTGACGTGCAGCCTGAGCAGGCTTGTACCACAGGCACTGTCCACAACACAGCTGTGGTTCAGACAAGACTGGCTGAGCAGAGCAGAAGGCATCAGCAGTGCAGTCTCACCTTACAAGCAGCCCCCCATGACTTGTCCTTGGGATTGCCCTCCAACAGGATGATGACAACAGCTGTGATGTCGTCCACACCTGGTGGTGGCTTTTTCAAAGACTTGGCCTCACCTGCAGAACAGAAATCAGGACATCATGGGTTTTTCAACTCCATGAGTTTGTCAACTCCAATCAGCTGTGAGTCTAGATTGTCAAACGCAGCTGGGCCATTGTGTAGATGTTGAGAGCACTCAGAGGGTCACATGATGCATTCACAGGGCACTCACCAAGGTCCTTCTTGTTCAGGGTGTCCAGAGCAGCCTCAGCCTGTGCAACAAGGGGCTCAGCAGCAGCCAAGTCCTTCTCACAGCGAGCTTGCAGCTCTGTCACATCCTTGGCAATGACGCCACACTTCTCAGCCTCCACCTGAGCTGCCTCATTCTCCAAGTTCACCTTGGTCTTCTCCACGCCCACCTGTACAATGCACAATGGTTATGATGCTGTTTGCAGGGGGCTGTCAGTCGAGGTTTGCCTCAGCATGCACAGTTGAACACGCAGCAGCCATAACAGCAATGACTAAGTCAAAGGCAAATTGGCTGGGGCCATCTGTCTGAGTTCCACGTATGGGAACCTCTAATGCCAGGAACGGGGGGAGGAGGGTACTTTCACACAATCGTCCCTGGTCTACAGCGCCATGACACAAGTAGCATAGTTCTGTGTTTCTTCCTGAACCTTGGCTTCTACACTTTGGCTGACAAAGCCTGATGCATATGTCAACAAGCACAGAGCCTGAAAGGCAAGACTCTGTGTGGAAGCCATGTGAGACTGTTCAAGATGCTGACCTGTTCAGCAAAGGCATCAGCTCCCGCCACCTTCTTCTCCACTTCCACAGCCTTGATCTTGGCTTCCTCTACCAGCACATCCACATCCTTCTGGGTCTTCTGCAGCTTGGCAAGACCCTGCAGCAGCACACCAACCATCAAACCTGCACAACTGCTACACCTGAACCCAGTGTGCACTCACAAGCATTGAGTGAAGCAGCAGAAGCTGACCAGTAAAAAATGTTGCAAGGATCCCAGACACTATGAGACCTTGCTGAGCGGCTATTCACAGACAACAGATTGCAAGAGACACTTCCTGTGCATTGGCCTTTGCCTGCTTACCGTGTCCAGTCTGTCAATGGCCTCTTGGACCTGGTTACGCTTGCGTGCAAGCACACTCTTGTACAACTTGATCAGCTCCAAGAAGGTCTTGGGTGTGGTGTAGTTGTACCGCTTCTCCACCTGCATTGCAGCACCAGTGACTTTCACTGTTTGGTGAGGGTAAAATGAATTTGCTGTCACATACAATGCGTGACAATGCAGGCCAAGCAAGTGATACCCTGCGCATTATACAGAAGCGACAGGCTGCTAGGACTATGATTGTTGACATAGTTGTACAATGGAACATGCAAGCAGCAGCGGAGCTTTATCAAGACAGGCTGTACAAGGCTCTCCATGAAAGTTTACCTCCAAGAAACGCTTGGACTGCGCATTCACAGCAGCAAAGCTGTATGGCATGAACTCCACCACTGCAGCTCTGATGGATTCATTACCCAGCTCCACATCATCCAAAAATTTCTTGGCCACACTGCATCACCAAGTAGATGGCATGACTGAGCGTGCAAAGGAGAGGTTCCAAGACGGGCAATGCTGAAACAGCAGGTTCAGTTGCAAGAAGCACTACAGTGTGCCAGTAAACAACCAGCGGGTGACAAGCAAATGCCAGGGACCATGTGCTCTCCATGGCATGCATTGAAGGGCAAATGTTGGTGATGACTGACCTATGCAGGGAGGCTTCAGGCCAGGGCTGGAACCAGTCGATGACGGTGGAGTTGATGGTGGCCAGGAAGCGCTGACTGCGCACGCGGAAGTTGGCTCCTACAGGACTGGCCGTGAACACCATGTGCAAATTGTTGCGCACCTGCAAGACACATACTCATCACATGATGCACAGGCTGATGCCGAGCATGAATTGCTTGCTGGTTTTCATCACCAGACTCACAATGATCACCAATCTCACAGTAAACTCCCATCTTAGAGTAAGCAGCTCAGGTTCTGCACATGGGTGCTTGGCTGTTTGGCTTGCTGATGCCTTGCTGGTCTGAGCAACTCAGGTGCTGATGAACTAGGGCACTGAGCCCTAGAGTCAAGAGTCCCGCAGATCACGATGTAAGCATGTTGTCAGGGAACTCACCTTTTGAATGAAGGTGGACCAGCAGTTCTCTGATGTATCCACCAGACCGAGAGCCTTGGTTTCCGAGCGCACTGCATTGATGATCTCGTCCTTGTCCTCCTGAGCAAAGAGGTCTGGAATCTCTCCACTGGACAGCAGGTCATTCACATACACCAGCATCTTCTCATCGACAATCTGGCTGTCTGTGAACAAGAACATGATGCCCTCACCCTGCACGCATACATAGCAACCACTGAAGACCATATACAGGTAACGTGGGGGAGGTTGACACATTGAAAAATTGCATGCTTGGCAAGCATCAGACAGGCCAGGTCAGGCACAGCACCAATCAAGTAACATGGTAAACTTCCTGGGTCGTGCACATGCTCAACATGTTGAACAGACAAAGGTACAGCAACACCATTGTTCGGCAAGCTTTCAATGACTTGGATCATGTTTGCCGATGCTGAAGCAACTGTTGAACTGTTGCATGACTTGCTGCTCGAGGGCCTCACCTTGACACCGGCTCGCTTGTACATCTTCTGCAGATCCTCACGGAAGTTGTTCATGTTGTAGTTGCCTGAGATGACAATGGTGTAAGTTGCATACCCACAAATGAATCCAGACAGACGCGCCAGACTCTGCTTGCCAGAGCCTCCCACACCAACCAACAGAGCATGACCACTGCACCATGCACACAAGCAAGCTGAGCAGTAGTACCAGGAGAGCAGGGTCATGGCTACAGTAGGCAAGGCTGAAGATGTCAAGAAGGAGCCTCAGCAGCATTCTGACGGCAGGAGGACAGATACAACAAAATATATGTGCTATGCAAGAAGGAGGAGGGGGAGGGGGGGGTGCAGGAGGGGAAAGGGGGGAGTGTAG
>JAABUK010003819.1_pt1 | contig 25086 bp, 28 predicted proteins | sample 5559141 | NCBI WGS metagenome assembly JAABUK01 (sample SAMN10711869, study PRJNA513367) | rock metagenome | isolation source: Antarctica rocks | place: Antarctica: Victoria Land, Pudding Butte nord | collected 2016-01-03 | reverse complement strand
AGCCATCGGTCGCTCCTTCGTCGCGAGTAGTCAGTAGTCGGTAGTCGGAATGAGGCGTCCTTCCCTGTTCGCTATCAGTCTACGCCTTAGGGCGAGAATCTGACTACTGACTACTGACTACTCGCCCCCTAAATATCCTGCATCGATGCGCGGGAGAGCACCCGCGCGCCATCTTCCTCGATCACGATAAGCTCCTCGATCCGTGCGCCACCCCAATCGGGGATGTAGATCCCCGGCTCGATCGTCAGGGTCGCGCCGACGGGCAGGGTCGCCTCGATCCCCGGCGCGGCGCTCGGTGCTTCGTGGACGCGCACGCCCACCCCGTGCCCCAGGCCATGCACGAAGTAGTCCCCGAACCCCGCCTCGGCGATCAGATCGCGCGCCAGGGCGTCCACCGCCGCCCCGGTCATCCCGGCGCGCAGCCCCTCCTCGACCGCGTCGACCGCGCGGCGCAGCGTCCGATAGACCGTGCGGGCGCGCTCGGTCGGCTCGCCGAGGATCACGGTGCGCGTGAGGTCGGCGGCGTAGCCCGCGACCTGTGCGCCCATGTCGATCGTGATCGGCAACCCCTCGCCGAGCGGGGTGTCGCCCGGCTCGTGGTGGGCGAAGGCCCCATTCGCGCCCGCCGCCACGATGATCGGGAAGGCGAGCGCGTCCGCACCCCCCTCGCGCAGCGCCCGTTCGAGCGCCCAGGCGACCTCGCGCTCGGTCTGCTCCGGGCGCATCGTCGCGAAGACTTGCTCGTAGGCCGCGTCGGTGATCGCCACCGCCCGCGCGATGGTCGCCAACTCCTCCGCCGTCTTGATCAGGCGGAGATCGCTGACGAGATCGCCGACCGGGACCAGTTCGACCGCCCCCTCGGTGATCGCCGCGATGCCGCTGTGTAGCGCGACCAGCGTCGCCTCCTCCTCGAAGCCGAGGCGCGCGACCTTGTGGCGCTCGAAGAGCCCGGCGAGGGTCTTGGGCATGCCATCCTCGCGCCGCACGATCGTGAAGTCGGGGGCCTGGGCGCGCGCCTGATTCTCGTTGGTCCCGCCGGTGATCAGGTAGGCGGTGTCCGGGGTGAGGAGCAGCGCCCCCGCCGATTCGTGCGGGGCAATGTCGGTCGCGGTGTAGCCGCTGAGGTAGAAGCGATTGGACGGATGGGTGATCAGCAGCGCGTCCAGGCCGCGCTCACGCAACTGCGCGCGTAACTCGGCCAGTTGTCGTTCTTTCACGCCCGCTCCCTCCCCGCGCCGCCGCCGATACGCCGCCTCGCGGGCGCACCGACCAATTATGCCGCAAGGGTAGGGGGCTGGCAAGGCGCGCGATGATTGCGAGCAGGGGTCCGCTGGGGCGGGACGGATCGTGCGTTTGGCAGCGCATACGGGGGTCTGCTACCATGCTGTAAGCGTCCTCACGACCCAGGATAGGCGGGCAAATGATGCAGGGACCGTTCCCAGGGATGGACCCCTATCTCGAAGAACCGGGTTTCTGGCCTGATGTGCATGGCCGATTGATCGCAGCACTCGGTGATGCGCTCGCGGCGAGCGTCGCGCCCGGCTTCATCGTGCGGATCGAGCAGCGGGTCTACATCACTGATTTCGAGGAGTTGTCGCGGCAGGGCGTTGTGCCGGATCGTTACCTCTTGCAGCATCCTCTTCCAGGCGGCGATATGGCGACCGCGTCGAATGCGATCTCCCCCGCCGCGACCCTGGAACCGCTCTACGATGAGGAGATCCGGGATCGCTACATCGAGATCCTCGATGCGCGCGGACACGAGGTCGTGACGACGATCGAATTGCTCTCCCCGGCGAACAAGCTCGCCGAGTCGCGCGGGCGGGCACAGTTCCTCAGCAAGCGCGGGACGATCTTGCATTCGCGGACGAATTGGGTCGAGATCGATCTTCTGCGCGCCGGGCAGCGCCCCGCCGAGGTGGCGGGGCAGAGCGATTATTACGCCCTCCAACGGCGTGTCGGTCGCCGTCAATACCTGGCGTGGTATTGGAATCTGCGCGATCCTCTACCGACGATCGCGGTGCCGTTGACCCCGGAATACGCCGACGTGCCGCTCGATCTCGGGGCGATCCTCGCGGGAGTCTACGCGCGAGCCTTCTATGCGCTGAGCGTCGATTATGCCGGGGCGGTTCCCGCGCCGCGCCCGCTGCCGCCGGAGGCCAATTGGCTCGCCGCGCGCCTGCGCGCATGGCACGACGGTCGCGGCGCGGCGGGCGTATGAAAGGTGAGAATCACCGATGAGCCATCCCGAGCGCTTGAAGATACGGATCGCGCGTGTTGATCCGACGCTGCCGCTCCCTGCGTATGAGACAGCGGGGGCGGTCGGCTTCGATCTCCTGGCGCGCCTGGAAATGACCGTCGCGCCGGGGGCGCTGGCGCGCATCCCGGCGAACGTGATCGTGGAGACGCCTCCGGGCTACATGCTCCTCGTCGCGGCGCGCAGCAGCCTGCCGGGCCGCAAGGGGCTCTCGGTGCCGCACGGCATCGGGGTGATCGACCGGGATTATTGCGGCGCGGACGACGAGATCCTGGTGCAGGTCTATAACTTCACTGCCGCGCCGGTCACGGTGGGGCGGGGGGAACGGATCGCGCAGGGCGTCTTCGTACGGGTCGATCAGGCGACGTGGGAGGAGACGACGTTCGCCGATCGCCCCGCGCGCGGCGGCTTCGGCAGTACCGGCGCGCACGGCACAGTCGCCGGGCCGACCGCCGCCGCTGAAGGGCGGCGTTAGGTCGCCCGCAGCCGGGTACGGATCGGGCGGGGCGAGGCCTCGAAGCCGCGTGCGGTTGCGTATAGCTCGATAGCGTGGATCGCGGTGAGCGCCCGGCATGGGACATGGGCGTAGCATATTGGGAAGGGTGACGGTGGCGATGGTGGGCGAGCGGGTTCGGCGGTTACCGACCGATATTCTGCGCGGGTTGGTGCCGTGGATCGCGCTGCCGCCGGAGGTGCCGCCGGGCGAGCCGATCGTGCTGGTCGGTGACGCCATCACGTCGATCCTGCCCTACGACGATCCGCAAGCGTTCCTGCGCGAGGTGCGCCTCGCGGCCGATGGGAAGTCCGCCGTGGGGTTGCATATTGTCGATCCGTCCTGGTGCCAGGGGCACCGGGCGGGGTTCCCGCTCCTCCCCGGTTCGGTGCTCGGCGATCTGCTCTACCTGACCTTCGCTGTCCTCCTGCGCCACAGCCCCCTGCTCGGACCCGAGCTCTTCGCGGGGCGGCTGGGCGTGCGCGCGCGCGACGAGGAGTTTCGCTATCGTCGCCGCGTCGCGCCGGGTGCGGAGGTCCACATGGGCGTAGAGCTGTTGGGGCGGCGCGGCGAGCTATTGGCCGCGCACGGCTGGGCGACGGTGAATGGGGAGACGGTCTTCGAGGCCAAGCGCTGCTGGATCGGCCTGACGCCGCGCGCCGTCGAAGCCGCCGTTGTCGCGTCCGCGAGCACCGCCGAGCGTGCCGACTGATCGCGCGGGCCTACGCCTTGTTCTTCGGGGCGCGCACTTCCCATTCGCGGTAATACGCTTGCACCTGATCCTGCCACCACGGCTCGGGATCGGCGTGTCCGGTGCTCGTCGGCGCGGTGAGGTGACGGTAGCGTCCGCCGAACCAGATCAACGGCTGCGCGTCTGCCGCGCCGGGGCGCAGTTCGGTGACGCGCCCGAGCAGGATGGTGTGGTCGCCGCCCGGATACGCCGCCTCGACCTGGCAACGGATCGCCGCGACGCTCCCCGCGATCGTCGGGACACCGCCATCGTCGGCTGCGTCCGCGCCGTAGACGAACTGGAGGGCGGCGGGTGGCGGGCCATCCTTGCTGCGTCCGGCGAAGTGCCCGGACAGGTGCTCCTGATCGGTCGCCAGGATATTCACCGCGAAAGTGCCCGCCTGCTGGATGAGATCGTGCATCCGCGTGCGCCGATCGAGGCAGACCAGCAGCAAGGTCGGGTCGAGCGAGACCGATGAGACAGCATTGGCGGTCATCCCGTGAACGACCTCCCCAAGGCGGGTGGTGATGACCGTCACGCCGCTGGCGAAGAGGCCGATGGTGTTGCGATAGGTGCGCGAATCGACCTGCGGGGTCTGCTCGGCGGTCATGCTGCTCCCTCTCATTGCGGGGTCCATCGGGATATCGGAAGAACGGTCGCGGCGGGACATTGCCGCGCACATCATATATCACCAGGGCGCGGGGCAGCGCGGTATGCCCCTGATGGGCGTCAGGAGACGTAGGCGGCGCTGCCAAGTCCGGGTGTGTCACCGTCGTCGCTATCGTCGTCCTGCGAGAACGAGCGGACGCTCTGGCTCCCGTTCGTGGTGAAGATCGCGCGGGCGCGTGCCGCTTCGCTGTTGCCGTTCGCGTGGACCGACAGCAGGACGTGACCCTGCTTCAACGCCTCCTCATAGCCGCGCGCCTCGACATCCGGGATGCCATAGGTGCCGAGCGCGCCGACGAAGCCCCCCGCCGCCGCGCCGAGTCCCGCGCCCGCCAGCGTGGCACCGATGATCCCCGCGCCGACGATCGGTCCCACGCCGGGGATGGCAAAGGCGCTCAGCCCGATCAACCAGCCCGCCAGCCCGCCGAGCAGGGTGCCGGCCATCGCGCCGCGTCCGGCCTCGTCGGCGACCATGTCGGCATCCGCCGCGAGCTGCGCGGCGGTCGCGGTGTCGCGGGAGATCACCGAGACCTGCTCGGGGCGAAACCCCGCCTCGCGCAATGCATTCAGCGCGCCCGTCGCCCCGGTCTCCTGCGCGAAGGTGCCGAGCACCGTCCACTGCTCGGCCTTCTTGCCAGGCTCGTCCGTCGTCGCTGTCATGGTCTTGCTCCTTCGTTGCCTCGTGTCCGCGTGGCTATATCGCCGATCGTGCGCGTGCTATTGCGGTGTCTTATTCCCTGATATGCGCCACACGGCGATCACGTTCCTGTCGCGGGGCGGGCGCTGGTGCTCGCGTGCCCACGCTCTGGCGTCGCATCGGTCGTGCCATGATCGCGCCCGCTGCCGCGCTGTCGCCCCAATCGTGGCACCATAATCGCGCTATATTCGCGACTGCTGCACACGCCCCTCGTTTCATCCTCGGGCATTGCGATCAGGAGAGAAAGAGAGCCGCGCGAATCATGACCAACACCATGTCCTCGCATGGGACCGCGACGCCGCTCGCGGGCCTGTTCTCCGCCGCTGCCGATCACCCACTGGTGCTCACCCCGCCCGATCCCCGTTGCGAGGCGATCATCATCGTGCCCGCGCGCGACGAGGCGACGGGGATCGGGGCGACGCTGGCGGCATTGGCGGGACAGCGAGCCGACGAGGGTGCCCCGCTCGATCCGCGCCGCTTCGAGATCATCTTGCTCGCAAACAACTGTGCCGATGCGACCGCCGCCGTGGCGTGCGCCTTCGCGGCGGCGCATCCCACACTGGCGCTCCACATCGTTGAACGCGCCTTTCTGGCGGCAGAGGCGAACGTCGGCACGGCGCGACGGCTGCTGATGGACGAGGCGTACCGTCGCTTGGCGTCCCTCGGTCGTCCGCGCGGGAGCATCGTCTCCACCGACGCCGACACGCGCCCCGAGCCGACCTGGCTGGCGGCGACCCTGGCCGAGATCGCCGCCGGGGCCGATGCGGTGGGTGGGCGGATCCACACCGATGCGCGCGACCGGGCGCTCCTCGCCGAGGGCGCGCGGCACTCCCACCTGCGCGATGTCGGCTACCGCACGCTGATGACCGAGGTGGAGGCGCTGCTCGACCCGGTGTCGCACGATCCGTGGCCGCACCACTTCCAGCACTTTGGGGCCAGCCTCGCCCTCACCGCCGAGGCGTATCGCGCTGTCGGCGGCCTGCCGCACCTGCCCGCGCTGGAAGACGTGGCCCTGTCGGTCGCGCTGGTGCTGGCCGATGCGCGCTTCCGCCATAGTCCGGCGGTGCGGGTCGTCACGTCGGCACGCACGGTCGCGCGCAATGTGCGCGGCTTCTCCACCCAGCTGCAGGAGTGGGAAGCGCTGCGGGCCGCACACGCGCCGTTCCTGGTCGAATCAGCGGCGTCGATCGTCACACGCGCGCGGCAGCGCCGCCGCCTGCGGCAACTCTGGGGCGCGGCGCGGGCGGGGCTCGCCGGGGATAGCGCTGCGCTGGTCGCGCTGGCACAGGAACTCGGCTTGGCTGCATCATGGCTCGGCGCACAGTTGGCCGCGTCCCAATCGTTTGGCACGTTGGAGTTGCGCGTGGCGCGGCGACAGGGGAAACGCCTGCCGTTCGACGCCAACGGCCCGGCGCAGCCGATCGAGGTGGCGACGCGCGAGTTGCGGGCCACCGTGGCGGCGTTGCGCGCGGCGGGCTTAGCGCCGTGCGAAGAGATCGAGCCGATACATCTCCGCGCGCTCGCCCCCGAGGTGATCGAGGAGGCCACCGTTGTGGTGCAGGAATTCCTCGTGGACCTCGTCGCCGGTCAGCGGCGCGTCATCGATGACCGGCGTCCAGTGGACCAGCAGGAGCTGGCCGCCGCCGACTAAACCGGCGCAGATACGCGGGATCGCGGTTCGCAGATCGGCCCACGAGAGGTAATAGCCGACCTCCGAGAGGAGGGTCAGGTCGAACCGGCCCGCCGGGTACTCGTGTGGCAACGTCAGTCGTCGGAAGGCGACCCCCGGCAGGGCGGCGCAGCGCGCCCGCGCCCGCATCAGGGCGTTCTCCGCGAAGTCCACCGCCAGGACGGTGTCGCAGCGCGCGGCCAGCGCCGCCGTGAGCACGCCGATCGAGCAGCCAAGTTCCAGCGCCGCGCCGTAACGCGGATGCGGCAACGCCGCCAGCGTAGCGGCGTACTTCGCGCGCTCGTAGGGGCTCGACTCGTAGTCCCAGGGGTCGTCAGCGCGCGCGTAGGCGTGCTCGAAGTCCGTGGCGGGGCGCGAGGTAATCGGGCGCTCGGGGATGCTCATCGCGCCGCCCCCGCCTCGGGAGCGGGTGACTCCAGGTAGATCTCCCAGGGCGCGGCGAAGTGGGCGAGCATTCGGGGCAAGAGGCGAAAGCCAGCCGGATCGTCAGCGATCAGCGCGGTCGTCTGCGAGCGGTGCGCCGCGATCGCCGCCCCCTTCTGGGACGCCACCTCGTCGATCGCCAGTCGCCAGCCCATGACCTCGCCAGGGCGCGGCAGATCACGTGCCTCGCCCAACTCCCAGACCCAGATCGGATATTCGAGGAGGCGCGGGCGTATCGTCTTCCTGGCGAGCGCGGCGTGGACCAGCGCCCACGCCGCGCGATGATCGCCGTGCGGATCGCGTCGCCACGGCAGGAGGATCGTCTGCGGTGCCGCCGCATCGAGCGCCGACCCAACACGCTCCACCGCCGCCGCGAAGTCCGTCTGGCCGGGGAGCGGCACGGCGGTATCGGGGAGCCGCAAGAAGATCGCGGCCTCCTGCCGCACGCCGAGCAGCGCGAGCGCCGCCAGCGCCTCCGCCTCGCGCGTGTCGCACAGGCGTTGCGGCGGGTAGGCACGCGAGTTGGGGTGCGAGCCCGTGCCATCGCTGACGAAGAGGACGGTCACCGGGATACCGGCCCGTCGTAAGAGGGCGATCGCCCCGCCACAGCCGAGCGATTCGTCGTCCTGATGCGGCGCCACGACCAGCGTCGAACCGAAGCCCATCACGGCGGTGGTGGGCAGCAGGGGAAGCGTCTGCGGATCGTCGAGCGGCGATGGGCCGACGCTGGTGATCATTGCGCGGTATCCCAGAGATCGAGGATCGGGCGCGGATCGCCCAGGACATAGGCCCCCGCCCCGACGAGCGCCGCATCCGGTGCCGGTTGGCGCAAGTAGAGGGTCAGGTCGCGCCCGATCCGCTCGATCGGGTGGGGCTGGAGGAGGCCGCGCATCCCGATCGAGCGCTCAACGATGTCGATGACGCGGACGCACGCCTCGGCGATCGCGGTGCGGGTCAGGTTCGCGTGCGCCACCACGCGGGCGATCGTCTCCGGTGGCGGCGGTGGCGCGGCCTGGAAAGCGGCGGGGCTACCGTCGAGGATCGCGGCGGTGTCCCGCAGCCAACCTTGCCCCCCCGCGATCAGCGCCGCCGCCTCACCGATGCGCGCGCGCTGAAAGGGATCGTCGGTGCGCCCGAGCGCGCGCAACTCGGCGCGCGCCGCATCGAGCAGGGCGGCAGCGCCGCCGAGCTGCACCGCCGCGAAACGTACCGCGCCGCCGCTGAACCAGGGCTGGCGGTGATACGAGCCGGGCGCGCCGAGCAACGCTGCCGCGCCGAGTTCGACGCCGGTGAAATCGGTCAGGTAGGAGGCCGAGGCCCGCATCCCCAGCGGGTGCCAGACCGACCGATCGATCGCGGTCGTGACTTCGTCCATCGGCACGACGGTGATCTGCCAGCCCCCACCCGGCAACGCGCCCGGCACGATCGCCCGCTCCACCCACCCCGCCCCGGAGGTGTAGAGCTTCGCGCCGTGCAGCCGCGCCCCGCCGTCGGCGAGCGGCTCCAGCATGATCCCAGGGGGGCGCTCGGTGTTCCAGACCGCGAAGAGCTTGCCGTCGCGCGCGTCGGCCGCGTAGCGCTCCCGCTGCTCCGGTGTGCCGAAGAGGGCGATCAGTTGCAGGGCGTTGACGTGCCCCTCGTAGACGCGCCCCACCGCGAGGCTGCCCCAGCCGAAGAGGGTGAGGAGTTGCAAGCCGGGCAGCATCCCGCCCGGCGCGGTGCCGAAGCCGAGCCCGCCGAGCGAGCGCGGCAGCGGCGCGGCGAGCAAGCCCGCCTCGGCGATCCGCCGGAACTCTTCTTCGGGAAACGCCCCTTCCCGGTCGAGGTGCGGCGCGTTCTCGGCGCAGAAACGGGCGATCGCCGCCCCCGCGCGCAGCGCCTCGGCGGGATCGGTGAGTTGCGTGTCGAGGATCGGCGTACCCTGTGCGCCTGGCATGCGTCGCTCCTTCTCGCGTCGATCTTCCCGGTCGACCGCTTAAACTTTCGTCGGGGTGGCGGTGCCACCGGCGGGCTGGTAGGCCGGGCCGGGGTCGGCGGGCGGCGGCGGCCAGTTGCGCGTCTCGTCGTTCGGGCGCACGAAGATGTGCCCCTCCGCCTCGTGGACATCGAAAGTCCGCAGCGGCATCGAGGCCGGGCCTTGCAGCGGTCGGCCATCGCATAGGCTGAAGCGCGCGCCGTGCCACGGGCACTGTACCTCGTCCCCCGTGAGCTCTCCCTCGTTGAGGGGACCCCCGGCGTGGGTACACCAGTTCTGGACGGCGTGGATCGTATCGCCATCGCGCACCAGCAGGATCGGGACGCGCCCCGCCTCGGCCACGACCTGTTTGCCCTGCGGCAGATCGGCGCTCGCCAGGACCGCCACGAAGTCGGTCGGTGGCTTGGGGTAGAGGGTGTGCGGCACGTTGACGCCGAGGGTGTAGACGAGTTCGCCGCCGAGCATCCCGCCCAGGGTGATGGCCCCGAAGCCGAGCGCGCTGCAGACGCGCGCCGCGCCGCGATGACCGACCAAACGGAGGCCGAGCGACGTGCCGTAGAGGGCCAGCGCGACGCTGTTGCTGAGTGCGTGGGCGATGCCGACACGCCGCTGATGATCGTAGGTGTCGGTCCAGTCGGCGAGGCCGGTGGCGACGCTCGGCAGCGCCCCGACCAGCCCCAGCATGACCGCCGCATCGGCGCTGCGTGACCAGTCTGCCGGACGTTCCGAGCGCGCTTCCAACAGATCGAGGAGGAGCCCGGTCGTCCATGCGCCGAGCGGCACCGCGATCAGCGCGGGGTGCAGGCGGTGCCGGAGCGGGGTGCCATTGAGCAGATCTTTCGTCTTCTGTGTCGCGCGGTTGGCCCCGAAGATGGCCTCCGTCGCCCGTTGTACCGGTTCCGCGATCGTGTCGAGCCAGGGGAGCTGCGCGATCCAGGAACTGATCGTCCGCGCCTGTGTCGTCATGGTGCCTCTTTCCATTGTGCGCTGTGTTCGCCGGGTATGTGTGGGTGTTTGCGGCACGCATTTTCGTGTGTGCCGTCGTACTCGTGCATTAGCAGGGCGTATGCCAGCGGTGCGGCCCGAGCGACAACGCGCTCCTCGCCGCGCATAGCGAGAGGTGGACCAATTCTTGCGTTTCCCAGCCGCAGATAAGCCTGAGAGAAGGTAAGCGTACTTGCTGCTCGGCGCATATGCAGGATACGTGGGCCGCGTGGCTCGCGAGAAGTGGGGAAAGACGATGACAGGACAGGACTCGGTGGCGACGGAGAACGCGGCGCACGCCAGCGATGCGGCGCAGAATCCGCTGGTGGCGCTGGTGGCCGAGGGCCAGAGTATCTGGCTCGATTACATCACGCGCGATCTGGTGCGCGGCGGCGAGTTGAAGCGGTTGATCGAGGGGGACGGCCTGCGTGGCATGACCTCCAACCCGACGATCTTCGAGAAGGCGATCGGTGCGGGCGACGCCTACGACGCGCAGATCAAGGGGCTGGTCGCGCAGGATCGGGAGGCGCTCGACATCTTCGAGACGGTCGCCGCGACCGATGTGCGCGAAGCCTGCGATCTCTTCCTGCCGGTCTACGAGCAGACCGGGGGGCAGGATGGGTTCGTCTCGCTCGAAGTCTCGCCCCTCCTGGCGCACGACACCGAGGCGACGACCGTGGAAGGCCGACGCCTCTGGGCGGCGGTCGATCGACCGAACCTGATGATCAAGGTGCCGGGGACCCAGGCGGGGGTCGGCGCGGTGAAGACGCTGCTGCGCGAGGGGATCAACGTCAATGTCACCCTCCTCTTCTCGCTGGAGAGCCACGCTCGGGTGATGCACGCCTACATCGAGGCGCTCGAAGAGCGGGCGGCGGCGGGCGAGCCGGTGGACGGCATCGCCTCGGTCGCCTCCTTCTTCGTCAGTCGGGTCGATACGGCGGTCGATAAGCAGCTCGACGCGAATGGCGACGCGCGGGCGCGGACGTTGCGCGGCACGATCGCGATCGCCAATGCCAAACTCGCCTACGCGCAGTTCCGCGAGCACTTCGATGGGGCGCGGTTCGCGCCATTGAAGGCGCAGGGCGCGCGGCCCCAGCGTCCGCTCTGGGCGAGCACCGGCACCAAGGACAAGGCCTACAGCGATGTCCTCTACGTGGAGGGGCTGATCGGCCCCGACACCGTCAACACCCTGCCGGTAGCGACCCTCGATGCCTTCCGTGATCACGGCAACGCCAGTCGCACGATCGACGTGGGGGTCGATGCGGCGCGCGCGGCGGTGGCGGAGTTGGGCGCGATCGGGATCGATCTCGCCGCGATCACGCAGCAGCTGGAAGATGAGGGGGTCGCGTCGTTCGCCAAGTCGTTCGACGACCTCCTCGCCGGGGTCGAAAGGAAGCGCCGCGATCTCGCCGAGGAACAGCACGACAGCGACGCCTCCTCGGGGGTGCAGGCCGCCTCGGAAGAGTCGTTCCCGGCGAGCGATCCCCCATCGTATAGCCCGGCCACGGACGTCGGCCAGACCAGGACGAACGGGTAGCGCGCGAGCCGCCGGGGATGCGCTGGAAGGTGCGCTGCCTGGGGTTGGCGCGACGACACTGGCCGATAACCGAGGCCGATCGCCCTGCCGACACCGGGGCGTCTGCTAGGGCGCGCGGGGCTGGATAATCGATTCAGCCCCGCGTCCCTCTTTAGTGTCGGGCCGCTCTGCCGTATAATGTTCGCAGCGAGAGACGACGATGTGTCAGGAAGAGGAGAGAAGATGGTGAGCGCGACGCACGAACTGCTCGAAGTGCAGATCGATGGCTCGCAGGTGATCGTGGGCGTCTTTGCCAGCGATCAAGAGGCGCAGCATGCGCGCGAGCTGCTCGTCGCCGACGACTTCGACATGGACAACGTCAATGTCCTGCGGAAGAGCCGCGAAGAGGTTGAGGATCTCGTCCCCAACATCTCCCCGGAACAGAACCAGAGTCTGGCCGAGCCCGAGGCGCAGCGGATGCAGGGGCAGACCGCGACGGGCGGTGGCAGCGGCGCTACATCGCGCATCAATAGCGGCCTCTGGATCGGCTTGCTGGCCGGCCTGCTCGGCGGGGCCGCATTGGGTCTCGCGGTGGTCGAGATCCCGTTTGTGCGTGCGGTATTGCAGAACTCGATCATCGCCATGATCGTGTGCGGCCTGATCGGTGGGGTGCTGGGCGCGTTCGCCGGCTCGCTCGCCGGGATCGACGCCGAGTCGGAAGACCTCAGCTACTTCACCGACGAGTTGCAGAACGGCGCGTTCCTGGTCGCGGTCCGCACCAACCGGATCGATGATGCGCTCGACATCCTCCGCGATGCGGGCGCGCGCAACCTGACCGAACTCGAAGGGCACTGATTCACGCATCGATCGAGGATAGACAGGGAAGGGGGCCGGGCATCACGCCCGACCCCCTCTTTTGCGCTTGTTGGTGCGGTTATGGCTGCGTCTTACGCTCGATATCGCCGCGCCATGCGCCGGTCTCTTGTCCGCGCGCCTCGATGAATTTCTTGAAGCGCTCCATGTCGCCCTCGATCTGCTTCTGCGGGATGCCGAGCGCGCTCCCGACCGTCTCCAGCGCGCCCTCCGGCTCGTAGTCGAGCTGGAGCATCACGCGCGTGGTGTTCGGGTCGATGTAGTGGAAGGTGACGACCCCGGCATTTTTCGCGCCGGTCGTGCTCGTCCAGGCGATGCGTTCATCCGGCTCCTGCTCGGTGATCACCGCGTCCCACTCTTCCGTATGGCCCGCGAGCGACGCCCGCCAATGCATCCGCTTGTCATCGAGCTGGCGGACTTCCTCGACCTTATCCATGAAGCGCGGGAATTCCTCGAATTGGGTCCACTGATTATAAGCGGTGCGGATCGGCACCTTCACATCGGTAGAATGCTCAACGCGGCTCATCGTCCCCCCTTACCATCGTTACCAGCGTTGCGGCGCTGCGCGGCGCACCCGCCATGATAACCACGTTCAATAGTAGTCGAGGGCTGTCGCCGCGCGTGTAAAGATCGGGGAAACAAGAGGTAACAAATAGTGAGCGCGCCACCACGCGCTCAGCGCGGCGGCACGAAGCGATAGCCGATCCCCCAGACGGTCTGGATGTAACGCGGCTGCTCCGCGTCGTCGCGCAGTTTCTGGCGCAGGCGGCGGATGAAGACCTTGATGTAATGGATGTCGTTGACATATTCCGGTCCCCAGACCCGTTCCAGCAGGAGTTGGTGGGGGAGGGCGGTGCCAGCGTGGCGGACGAGCTCTTCCAGCAGGCGATACTCCGTCGCGGTCAGCGGGATGATCGCGCCCTTCAGCCGTACCTCGTGCGTGGCGAAGTTGAGGGTCAGATCATCGAGCACGAAGTTCGCGCCCGGGTCGGCGATGGCCGATTTGGTCACGCGGCGGAGCAATGCGCGCAGGCGGGCGAGCAATTCGAGATGATCGAACGGCTTGGTGAGGTAGTCATCCGCGCCGAGATCGAGCGCGCGGACCTTATCGACGGTCGCCTCGCGCGCCGTCAGCATCAGGATCGGCACCTCCGACGATTGCCGGATTCGCTGGCAGACCTCGAAGCCGTTGGGCGGCGGCATCGACACATCGAGCAAGACGATGTCCGGCTGCTCCTCCTTGAAGAGTTTGAGTGCTTCCTGCCCATCGCGCGCGACGATGACCTGGCAGTCGGGCCAGTTCATGCGCGCCGAGAAGGCGACGATCTCCGCGACGTGCTCGTCGTCCTCGGCGATCAGAATCTTCGGTGCCATGCGTCCCCACATCCTTCGTTCGTGCCAATCGGACTGTTCAGCGTGGGCGGCGCGACCTTCCTGTCCCTACCGCGTCCTCTTCGCAATGAGGTGACGGTTCGCACTCGGCCACGGCGCGATGCACAGCGGGACGAGTAGCTGCCGGGTGGCGCGGCATCGGGTGCATACCTTGATAGTATCCTTACGATCGCGGTGCGGTGCCGATCCGAGGGTAATCGGGGAAGCGCATCGCTATACGAGACGCCCATCCGTACACGACGCAGATTCTATCGTTTCGGTAGCGGTGAAGCAACGTTTACCATTTTTCGCGCTCTTCGCCCCCCATGTCGCATCCGCCCAGCGCGTGAACAGTACGGGAGGACACTCGCGGCCGTAGCGAGAACGGTGCCCGCACAAGCTGTGCGGGCACCGTTCTCGCTACGGCACGGATTCTGTGACGCTGAGCGGCGCGGCCTCAGCCCTCGTCGCCATCGTCCTCGTTGGGGACGATGCTCGTCGTGATCGGCTGGCGACTCAGTTGCGGCTCCAATGCCTCGTCGGGCTCTTCGTCCAGATTCGACATCCGCAACTCGCCCTCGTAGACCGCCCCTTCCTGGATCACGAGCGAGGCGGTCGCCACCCGCCCGGAGACGCGCCCCGAGGGGAGGATCTGCAGTTTACCCTGGCAGAGGATCTCGCCGGTCAGCCCCCCCGCGACGGTGATATTGGCGGAGACCACGCGCGCATCGACCTGACCGCCCTCCTCGATGTAGAGGGTGCCATCGCAGTAGACCTCGCCCTTCGCCTGTCCCTCGACCCGCAGATTGCGCGCGGTTCGCAGGACGCCGTCGAAGGCCGAACTGCGATCGATGGTGCTCTCCTCGCCACCACCATTCTCCGAGAATGGGTTCCCACCGCGCGGCGGGGTTCCTGTCGACATCACTCCCCCCTCTTGGCTTATCGGCTGCTCTATCCCTGCCGGTTCGCTACGCTCGCGACGTGCGTAGCGGCGCACGTCGCGTCCAGTATAGCCGTTACGGCCTAGCGAACCCGCTGAAGCATCGGACGGTCGCTGTCGGCACCGTCATCGCCGTCGCCCGCGCGGCGCATTCGCACCTGCCCGCCGAGGAAGGCCCCCTCGTGGACGATGAAGCTCCCGGCGTCGATCTGCCCGGTCACCCGGCCAGAGGCGAGGATCTCCAGCCGTTCGCGGCAACTGATCTGGCCGTTCAACTGCCCCGCGATGATGATCGTGTTTGCCCGCACCGTCGCCTCAACATGCGCGTCGAGGGCGACGTGGAGTTCCTGATCGGTGTAGATCTCCCCTTCGAAGCTCCCTTCAACGTTGATGCTCGCGGTGGAGCGCAGCGTGCCGCGCCAGACGGTATCGGCGGCGACGGTGGTGCTGACCGGTTCGGGGGGCGTCGGCTCGGCCTGCCACGGTTGCTCTTCTTGCGGCTGCCGTCCGAGCGGCGGCTCGGGCGGCGCGCTCGGGCGCTCCTGGCGCGGCGTGCTCAGGAACGAATAATCCGGTTCGCGCGTCGGCATCCCGCCGATCTCGCGAGGATTCGGCTCGCGCTCACGCGGATTCGGCTCGCGCGACAGCGGCTCGTACGGGGTCTTCGCCGTGTACGGCTCGCTAGTCGTCTGGCCCAGGGGGGCCGAGCGGTAGGTCGGTTCCTCGCTCGTCTCGCCCTCGGGTGTGTCGTCGTCGGGATCGACGCGCTGGCGGATCGCCTCACGCATCCGGCGCATCCCATCATCGGTGGCTTTGGTGTCTTTGTCACGCCGGAACATCAGCCTCTCCTTTAGTCTCTGGCTGCCTGCCATCGTCGCCGCGTCCACATCATCGCTGCGGCGGATCGTTGCCGGATTGGCCTGTCCCGCCGTCCGCGACATCGCGCGGTAGCATCGTCATACTACCATAGCGCGGCGCAAATGCAAGCCATAAAACTGCGAACGTACGAGACTTCCGCCCTTGCGCCCGCCGTTTGGGGCCGCTAGACTCCCCCTGGTACGAATGTGCCGCCCTGGCAGCGATGCGGTGGCAGCGGGCGAACGTGGGGAGGCGATGGATGGTGCGCGGAATCGGGTTGGCGGTGGCCTGCTTTGGGGCGCTGATCGCCCTGGCGAATGCTGGTGTGGGCGTGCGCGACAGCGCCCCCACGGTCGGCACGCTGATCATGGCCGTCTTGCTGATCATGGCCCCGGCAGGGCTCGCGCTGCCCGCCGGTCAGGCGCTGGCCGCGCCTTACTGGGCGTGGGAGACGATCATCTCCTGGGCGACGCTCGGCGCGCTCTTTATCCTGGTCGATCCGAGCGGCCTCGCGCGCCCGCTGGCGTTGCTCCTCCTCCTGCCCGCCCTCGTCGGAACCTGTGCGTCGCCCACCCTGTTGCTGGCCGCCTGGTATCGGCCACAGCGCGCCGTTGGCCTGCGCCGCTGCGGCTATGGCGTCGCGGCCCTCCCGGCGGGCCTGCTGATCCTGGCGGCGCTTGGCGCGCTCACCGCGCTCACCGCACTGCTCTTCGGTCTCCTCTTCGTCGCGGGCAGTTTCCTGTGGTACGCCGCCAGTCCCAGCGCGACGAACGCGGCGGCGGAACCGGAGTCGTCGCCCGCGACGCCCGCTACGGACGCGAGCGTGCCGGTGGATGCTGCCCGCCCGACCCTGCGCCCGGTGATCGCGTTCGCCGGACGCGGACGGGCCGAGTAGCCTGCGGCGCGCATCGCCCGTCCACTTGTCCACAACGCTGTATACTCCCCTGCGGTCACGTCGCGCCGCCCTTGTGCGAGCGGGTGGCGCAGGGGCGTAACGGTTGGAGGGGACGATGATGGCAGCGTCAGGGAATCTGCTCGTCGGGCAATCGGGCGGGGCGACGGCGGTGATCAACGCCAGCCTCGTCGGCGTGATCGAGGCCGCGCGCGATACGGGCGCGGTCGGCGCGGTCATCGGGATGCAGCACGGCATCGAAGGGCTGCTCGGCGGGGAACTGCTCGATCTCGGGCGGCAATCGGCGGACGTGCTCGGTCGCATCCGTCGCACCCCTTCGGCGGCGCTCGGGACCGGACGACATAAGCTCCAGGACGCCGATCTCGATCCGGCCCTCGCGCTCCTCCAGCGCCACAACATCCGCTATTTCGTCTACATCGGCGGCAACGATTCGGCGGATACCGCCCATCGGCTGCACGACCATGCGCGCGCGCAGGGCTACGATCTGCGCGTCATCGCCGTGCCGAAGACGATCGATAACGATCTGCCGCACACCGATCACTGCCCCGGCTACGGCTCGATCGCCCGGTTCCTCGCGCTGACGGTGCGCGACGCCGGGCGCGATGTCGAGTCGAGCCCGCAGCTCTACCCGGTGAAGATCGTCGAGGTGATGGGGCGCAATGCCGGGTGGGTGGCGGCGTCCTGCGCGCTGGCGCGCGACGATGAGCGCGATGCGCCACAATTGATCTATCTGCCGGAACGCTCGCCCGCGAGCATGGATGCGCTGCTATCCGAGATCGGCGCGGCGGTGACACGCCACGGTTTCTGTGTGGCGGTCGTGCCGGAAACGCTGCGCGACACCGCCGGGCAGCCGCTTGGCAGCAGTGGCGAGCGCGGCTTCACCGACTCCTTCGGTCACCAGTATTTTCCGGGCCTCGCGCCGCTCCTGACCGAGCGGATCAAAGAGATCCTCGGCCTACGCGCCCGTTACGACAAGCCGGGCACGATGGCACGGATGGCGATGCTGGCGATCTCCGAGGCCGATCTGGCCGAGGCCGAGGCGGCGGGCCGCGAGGCGGTGCTGCGCGCGCTGGCGGGGGAGTCGGATCGGATGATCACGATCGAGCGCCTGAGCGACGAGCCCTACACCGTCGGCTACGGGGTCGTGCCGCTGGATCGGATCGCGAATACCGAGCGCCTGCTGCCCGATGAGTTCATCGGGGCCGATGGGCGCTCGGTCACCGCCGCGTTCCGACGCTATGCCTTGCCGCTCCTGGGCGCACCGCTGCCCACCTACGGGCGTTTCGCGCCCCTGCCCTGGGGGACGCCAGCACGCCCGATGTGACGGTTTGACAGGCCCTCGTGCGGGGGCGTATACTCCCCTGTGCCGCGTCGGTCAGAACGACGGGGTCTTGTTTTGTCTGCTTGTGATCGCGCGCAGTTCGGCGCGTGCATGGGTTAGATCTCGCCCGGCAACGTTGCAGGGGATAGGCCGGGAACTGGGGCCGAATCGGCACCAGCACCGCTCCTCGCGGATGAGATAGGGGGAAGAACGTGGTTAAGCGAACTTGGCAGCCGAAGCGTCGCCCGCGCCTGCGGAAGCACGGCTTTATGAAGCGGATGGCGAGCAAGAGCGGGCGTGATGTCCTGGCGCGTCGTCGCCTGAAGGGCCGCTACGTCTTGACGGTGAGCGAGCAGCGCACCGGTAAGGCGATGAAGAAGGGGCTATCCCGCAACTAAGCCACGGCGCGCGCCCTGGACCACCGGGGCGCGCGTCCTGGCGCGGGACACGATGGAGCGGCGCTTACGTCTGCGTGCCGAGTCTGACTTCGCGCATGTGCGCGCCGATGGGCGTGCCTGGCGGGACCGTTTGATGACCATGCTGATCCTACCGAATGGCAGCCCGAGCAATCGCTACGGCTTCGTGGTCAGCAAGCGGGTCGGCAACGCGGTGACGCGCAACCTCGTCAAGCGCCGCCTCCGCGAGATCCTGCGCCAGCTCGATCGGGCCGAACGTCTGGCAACCGGCTATGACTGTGTTTTCATCGTCCGCCCCGGACTTGCGCTGGTGCCCTTCGCCGAACTCGGTGCCGCCGTACAGGCGCTGCTCCGCCGCGCGCGGTTGCTCCTCCCGCCGCCGCCGATAGCACCCCCCGCCGAACCGCCGGGTTAGCGCGCTGGCCCCCCGCACCCCGTATCCCCCGTCCCGGTCGCCCCAGACCGCCAGCGGGGAGGGAATAATGCCATGATCATCCGTCGCCCCTTCCTCTTCCTGATCCGCCTCTATCAGCGCTGGATCTCGCCCCTTTTTCCGAATACCTGCCGTTTCCACCCCTCCTGCTCGCAATATACCTACGAAGCGATCGAGAAATATGGCCTGTTCAAGGGCGCAAGGCTCGGCGCGTGGCGGATTTTGCGCTGTAATCCGTATAGTAAAGGGGGCTTCGACTATGTCCCCTGATCGCGCTGTGTCGCGGCGGATCTGGTCCCTCCTGGGTGTAGCGGATCGGGAACGCCGCGCGTCATATTGCGTAGATCGATGTGGCGCTGTGGTAGCACACTAGGGTAAGCTTGTGCCGAGTAACCAGCGTTAAATAGGCGCGCGGTATGGCCCTGTCAGCCGCGACCGCTCCGCCGATCGACCGTACCGTACCGTGGAGCCGCTAGGCGCGTATTGGTCAGGTACACAAGCTACGTCTCACAGGGCGTAGCGGGAGGCCGCGAACTGTGGATAGGATCCCGATTTTTGCTCAGTTTGTCGATGTACTCAAGTGGTGTCTGGAGCATCTGGCGACCTGGACCGGTAGCCCTGGCCTGGCGATCATCATCTTCACAGTGCTGATTAAGCTTGTCCTGACCCCGCTCACGCTGAAGACGATCAAGTCCCAGCGGGCGATGCAAGAGTTGCAACCGAAGATCAAGGCGCTCCAGAAGCGCCACGGCGACGATCGGCAGAAACTCTCCGCCGAGACGATGCGCCTCTATCAGGCCCACAACGTCAACCCGACCGCGAGTTGCCTCCCTGTGCTCTTCCAGTTGCCGATCTTCTGGGGCCTATATTCGAGCCTGACTAGCCTCTCGCACGCCGAGGGCGGTGCCTTCCAACAGGCATTCCTCTGGCTGCCCTCGCTCGCTCAGCCGGATGCGCTCCACATCATGCCGTTCGTCGCGGCGGTGTTCCAACTGATCCAGACGCGCATGTCGATGCCGACCGGGAAGTACAAGCCGACCGATCCGCAGCAGAAGATGATGAGCCAGATGATGCAGTTCCTGCCGCTGTCGGTCATCATCTTCGGTTGGGGTTTTCCTTCCGGTCTCGTCCTCTACTGGGCGACCCAGAGCGTCTACGGCGCGGTGCAGCAGTACTTCATCACCGGCTGGGGCGGCCTGCGCGAGTGGATTCCGTTCCTTCCCGAGGTGTCGCGCTGGACCCCGACGGACCCGGACGCGATCGACGAGAGCAAGGTCATCGTCGCTGGCGAGGATGGCAATCGTCCGACGATGCCGCAGAAGGGCTTCTGGGGGCTGATCGGCAAGCAGATGGAGCGGGTCGAGCAACAGCGCCTCGTCACCGAAGGGAGCGTGGTCGAAGGGAAGGTCAGCGCGTCGTCGGCCACCAAGGCGACCGGCGAGATCAGCAAGACCGCGACCGGTGCCCGACCGCGCGTCGCGGTGCAGAACTCCGCCAAGTCCGCCCGTCGCCGTAACAACGACGATCTGGCACCCGAAGAGCTGGAAATCGTGGAAGATGAGCCGCAGAAGACGGCCCCGACCCCACGCATCTCGGTCCGTAAGACGACAGCGCCCGCGAGCGACGGGAAGTAAACGCGCGACGCGCTACCCCGCCTGCGCCCGATGTGCTACAACTAGCCACGCGACCACCGGGGTGGATCAGCACGCTGATCCGCCCCGCTCTCATCGATAGCAGCGCCTGAGGGGTGGGGGAGCCCGGCACGAGCGATTCGCCGGGGAGAAGGCAGGAGGACGGGAAAGTCATGGACCGCCGCAATAGTGTGGAGATTCAGGCAGTCTCGATCGATGACGCGGTACGGCTGGCGTTGGAACAACTCGGTCGGCAGCGCGAGGAAGTCGAGATCGAGGTTCTCGCCGAACCATCGGGCGATGAGCGCGATGAGCAGGAAGCGCTCGTCCGCGTGACAGTGCGCGGTCAGTCATCGCAACCCATGCACAATGCCGCGCCACGCCACGTCGGCCTGCCCGCCGCGCAACCCGCGCCTGGCAATGTGCAGGTGGCCGCCCCGGATGAGCCGACACAGGTCGCGATCACGGTGACGACCGAGCTATTAGGGGCAATGGGCTTTCAGGTTCGCGTGGTGTCGCAACCGGTGACCGATGACGAGGACCAGGATGGGCCGCCGTTGATCGGCGTAAACGTGATCGGTCGTGACCTGGGGCTGCTGATCGGGCGGCGTGGCGATCATCTCGCGCAGTTGCAATACATGGTCAATCTGCTCGTCACCCGCCGCCTCGGCCACTGGACGCGCATCTCGGTCGACATCGAGGGGTACAAGCGTCGCCGCGAGGAGTCGCTGACCGGCCTCGCCAAGCGCGTTGCGGAACAGGTGGCGCGCAGCGAGCGCGAGATCCAGTTGGAGCCGATGCCCGCGAATGAGCGCCGCATCATCCACCTCGCCCTGCGGAACGACGCCAGCGTCATCACTGCCAGCAGCGGTGAGGGCGAATTGCGCCGGGTATCGATCCAACCGAAAGCGCGCGTGTAGGGCATTAAGAAAGCGGGGCCGGGAACACCACGTTCCCGGCCCCGCTTTCGTGTTACCAAATGCTTGGCCCGCCCACCTAGCCCGCGCAGGCGGGTATCTATGCCCATCATGGGTACTTCACCGGTGCTGTGAGACACCTATAGCGCGGGGTTTCGACCTCTCGACGAGAAGCGTGTCGATCATTCTGCGTGCCGCTGTAACGGATCGGGCTCACGCTGATCCCTCGGGTCGCGCGCGTTCTTCCCGCAGATGTTCGGTCACCCCCGCCGCATCGGGCGCGCCCCAAGTGCGCCCGCGCACCTCGGCATACTTCTCGTGGGCCGCAGCGAGCAAACTAAAGTTGCTTCCTTGTGCCAGGTGGAGGAGGAGCAAGAAGACATCGGCGGCTTCCTCGGCCACCACCCCGCCGCCGCGCGCCCGCTCCTTCGCCAGTTCGCGCGCCAGATCGTCGGCGAGCTGCCCGGCGAGTAGCGCGGGATCGGCACCCTGGTGCGTGGCACAGACGAGTTCGATCGCCTCGCGAAAAAGGTGCCGGGCGCGACTCCGTGGCGTGCTGTGCGGGAAGGTCGCATCGGCCCAGGTGGCGAATTCGGCCTGGAAGCGATCGAGGGCCAGCGGCGCGCGTTCCTCTTCGGGCATTCGTCTCCCTCGTCTCTGGGTGGGTCGCGTGCTACGGGTAGCGCGTGTTCTGTGGCAATTGTGCGGGATGAATGCTACCAGAGCCTGAAGCGGCGACCGGGCGCGATCGCGCCGAGGATCGCCGGGCGCGCTGCACCGGTCGTGGCGGGGAGGGTGCCCGGTCGCCCGTGCGCCGTCTCATAGGCCAGCACGGCGAAGGCGATCGCCTCCTTGGCGTCCGAGGGGATGCCGCGCTCCTCGGTGGTGCCGACCGGCAAGGGCGCGAGTTCCGCCGCGAGCATCCGGCGCAACGTCGGGTTGCGCGCGCCGCCGCCGCAGAGGAGGACCGCATCGAGCGCCGTATCGGGCAGGACGAAGCGGCGGTAGGCGTCGGCGATCGAGCGTGCCGTCAGCGCCGTGGCGGTGGCGAGAAGATCGGCGTCCGCGAGGCCGAGCGAGCGCCCCTTGGCCGCGAACTCCGCCGCGTAGAGGGTGCCGAACTCCTCGCGTCCGGTGCTCTTCGGTGGCTGCCGCATGAAGAAGGGATCCTCCATCGCGTCATCGAGCAGTGCTCGGGCGACCGTCCCCTGCGCCGCCAGCGCGCCATCTTCATCGAAGGCGCGTTGCCCGGCGCTGGTGAGCTGCGCCAGCGCGTCGATCAGCATGTTCCCCGGCCCCGTATCGAAGGCCAAGAGTCCCGGCACCCCCCGGCCTCGCCGCAGGATCGTCACGTTGCCGATGCCGCCGATATTCTGGAGGGCCAGCGATTCTCCATCGCCGAGGAGCAGATAATCGACGTATGGCACCAGCGGGGCCGCCTCGCCGCCGAGCGCCAGATCGGCGCTGCGGAAGTCGTAGACGGTGGTGATGCCGGTGCGCGCGGCCAGGATCGCCCCGGAACCGATCTGCACCGTCACCGGCACGGCGGGGAGATCATCCGCGCGCGCCTCGGGGTGTGGCGCGTGATAGACCGTCTGGCCGTGCGAGCCGATCAGGTCCACGTCCCCCGGTGCGATCCCCGCGTCGGCGAGCATCGCGAGCGTCGCGACCGCGAACGCCTCGCCGATCAGCACATCGAGCTGTGCGAGGCGGGCGATCGTGCCGGTATTGGGCGGGAAGAGATCGAAGATCGCCGCGCGTAGGGCCGGGTCGAACGGGGTCTCGCGCTGCGCGACCAGCTCGATCCGCCGCCGCTCCGCGTTGATTCCCGGCCCGATGCGGACCAGCGCCGCATCGATCGCATCGACCGAGGTGCCGGACATCAGCCCGACGACCAGCCGTGATCCCGCCTCACGCTCGCCCTGCTCCGCCATCTCGCCGCCTTCCCTCTCGTTCGCCATCCTGCGCGCGTTCAGACGCGCTCCGCCGCGACTCGGTCGATGACGGCGCGGTAGCCCACCGCCGCACGCGCGAAGCTGTGCTCGCGCCCGACGAACTCCCGCGCCCGCGCGCCGATCCGATCCGCCCAGCCCGGCTCGCGCCCGGCCCGCACGATCGCCGCGACGATCGCCGCCTCCTCGTCCGCGCCGAGCGGGATGGTGACACAGGCGTCATCCGGTGTCTCGGCGAAGGCTCCGGTGTCGCTGACCAGCGTCGCGCGTCCCGCCGCCAGCATCCGCAGGAAGCTGCCGGACGTCTCCCCGCCGGTCGGCCAGCGGAGATTGACGCAGAGATCGGCGGCGACCATGACTCCCTCGAAGGTCGGTGCATCGACCCGCCCGAGCCAGCGCGTGACCGGCTCCAGGCCCTGCCAGCGCGCGAAGGTGCGCGGATCGTAGTGCGGCGACGCGGCACCGGCCACGACGAACAACGCCTCATCCACGCCGTAGAGGGCGCGCGCGAAGGCGGCGAGGGCGACCTCCAGCCGCTTCTCCGGGATCAGATTGCCGAGCGCCGCCACAATCAGCGCGCCCTGCGGCAGCCCCAGCGCCGCACGCGCCGCCGCGCGGTCGAGCGGTGGCAGGAGCGGCACGCCATGCGGCACGACCGTCACCGCTGCCTGCGGGCTCTGGCGCAGGACCGCGTCGCGCGCGTAACGACTGTGGACGATCGTCGCCAGGCTGCGTTCGATCACCCCTTCGCTGAGCGGTATCTGCGCGTATGGCAGGGCGGGGGGGCGATTGTGCAGGAGATCGTCGGCCGCCGCCGCGCCTGTTGCGCCGTAACGCCGCGTCATCTCCGCACGGTAGTACCGCTCTGCCGCCTCAGCGCCGCCGTGAGTCGCGCGCCAGGCGTGGAGGTGTTGCAGGACCACATCGTGCAACACGAGGATGCCCGGCTCGTGTTCCGCCCGCGCCAGGATGTAGCTATGTTCGGGGCTGTTGCCGAGCTGATAGAGGCGCGGACCCGTTGGTGTGAACTGGCTGTCCCGCGCGATGGCGAGCCCGGCGGGCGGCGCAGCCGGGGGCGGCGCATCGTCGGCCAGTACAGCGGTGATCGCGTAGTGCGGCAGGAGGGTGGGGAGGAGTTCGGCGCTGTACTGGCCGATGCCGCTCGCGCTCGGCGGTAGCGGCGTATAGAAGGCGAGCGGCTTCACGCCGGGGTGCCCGAGCTGTTGCCCGGTGCCGCCGCGCGTCCTTCGAGTTCGGCCACGCGCGCGCGCAACGCCGCGATCTCGCGCGTCAACTCCGCCGCGCGCGCCCGGTTGAGCGCATCGAGGCTCAGCAGGGCGGCGTTAAAACTGTTCTGTTGTTCCACGATGGGGTTGATGTACCAGCGGAGGAGGCGGCGGAGCCCTTTGCGCCCGAGCCCGAGCGGCGCGCCGAGCCGCCCGCCGACCGCGATCGGGAGATGGGCGCTGACCGTGGCCCAGCGCTCCGCCTCGGCGCGCCAACCGTCGCGCAGACGCTCGCCCGCGCTCATTGCCCGGCGAGGGGGCGTCGTGCGGGGGGCAGCGCCCAATCGGCCCGCCCACCGGCGACGAGCTGCGGCGTCTCCGCTGCGGTCCCGTTCGGCTGCACCAGTCCCGGCGTGCCGGTCCACTCGTGCGCGACCTGGAGGAGCGGGCCGTGCGGCGCGTCGAGATGGAGGTGGATCTCCTCGGTATCGATGACGACCTCGTTGGCCGGGTCGCGTAGCAGCGCCTCGATGATCACATCGTCGCTCTGGATCGGCAGGGCGGGGATGTGGCAGGAGGCATCGCGCGCCGCGCCCTCCGCCGCGACCGGCAGGGGGTGCGTCGTCTCGAAGAGGAGCAGTCCGAGGGGGGTTCGCCAGCGGATCGTCAGGTCGAGTGGCATCGTCGCGTCGCCGATCGTGGCGAGTTCGATCGTGATCGCCGTGCCGGGTGCGAAGTGCTGCGTCGTCTGCCCCGCCGCATTGCGGAGGGTGACGCCGGAGAACTGGGCGCGCGCGTGGTCCCCAC
>JAABUK010003818.1_pt1 | contig 25086 bp, 32 predicted proteins | sample 5559141 | NCBI WGS metagenome assembly JAABUK01 (sample SAMN10711869, study PRJNA513367) | rock metagenome | isolation source: Antarctica rocks | place: Antarctica: Victoria Land, Pudding Butte nord | collected 2016-01-03 | reverse complement strand
CCCCAACCCCCATTCCCCCCTAAAACTTTGGACCCATTTGCACTTGCAGCATTGATGCCTGCAGCTTCACTACATAGTTTGGGGGCTCGCTCAATGGCATGTGGCCTGACCTATGTGTAACACTTGGTGCCCATGTGCAGCAACGGTGACATGTCCTGAAAATAAATACTTTGTTTGCCCTGGTATGTGAGTCTTCTGTGTTTCTGCTTGCAGTGGCACTGGCGCTGCCCTTGGATGTGCACAAGATCTGTGACACGGGCCTCATCAACAAGGACTGGCAAGAGCGTGCCCCCAACAAGTCTGTGGTGTGTGAGTCGCATGTGGCAATTGTCAGCAGGAAAGGCAACCCCAAGAATGTCAAGTCCTGGAGCGATCTGACACGGTAGGCATGCTTACTAATCATACCATCAATAATTAGGCTTTCCAGCTCATGATGAGGTAGGTATGTGCAGGACAGGTATGCTTGTCTGCATGCAGATCGTGCAGCTCATCTGCTCAAGACTCACTGAGTATGCAGAGCTGAACGCGGGAGTCGCGGCGGTCTGTGCAATGGCATACACGCATTTGCTGTTTGGGCTGCACCTGTCTGTAGGGTTTGGGCTGCACCTGTCTGTAGGGTTTGGGCTGCACCTGTCTGTGGGGTTTGGGCTGCACCTGTCTGTGGGGTTTGGGCTGCACCTGTCTGTGGGCAGGCAGGCATGCATGTCTGCATCACCCCACATCTGCATGGCAGCTTTCACACAAAAGGCAGGATGTTGTGTGTTCTGAAAGTCACACGGCAGGAATGGGTTTGGCAGGAACGAGCATGACATCATTCTATGGAGTCTACTTGAGGCAAGGATGTGTTATCAAAGATGGTCAAAAGTCAGCTGCCTCTGTCATCCTTGTTGGCATTGGGCGGTTTGCCTTTCAGGATTGCAATCATGACTGATAACAGCAGCTCAGATGCAGATCTTTGACGCCCAGTCTGCGCATCACACGTCATTTGATGAAACCAGGAAGAAGACAAAAGCTAGCCAATGACTTGATGCGCAGGCCAGATGTGCAAGTGATCACTGCTAATCCTAAGACAGCTGGTGTGGCTCGATGGAACTTTCTGGCGTTGTGGGGCCACAAGCAAAACCAAGGAGAGGAAGCCTCTCTGGACTACTGCAAGAAGGTCAGCTTGCATCAAACTTTTGCTTAGTGCAATCTGAACTACTGACCTAAACCCATGTTGATCTGGACTACTGACCTAGGCTCATGTTGATCTGGACTACTGACCTAGACTCACATTAATCTGCAAGCCTGGTAGCTGCACTAGACACAGCAGATTCAACAAACCAAACAAAGAAGCTGATGATTGGTGTTTGCTGCCTGTTTTCCCAGCTTCTACTTTGGTTTGCGACAAGCAGTCGTTGCTTGAACAATATGGCCCAAATTTTGCAAACAACCACATCAACAGTACAGAGAGAATCAGCGTGACAGGTCATATCAACTTTCAAACTCAAGCTCTAGGGGTTGGTGGCAGGATTCACAAAGACACTGCTTGCTTGGCGCGCAGGTCTTTGAGAACGTGCCCATTCAGCCTAGAGATGCACGAGAAGCCTCGGATGTGTTCTACAAGCAGGGCCAAGGAGATGTCTCCCTCAACTACGAGAATGAGGTCATCTTGACCAATGAAACATACGGGGAGGGCGCGCTGCCCTATGTTGTGCCTGACAACAACGTGCTGGTGAGGAACATGTCCCTGCAGAGCTGACCATGTTGCTATCTGCATACATGCGGTCAGAGAGGTTTGATTGGTCAATTGCAACTTGAGGGCAATGTACTTACTGGTCATGTCTGTCAAAGTGTACATCCCATTGGTCCTACTTGGTTGGCTTGCATCTCACTGAAATGACATCACTGCTGGTGTGTCGGCCGCTGACACCACCCTTGCTATGATTTATGCAGCACATGCAAATCACTTTGTATTTGACCTGTGAGACACACAATGTCTTTGACCGACACATAAATAAATGCTGCTCGTCTGTGATCTGCACAGATTGCACTTAGTCTAGAGTATAGTATGTCAGTTGAGCAGGTCCACCACATGCACACTCCAGGCCATATGGTCAGCAGGTAGGCATGCTGCGTGCAGATCGAGTTTCCAGTAGCAATCGTGGACAAGAACATAGACCGCAAGAAGCCTGAGACGCGAGTAGCAGCTGAAGCCTTTCTGCAGTACCTCTTCACTCCCACAGCCCAGCAGGAGTTTATGGACTGTGGCTTCAGGTCTGCATTGCAAGCTCCTTGCATGAACACAGTTTGGCCACGATGTGCTGTATGCAAACTTGACACGATCACATGCATTGCAAACCTCTTGCATGAACACAATGTGGCCATGATGTGCTGTATGCCAGGTTGGCATGAATACATGCATTGCACGCCCATGCTGAGTACATTGGTGGCATATGCCATGTGCTGGAGTCATGTTGAGAGTGGATGGTCAATGGTGTCAAGACCTTGAGTACTTCAGTACTGTGGAATGACCAAGTGTGGTGTCCTGTTGTGCCATCTGGAGACATTGACTGGTTTGGTCCTGCAATTGTTAATGAAAATTTGCATCCCGGGCATCAAGGGTTCTCAAGGCCTCAGAATGTCTCGTCTGAAACGCAAGTTTTGTGTTGGGCATGGCAGCTACCATACAGCTGACTGCAGCTAGTGATGACTTGCTGGCTGCAGGCCAGTTGACAAGGCCATGAAGAAGAAGTCAAAGCTGCCCAATGTGAAAGGCATTTGGACAGTTGATGACAAGCTGGGCGGCTGGGCTGCGACGCAAAAGCATTTCTTTGATGAAAAGGTATGCTGGTGCAAGCTGCTGTCTTTACTGCACAAGGGACAGACTTGACTCATGTTGCCAAGTTGCACATGGCTATGGTATGGAGTGCTGCAGCTCAAGTGCTGGTGTGCCATTGTCTACTCGCCATCCAACAAAATTCATCATCTTTCATCAGCTGCTGCTCGTCGTGTCCATTGCATGATTCCACATCGAGCATTTGTTGTGCATTGCAGCACGGTTGAGCCTGATGAACTATTCAGCATGCCCATATGCTGTTGCAAGACTTTACTCACCAGTGTTGGGTTTTGCCCATACCAGCATGGTGTGATCTGCTGATGCAACCCAAACTTGCATTCAGGGCATCCTGGATCAGATACAGCGGCATGTGGGAGAAAAGAGGCTGGCAGAGCGCAGAGCCAAGAAACGATGACATTAGTTTGAGCACAGTGCTGAGCTCACTGGCTGACTGTGGCAAAGATGAAGGTTGCACAACATGTGGTGATAGACTTAGTAAAGGCTTTGCAAAGGCTGCTTGAAGCAAAGTTTGATGCAGCAAATGCTATCAAACAATTGCCATTGCTTTGCTGCTGTCAGCCAAAGAGATCTGTGTTTTCCTGCATTTTGGCCAACTGAAAGCAGCGTAAGGCAGTACTACTCAGGTATTCTTCGCTGAAAGACACTGTGTACACCAACCGGAATGGCTGAGCTGGAGTAATTTGACAAGCCGTGGAGCCAACGAAGCAGCCACACAAGCAACACGCCTGTATCAGCGTGCACGACGTACATGTGGCAAGCTGAACTGCTAATTTTACAACTCAGACCTGTTTTTGCACCTGGTGGCAGCACGTAACGTAGCACAGGTGTTACCCTGCTCTTGTACGTGTCCGAGCTGAGGTCTAATTACGATCGACGTTCGGTGCGCATTAGCTTGCTGTGGCCAATGCGGGGCATCTTGTATGACTGACTCCAGTGCGTTGACCTGGTCAAAGCATGACATGACAGTATTGGGCAATGCTGTCAGTTCCCACGCGCATGTTGTGAAGCAAAAAGTGGCAATCACACCTTCTCATCCTTTCACCTGCCTGTAGGCGATCTACATCACAACAGCGTATGTCAAGCAGAGCACTCGACCTCACCAAGTCGCAAGTCAGCGTGTTGTTCTGACAATCTTTGTCACAAGCTGTGAACGTAACCGGCTGAGCCATGGAGAGAAAAGTAGCATTTTGCGTCAAGCACTGGAGTTCTGATGCCACTCTGTACTCCTGGACTTGGGCAAAGCAGTATTTTCTGCGGGTAAGTGCAATCAAACCAGCTCACGCACAAGCCCAACACTTGTTTGTGGCATATACCTGATGTTGCTTGGTTCAACCTGCACACACTGCATACTGTTATCTGGACAGAGCACCAATGTTCCAAACAATGTCAACAGTGTCTGCACAGCCCTCTGCACAACCCAGGCGTTTTGCCTTGGGCAAGTTGAGCTATTCACTTGCATGCAATAAATGTCAAAATGTGGTCAGAGAAATCTCCATATAGTGGCGCATAGTGATGTTGCATATGGTGACACTCCTGACAACTCAAGCCTGCGCTTTTGCTTGCTGCAGAAGCAGATTGATGAGGCTGGGAATGAAACATTGAGTCCAATCGACAAGCTGTATGTTGTTCATGTTAAGCAAGGCAAGGATCAGAAGGAGCGAGCATGGTCAGCTGGTGGTCCACTTCTTCCCAGCTTGCAAATGGCCCTGGCACGCTACCCACACACAATCATTGAGCTGGAGGTACCGTCCATACCTGCCAATGCTGCCATTTGTTGAATTTGTTGCATCATTCCTAATTTCAGTTGGCTTCTGCATGTGTTGGACTGGGCTTGCACTCATGCACTTGCAAGCAGACATGTGCTTGCCTTAGCTTCAGCTGATTGACAAACTTGAGCTGACTGACGTGTTGCTGCAACCAGGGTTCACAGGTTACACTCACAATAGAAAATGCAGTTTCAGACCATGAAGCATTATCAGCATGTTACGACATTTGCGCTCCTGCATACGGCTGTTGCCACTGTGCATTGCATTGTCAGCTTCGGCACAAGTCTTGATCTTTGGGATTGCAAGCCTGTCAGATGACGCATAAAAGCTGAAAGCTGAAGCAAAAGTTGATGCTGCTGGAGATGACTTTGGCTTGTGCTTATGCTGCAGGGCAGCCACATGTACAGTGCCATTCTGGATTTCACAGAGAAGGCAGGCGTTGATGTTCTCATCCTAGGCAAGTCTCAAATGCACATGCGAATGGCAACCTGCATGGTGACTATACCTCAGCAGACTGCATGACCATGCATCCAGTAGTTTGCGCCGGCTGATCGATTGTGGCTCACTTAATTTGCCGACGAAGTGCATATGTTGTATGTTCTATTGTGCTGTTGTGAGCTGTTCTGCCACAGCTTTTGGATATCTTAAGGCTTTGCAGACAGTGCAACAGCATATTGTGCTCTCATGTAACTGACTCCCACAGCACACCAATGGCATTGTTGACAAGCTGTGGGGCTGGTCAGCAATTGATGCCAAAAAGCATTTGGCCCCTTGTAGGTAGCAAAGAGACCAGCACATCTCTGCTGACTAAGCTGGTTCCTGGACAGATGGGGCTTAGTCAGCAGCTCAACTCCAAGGCAGCCTGCCTCATCGTCCGCCCCGCGGTGCGTGCCCAAATCGAGTCTGTCTCTAGTGTCTCTCAGTCATACAAACAGGACTGCCAGCGCAAGAGAAGCACAGATGTGCAGCTGATGTAGCTTGGCACGTGTTCAGCTAGTTACATTTTCAGGCACACATCTCTCCCTGTATGAAAAGGCACTGGAGTCCAGCATAGGGGTTTCATGTTCAGAAAAAGGTTCTGAACAGGCTCAGACGCGCAGTGCAAGCACAGTACATAGGTACAAGCACAGGTACATAGGTACAAGCACAGGTACACAGGTACAAGCACAGTACATAGGTACAAGCACAGGTACATAGGTACAAGCACAGGGTATAAGCACAGTGCCATGTCTGCCTTGCAGAGCGCAAGGAATGACAAGATGCGCATCAATTCCCAGAGGAACTTGGGAGCAGCCATGGAGCAAGCTGCGGTAAGACTTGCAGGCCCACCCATATCATATGGATGCTCTATTTGTGCCAGATGCATAACACAAAATGGGTCAGGCTTTGTGGATCTGTTCCTTGCTTTTGTGCACCAAACACTCTTATCTCCAACCATGTCTTGGATATGTTTGCAAGTGCGTGTGAATGAGCGTGCAACCTTCTGCATCTGGACACCATTGCACCATGCTGTGATGACAAACCCATACTGAACTGGGTCTCGTGGCCTGCCACGCGCTGGCTGGCTTGCTCACAGATGCGCCCCGTGACGTAAATATGTCTAGTCACAAGATACAAGAGTCCGTGTGTATCACTTGCAGGCGGGCCCAGGAGCCAGAGCCTCTTTGCCGCAGACTCTGAAAGCCAGCGTTCTGACAGCCACCCCAGAAGTGATTGATCGCAGGAAGGTCGTCATTGCCTACGATGGCTTTGATATAGGCAGACAGATGCTGACCTGGGCAGCCAAGTTCTGCCTAGCAGCTGGGGACGAGCTTTTTCTGCTGCAGTATCAGGTCAGCTGAACACCTTTGGCTTGCTGCCAGGTGTCACGTTCATGACTGCCCCATCCCCCCCCCCCCCCCCTTCTCGTCCCCCTGGGCTAGCCTCCCTATAGGGTCCCCAACCCAGGGTCAGGTGTTTTGGCTTCCAACTGCAAACACCCAGCAACCCCAAACAATGCATCTGTGCACATGCAAGCCTTTTTGTAACACACATCAGGCCTAATGTACAATTCCTTCCTGAGTACATCTGGGCTTGAAGTCTGCAACATGGATGATGATTGAAGCTAATCCATCATTGTTGATGTAGGTGTCACAAAAAGGAAAGAGGGGTCACAATGAGGGGGTGGAGGAGGGGGGAGCCCACCTGGAACAAGAAGATCTGATGGGCTTGACTGTGTCGCAGCATGTCTCCCTCATGGTGAGTGCTTGGTAAAAAAAATGCCTCAATTAGATAAAATTACCTTTCTTTCACAATTTTTTTGGTTGCCCAATTTTTTCAAAGAAGATGTTTAGACAGCCTGCCAACTTGCGCAAGCTTCTTTCAGCGCCTTCCTTGCTAGTTGGCAGTATGCCTTGAACATGCCCACCCTGCTGCTCTGTCTGCAAAGATAACTTGACAGTCTTCTGCTGCGCCTGGCTTTTTGTGGCATCAATCATCAGCAGCACGTCCTTGGCAACAGCACAGAATGTGCCAAATTGCTGGCAGGCTTTGCATCAGTCACTGGGGTGTTTGTTATGCCAGTGACCAAGTAATCTGCGCTGCAGATCCAGAAGCTATGTTTGTTTGATAGCACAACATGTATCAACGCAAAGCTCATAAGCAATACAGACAGCATAAGAGGTATGCTGACTGCAGAAGGAAGGAAGATGGCTGTTGAATCTTCTGAAGGAAGATAGAGCCATGATTTCGTAATTATAGTTTGGAATCATGAAACAACATATGCACAATGATTATTAGTTAATAAAAATAAAAATAAAAATAAAAATAAAAATAAAAATCACAGTAGTACTAACAATAATAATACTAATTTGGACTACAGGGTGATGCCAAGGCACAGATCTGTAGCTTCTGTGAGAATGAGTCCATGGACTTGCTGGTGGTGACCAGCACCCTGAGGGGCCGTATCAAGAAGGCCCTCTCCCCCATGGGGGGTGTCAGCTCCCAACTGGCCTTAGAGGCCCCTTGCCCTGTCCTAGTCCTGCCAACACAAGCATCAAGTGAGCCTTTTCTCTGCTGTCTACCCTGTTCTGATGAAACAAGTCTGTCCTAATGATGGTGATGACGATGATAGTAACAAGGCATTCCATGCTTTCTGGCTGATGATCAGCCAGGACAAGTCTTGGCCCTCCAGAGCAGCCTGTTGTTCTAGTTTGTACCGAGGAGGTCCTCCATCCTCTGGTTTTGCATGCATTGCAGCCAGACATACATGGTGTTTGCACAACATGTGTTCTCAGCGTTTATTGACTGGACCTGGTGTCTTGTTGTTCCCTAATAGAGTGAACCGATCTGGTTCACCATTTAAAGGCTCAAGCAAGCTCAGGCAGGATATATTCCTCACTGCAGCTGGCAGGTTTTCAGAGAAGTGACACAAAGCTGAATGGCAGAGAGCTGCACTGCAGCCAGAGATGCCCCCCCTTATGTCTGCTGTCTCACTAGTTATGTGTTTGTGTCCTTCAATGAAATCAACCCTGTATGTCTGTCATCTCACCAGCTGTATATTTGTGACAAAATCAATTTCTTCTGAGATGTTCACCAGTTATGTAACGCAGCTCTTCTGAGATGTCGATAGCAAAGGGTTACTTCCTCGCCACCCCTGTCTCACCAGCTTTGTGTTGGTGACCATTGCAACTCTTCAGAGGTGTTGGCGGCAAAGGGTTGGTTCTTCACCACTCTTGTCAAGCTGTTGAATATGATGCAGGCTTCCAGGAGCAGAATGCCTACCTGGGTAGTGGGGAGCTGCAGGCCTTGGCTGGCGGCGGCTATGAAGTCAGCACCTCTCCAGACTCACAAGGTACTCTTGCCCTTGCCCTGGCCCTTGCCCCTGCTCTTGCCCTTGCCCTTGCTCACGGTTATGCTCCCTGTATGGTCGTCTGTAAGTATGGTTGTTTACAAGTCTGTTTCAGACTGTTCAGACATGGTAACTTCTTAGTACTGGTGCTTTTGACCAGGTCACTGACGACCAAGGCACATACAACCTAGTCCGGCAGCCACATATGTGGCTGCACATGTACATGCTCTTTCTTCCCCTCCTTGCCCTTGCTCATGCTATGCCTGCAATTGAGCTGCTGCTTTGCTGGAGCTAACCCAGCAAGCAATGCAGCGTGATGGAATCCGGATGGGAGCAACTTGGGTTTGCACACATTCTTGCATGCGTAGTGGGCAAGCTTCCCTCACACATGCTGCAGTGTCATGTCAGGGCTGCATTGAGGTTGAGAGGCAATACAAACTATTCAAGTTAGTTGTATGGGCCAACATCATGTTGGGGGCAACGGGGACTCATGGCATGTCTAGGACAAGCCTGCATCTGCCTTTTGTTAGGCCGCATGCCTGCCATACAAGCTTTTCTCTTTCAATACCACATCAGTTTTCTCATTTTGTTGGACAGCAAGAAACTGGTACTCTGCCGTAAGTTGAAATTTCCAGTGCTAGATTCCTTAGTGTAGCTCAGTCAGCATCTGAATCACCTGTCATGCATGGTCGCAATGACAACATCTATGCAGGAGCCAACTCACCACCTGTAGGGCGGGGCCCTTTCCAGAAGCTGTCCTCAATGAAGACGCGTTCTGGCGAACTGCCCCGCCGGCAGGCTTCTACACAGACGGGGGGGCTGAGCCCTCAGGCCAGTGGGGGTTCTGTCCCACATGCCCAACAGACCCCCTTCTCCCACAGCAGCAGCTGGGGTCCCAGGGGCACACCCCATGGCGCTGCTCAAGGGGGGCTTGCTTCTGCTAGCAGTGGGCCGCTGGGGTACAGGACTGCACCCCCAGCTACACCCCCCCAGCAACCAGGGCAAGAGCCCCCTGCTGCTCAACAGGTGATTTGCATACTCGTGTCCTGGTTCAGAACAACTTCATTCAGCTAGCCTCCCTTCTGTACGCCTGTATTTCAACCATACCATCTACAAAAGTGCTTGCACAGCTTGTGGCTGCAAAGTACAGGGATGTCAGGCACGTTCCATGCTGCAGCAGTACCTGAACATGCTGAGCAAATAACTTGTTGCATGCAATGATTGCCCCACATTACTTGTCCACCAGCTACAACCATTCACCACATATGCAATGCACATGTAGGCTAGCAAAGTCTGTTTTTGTGCTGAGCATGCGTCACAGCATGAACCAGTTTTGTGTACTCCACGTGCCCAATGGAGTCTGGCATACCTTTTGATGCTGGCACTGAGGCTGGCATACCTTATCAGAATCAGCACGATGCAGTTGTCATGCAAACTCCAGTTGTCTGCATCACATATCAAAAGATTGGTGGCATGCACCGACAGTACAACATGAGGGCTGGGTTGAGAGCTTTGGCTCACATGTGCTCAAAAGCTCGACACTCATTGAGGTGTGGAACCCAACTAGATTTGTAACACACATAAACAAAATGCTTTGGAAAGACAAGACTTGTCCCGCACGTACCTAGCTCATCATGTGCTGGAAAGCGTTTTAATTATTATTATTTTTATTATTATAAACAAAATCTGTGAAATTAGCAAGCAAAGCCATAAAGCTTGCAGGATCTGAGCAACAGCAACTCTTGCAGGATGAGCAGCAGTTTGTTGGCAGGCAGGGCCATAGCAGAAGTGTGTCACAGTCTGAGACCATCAGCGCCAACATTGACCTCATAGCCAAGCTACGACGGCAGCTAGAAGAACGAGATGCAGAGATTGCTTCTCTCAAGGTATTCACGCCGCTGCTTTCTGGCCACTTTCACTGAAAGTGCAAGGCGCACATATCCTGCTTGCATTTGTCATGGTTTGTTGCTGCGTCAGGTGGAAAACCAATCGCTTCAGTCTGTCCTGCTGATTCTGCAGCTTCAGCAAGCTGGGTCTTCTGCATTGATGAGCATGGAATACAATGTCAACTGTCTGAAAAATCAGAAAGCGTCTGACTGGCTGTGCATGTGCCCTAGCATACGCCTTTTGTTTGTTATACATGACATTTGGCACTGGCAGCAATGTATAGATCTTGGCATGCTGGGACCGTGTTTCTGGGCTCACACTTCTTTCTGTAGTGATCAACTGACATAGCCCTTTTGCATATGCAGGACCAGGTGCACAAGCTGCAACTTGGCCAGAGTTACAACACAAGCAGCACCGTTTCTCCGTTTTCTTCACAGCCGATGCTGTCTTGAGACCTCCAGAGTGCCACCCATAATGGGAGCATCTGTCTGTCCTGTGAGTGGATGAGGCTGGTCCTGTACTTGATAACATCATGTAGTGGTGAATCATGTTGACGTGATGAGTGGAGTTTGCAATGTAGTTTCGAATGACCATGCCCAATTGAAGACCTTTTTTCTGGGCCTTGTCATGTCATGCAGTTGTTAAATAAGTTCTGTTGGGGCAAGTCTGTTCCAGCAGGCTGCCTTGCTCCCTGTCATGCTAGGTAAGTGGTGAGTGCCTGCAATCAAGCCTGCTTGTTAGGTAGTTACAGTCACGCGTTTTGTCTTGAAGGCAAAGGCCTGTTCGGTTCACATGACATAAGTAAAAAGTCAGTCATGCCAAGTATGCCTTGACATCTTGGTACATACAATGTGGCCAGCTTGCTCTGATGCAGACACTGTTGAGCATTCCGCATCCGTCTGTACAATATGTCTTATGCCTTACAAACAGTCTCATAACTAGGCTAGGCCAAATTTGGGTAATCGAGTTCAGGAGTGTGCTGGCAGTAGTGCAGTATGGTCTGGTGAACTAAAGTAAATGACGTATAAGTAAAGCAAGAAGGGTTTGTCTCACTGCTGCAAGCAGTGCACCGAAATCAAATAAGCAGCACTGCTCTGTCTTTGTACAGCTGCCATTGGCTTGAGCCAACAGCTCACACTCTCAACATTCAGACTAAAAGAGAAGGGAGCTGCCAGCAAATTGCTGTACTGAGTACATGTGTACACAAGAAGCTCTACATACTGATAACAAGGTCGATAAAATGCATCCTGACACACTACCTAGGTAGCATTGGCATTGTAGCTCACAATATTGCACGTAGCTCAGGAAAATGCCCAGGGGGGCAGGGGGAGAGGATCACACATCCTGCAGGTTTGATTGTACAAAAAACGCTACAAGATGCAGCTACAAAAGCATATTGTCAAGATGCAGCTAGAAGTTGAGAAAAGATGGGTCTTCTATAGCCATGTCTTGCCAATGAGAAGACCTTTGGCCAGAGTTGGATGACGTGGCACTGGCTCTGCTAGTTGCAGAGGACCTGGGAACGGCAACTTCATGCACAGCCCCTGAGCCAAGCAATCCATGTTTACTAAAATAGTTAAATAAAAGAATGCCAGAAAAGCTGAAGATAATCATGTAATAATATCAACTAATCGTGGTGAACATCTCAGTATCAACAGATGACATGCTGAGTGCTGCTCAGCAAAATGCACCATGAATTGAACAACCAACCAGGCCACAACACAAGCGGTTGGAAGATGGGGCGCTATGTGCGACTCAGGCAATGCATGGTGATAAGGACACCCAATGTGGCAAAGACACAAGCTGACGGGTGACTGTGTGGACAAATCAGTTGTGGGCAACAGCTTGTGTTAGCAAGACACTGCCGTCGCCATTGTGGATCAAATTGAATTGCTGAACCAGACAGCAGGCTCACTATACAGCAGGCAAGGGTTGCATTGCCAGATGAAAGTCACACCACACCTCTTTGTTTGTGCTCATTGACGCTTTGCACACACAACAGAAATGGGCATAGTGTGTAATCCGCATAGTGTACAATCCGCATAGATGTGCAAGCAGTGCAAGCATAGATGTGCAAGCATAGATGTGCAAGCAGTGCATCTCAAGGGCATGGGCATGAACAGCTCACCCTCGTCAAACACAAGCTGCGCTGAGCTGGCTTGCTGCAGCCGGTGGCGCATGACTTGCTTGCTGCTGTAGCTGGGCAGGTACAAGGTGTTGAAGCACGTGGCAGCCCGAGGCAACCTGCATTTCGTAGTTCAATTCAGCATGTGACCCTTAGCTTTGGAACCAGACATACACGCAGTCACTCTTTTGGAACAAGGAAGCTTTATTGCGCTATCAGATGGAGTGAAATTGCAGTCATGTCTGTGTGTTGCTTCTGGTAGCCGCTACCATTTCCTCATCAGACACTAAATTGAGTCACAGGGAGACATGCTGTTATGGCCCTCAGCTCAAGCAGTTGTGCCTCATGACAGAATGAACAGCAGCCAATGAAAAGTGACGCTATGACACTTGTTCATGCAGTCACACCCAGTGAACTAGCTCAACAGCAGCGCCAACAGTGGGGGCCATAGGTAGCTCAAACAATGCTGTACCTTGAGTCATCGTGTTCTGGCAGCAGGCACAGCTCAAAGAGGTGTCTACCACCATTGAAGCCAGCCAGCCTAGCAAAGCCACCTGTACCAAAGCAGCACACACAATGAGCACACGACGAACCAGCGTATGCAGATCTGTACACTGCAAAACCTGCACAAGCTGTGCATTCGAGTGACACTCATTAGCACGCATGCATGCTTGCACGCAGTTCTTTGCAAGGGGGCAGGACAAGCAGACAATTAAATTCAGGTATTGGCTGTCTGGCTGACTGCAATTGCGGAAGAGCATGATTCATGTCAAAGGTAGGCAGGGTTGAGGTCACACTTTGCAGCTTTCTCAGTCATTGTCTGCTGACTCCCCTGATGAGCCTCAAAGACAGAAGGTGTACATGGATTGGTTGGAGCATCACAGGGCAGCACAGCCACTGAGCAAGAGGAATGAGCAGCGGCTTGTGCCACTGTCAAAGGGCAGCACGAAGACCCAAAGTCACAAGGCAAAGCTGAAACTGAAGGGCAAGCGCAGCAGACGAAGGGCGGAGGTTGAAAGGCAGACGCAGGGCAGACATTGAAAGGCAGACGCAAAAGGCAAAGAGCAGCCGGCGAAAGGCAAACACAAGCTAGAAGGCAACCGACCTGCAGGAGGGACAGGGCTGCAGGTCACAAAAGCTAACAAGGCTTGCAGCTGCTTCTGACTGTAGTCCTGTAGTATCTCCCACAACCATTTCACCACATGGTTGTCCTCTGAACAACTCTTATACAAGGTGTGTGCCTGCCAGTCTTCGACATCAACACCAGATTCCCCAGCCAGTAACTGATCCAGTATTTGGGGAGTTGCATACCTGCGTTCATTCACACAATCAGTGACCACGGACAACATCGCTACCTTCTGTCAATCACCTTGTTTGCTTGATGTTGTTTTGACTTTACTTACTGACTGGCTACACATATTGTTACCTTCTGTAAGGTTCAGAGAGTCCTGAACAGACGCATTTGTGAGATGCTTTTTGTTGCAGCACGTCAGCAGCAGCTCATGAAAAAGGGTCAGATAATGCAAATCCATTCACCAAACCACTCACATCAGTGCCAGCGAACTTGTAGGAAGGGTTGACACTCATGCAGCCACCAGAATACACCTTCACTCGGTAGGGCGTTATGCAGTGAGCAGGGCTTCAGGCACACAGAAGAAGACCAGTTCAATCCTGACAAACAACTTCTTCATCAAAAACATCACTTGTGACAAACACCATTTCCATTGAAGATGTCACCTGTGTCATCCTAAAACATCTCCACAATGTAGAAACATGTTTTTACAGTACCCAGGTGTTTCTGAGTTGAGATTTCCAAAGTAGGGATGACGTTTCCGAATCAAAATAGTAGTTTCGGGATTGAAAAGAGCTTTGATATTCCAAGCTCACCTGTGCAGTAGCTTCATGGTCCTCTGATCAACAAAATGCTGCAGTCCCTTCTTCACAGCTTCCACCTCTCTCTGTATGCTCTTATGTAGCTTGAATGCCACCATGTGCTTATAGTAGTCTCGCCAGTTGGTGCTGTCAACCTCAACCTGGCTGCCGTCTGGGATCAGATCGGCCTCAGGGCCCAAGCCATTAGCACAGCTGAAGGTCAGGCATAGCTCTTCTGGCCTACAGCATGAAAGGCAGGCCATGCTGAGTTTGCCTTTCAGGCCATGACACTGACTGGCAACAGTGCCCTTCCTTTGAATCAGTTTGCCTTTCAGGCCATGACACTAACTGGCAAAAGTGCCCTTCCTTTGAAACACTTTGCTTCAGAAGAGGGGGTGTTTTAGGCCTAAAGACCCCTGGGGACACCCTGTCTGACTGGCAGGGGATGCTGTCAGGACGTTTGGGCAGTTGCCTTTTGACGGTGCCTTCTTGAAAGGTTGCCAATCAGTGCCAGATGGACTCTCAAACAACCGCCAACCAGGATTTTATGCAAGGCCACATTGCCCTCCACCATCCAGCCTGAGACTGACACTGGCGTGTTGATGTCTGACTAAAACTGGTATGTCAGGAGTAAGATGGCGTACTTGAATTGGCCGGCAGCCAGCTGCTTGAGAAAGGTGAGCAAAGGAGGGTTTCCTCTTAAGTCGTCCAGTTTGGCAGGCTGCCCTAGCAAAAGCTTGAGGAAATTAGGAGTAAAATGGGCTCCTGGGAGGACCTCACCATGCAGCAGGGCCAACCCCATTGCTCGACCTGCAAACAAAAAACCCATTCTTACAACACCACTATAACGTTATTATTATTTATGATATCAGTATCAATATCAGCAAAGTATGTATTTGCAAGATTGACATTATACATACTCGCACGTTAACATTGTACATGATGCATCGCAATGCATGTAACGTACAGTATGCATCATCACATCAAGCTGATGAGATTGCTGCCACTGCTAACATAGACATCAACGCAGCAATCTACTGGTATTGCAGAGCTTCAGACACCACGCACTGGTCTCAGGTCTCTGTTGTCTTGACTAGTAGTGCAGCATAGGCTGCTAAACATTGATTCAGGTGGCCAGGGATTAACATGCATTTGTGAACCACACCAATTTTCAAGGCACACCAAAGCATGTATGCAAGTCAGCCTGGATTCGGAGCCTTGCATGTAGCTGGTGGTGTACATGTGACACTTCTTCCAGGCATTGCAGTTGCCTCCACAGATGACAACATGTTGCAACAGTTGGGTGCTGACCTAACATCTCAAAGTAGACGACGTGTTGGTCTTGAAAATGAGCCAAGGGGCAGGGCTGCCAGGTGTGGCCCCCATCTGCAGACTCAAACAGCCCTGTCTGGGGATCCAGCATAGATGCCATCATGCTGTTCAGCCAGTCTCTGCGCACTCCAGATCCTATGCCGCCCTCATCTGCACAATCCAAATCATGCAATTTGAAATTTGAAATTTAAATTGGAAACAAAGGAACCCACCAAAACAGGGAAACTGCCAAAGGCTTGCGCTCAACTTTGATGCTCCTACTTTGTGCAATGTGTGAGCATGCTGGCTGTGTTAGACAAGGCAGCCAGGGCAGACAATAAGGGCAGGGCACAGCAGGGCAGGGCATGGTGGAGTGGGGCAGGGCACTCACTAAGGAATTGAACTTCGAGCCCCGCCGAGATGTCGCTTGCAAAGCCCGTTCCACCTCTGCACATGGCATATTGCACATCAACAAACGACCAGTTTAGGCATTTCAACAATGACATGTGGGCTCACCTATTGCATTGTGAGTGACCAGAGTTACTGACACAGGACTTTCAGCATCAGCGATATTGTTGAAACAGACTGCAGCATACAAACATTTCCCAAAGTGGATGATGCAGCTTGTCTTTTATGCCAGAGGCAACTCACTGTAACATGAGAACATGGGAACACTTTGCGTGAGCATGTTTGGGTAAATAAGCACAGACATCGTTTGTATCAGGTCATCAACAGCTGACAACACAGAGACAGTCATGCAACATGTTTGAGCTGCAACATAGGTCAAGTTCATACACAGATGTTGGGTTCACAGCAGGAATGGCAAACTCACACAAAGCCATGGCACATGTCCTCCAGCATGTCCTGTCTAGGCACCCACATGGCCATGTGGCGGCTGCCCCTCAGGGCTTGCAGGGCACCCTGGACCAGCCCTTGCCAGTTGGCCCCATTCAAAAGCCCCTCCACTTCCAACATCCATCCCCACACCACACATGCCTGCCTGCCACTGACCCTGCAGCAGCAGAGGCTACAGACTCCCTTGACCCAACAAGCCTCCCCCCCAACATGGGGGAGTCACTACCAGGATGCTGACTGTGTATCACTACCAGTATTCACAGCTTTGCTTAACACATTTTATGACCAAACCCAAATTTGCATATATCAAGCAGCTTGCTTGCACTGATATGTGATCCAGAATCCTCACTTCTGCCCAAGCAACAATGAGGCAACCATGCAATGCTGTAGACAGCATACACAAGTGCCAAGAATATTTGGTTTGTTTGCTCCAGGTCGCAGTTGTCAAAGATGCACATTTACACTGTTGCCTGTTTGAGGCAAGTGTCAGCAGATACCAACCTGCATGCAGCTTCAAGCGCTTCATTGAATAAGCTAGCATGCTCTAGTGTAGTCTGTTTCATCAGCTCTTGCACCTCCTCGACTGCTGTGTGGTGCTCCTGTTCTGCCCCCTTATGTTGCTCTGGCCAACATTGCATTCCGTGAGACGCTGCTGAGATGGTGCTCAAGATGGCGCTGAGCTGAGTCAGATTCACCGAGTTGTGAGGGTACGGTTGAGAAAGAGCTTGATGAGCAGACAGGGGTGAGCTTGAGGGGCTTTGTCTGTTCAGCATGTGTGTGGAGACTTTGCCCTTGTATTGTTGTGTCTGTGTTGCCTGTTGCTCTGTATGAACTCCTAGGTGCAGAGCTTCTAGCTGACTGATGGCCAGGTCACACAGCATGTGCAGCAAGGGAGATAAAGCATGAAACAGCTCCCTGCAAGGGAAAATCTACTTGTTACACAATGACTGTGTGCTGTCAGTCAGACATCCACGTCAGCCCACATGAATCATACTCAGCATATGTTCATGCACACATACACCATCAACAGCACTGAGTAAGCCTGTGTGAATGGACAAAGCATGCACACAAAGTTGTTCAACGCATCCACTTCAAGTAGCAACCCATGGCTTGGCTCGATGAGCAGAGTATACTGCAGCCTTGAGAAGGCACAAAGCTGGAAATGGACATCATGATAAGCCGGTGTTCTGAATCAGCTGCCATGGGCTTGCGAGAGTCTCAAGAATGAGTTTTGCTGGCTTAGCACCAGCAAACCCAGACACTGTTTCTGCATTGTGACTTGCGCACTGTGGGTTAGGTATGTCACCTGAAGCATGGCAGATCTGCATCAGGCTTCTGCTTGCTGCGAGGCTGTTGCTTGACCAGGCTGACTAAGCAGTCCATTGCCTGAACCAGGGCACAGCCCTGCCCTGCGCTCAAGTCCTGCTCCCAAAGCCTTTGCATGAGACCCCTCATGACCCCCCCCAGCAGACTCTGTACCCCCCTCACCTGTGCATCCATCAGCATGTAGTCACAGACCAGCTGGCTGACACCAAATGCAACTAGTTGGGCAGTTGTCTACCAGTGGACATGCATGTCAAGTCAGATCACTCCCGATGTCATGTGACTCCTCTGATGCATTTCAGTCACCAGTGACAGCAGCTGAGCACCAGCTGGGTTTTGTATACCAGCCATGCTGCTTGAAGCAGCCAGAGTGGATGATGGAGACTGCATGTACAGACTTGCATATGCTGATGCCTTCAGCCTTGCGCATGTACATGCCAGACTTGCACACGCTGATGCCTTAAGCCTTGCACATATACTAGTCAGACTTCCATATGCTGATGCCTTCAGCCTTGGACATGTACATGCCAGACTTGCATATGCTTCAGCCTTGGCCATGTACATGCCAGACTTGCATACGCTGATGCCTTCAGCCTTGCACATGTACATGCCAGACTTGTGTGCAGATCAGGCAAGTTCAGGACAGCTAACGTGACTTGTTGAGAGATGGGGCAGGTTCAGGAGGGCTGACCTGGCTTGTTTGGGAGGGGCGTAAGCCCAAGGGCAAGGCGATGAAGTCTCCTGAGGTCAACAGCGCCTCTAACTGGCTGCCCTCACATACCATCTGCAGCAGATCCCATTGACTGCTGCCACTGCTGCTGAGAGTGAGATACACCTCTGATAGATCCCTGCACATGCAATGGCAGTGATTGGAAGCCTGCAACACAATGAGAAACACACCAACGGTATGCAGATTTCCAGTACCTGGTGCCATAAGACGGCTGATTGATTTCTCCACAGTACTGTATGTGCGACGCAACCCTGTCGCACGTCGCTGCCGTGCATGCAGCACACGTTCTGATGCAGGTGTGGTATCTTTTCAAGACTGGACATGCACAGTAGCAACCTAGCGATGTCACATGATTCAAGAGAACACATGCAATGGTGAAAGTGCCAATCCTTGATCAGTCAACAAAGATATGACAACAATGGTGTGGTCAACAAGGCTGCACTGCAAAACCCAAAAAATGGATCGAACTGCCTGCTAAGAGACAGCTTTCAGGTGTGACAGCAAGTATGACAGCAAGTATGACAGCAAGTATGACAGCAAGTATGACATTGGAAGCCAGCATGAGACGCACTCAGAGTTGAGCTTAGCCCCATTTTGCAGCAGGAAGGCCACTGCCTTGTGCTGGCGCGCCTTTGCTGCGTTGCCCAAGGCTGTGTTCCCTTGTTCATCCATCACATCCAGATCTACACCATGTACCAACATATATGATGCTGCCGAAAAGGATGCACTCACTTGCATGTGGACAGCAGCAAATACTGCATGTTGCTGTGCTGCATGCGTAAAACAACTGTGTGTAGCATATGCTATCTGAGGTCCACAAGGCACTAGATTAGTCAGAACCTGCTCCACATCCTTGGGATGAGCTTGCTACCAAGATCTTGTACAGCAAACAACAGACTAGATGCCCCAAGTTATGGGAGCACATCGATGAGAGGGACTGTGGCAGCGAGTGTGTACACAAAGCTTGCCTGCATGAAAGCTCAGCAGAATCTGCATGCAGTCAACATGGCCTTGTGCCGCTGCTGCCATCATTGCAGTAACACCAGTCACGTCTGGTGCGTCTATGAGGGCACCCCCAGACAACAAGGCCCTCACGGCACTGCCCTGCCCTGCTGCAGCTGCAGCCAGCAGAGGACTAGAATCCTGCATGGACAGAACCCATACAACCACTCAATGCAACCATCAATCATGATCTGCTCAGCCTGATGCTGAATTTGCTCAAAACTGCTGCTGCAAGAGTGGAGGGAATAAAGAGCGCCACCAATATTGGGAGATTCATGTCACGGCACCATAGCAAGGGACTTTGCGCACAGCGTACATGTACACTACTTGTGAATTCTTGACGTTTGCACAGAGCCAAAATGCAGCAAGGTGGGTACTGTCTAAGTGCGTTCTCGCAGTGTTGGACCTGTGTGTACTGTCCTAGTGTATCATACTGGAATCCTGGGGTGCTTCCTGTGAGACTGCGCCCATTTCAGCATGTACCAAATGCAGTACATGTGCAACATACCTGGAAAGACAGTCTCTCCAAGGCTGCTTTGTGCCTGATGAGGCAACGCAGCACCATGACATGGCCTGCAGCTGCAGCTAGCATGATAGCAGACATGCCACTGTGGTCATGACTGTTCACATGGGCTCCAGCCTTGATGAGGGCAGTCACACAATGAGTGTGGCCACCGCTGGCAGCCACCATCAGAGCGGTGGTGCCATCAGGAGAGCTGCAGGTAGCTTCAGCCCCCCAGTCTAGAAGCTGCTGTGTGCATAAAAGGTGGCCACCGCCAGCGGCGGCCATGAGGGGGGTGGTATGCCCGGGCCCACCAGGCCGGTCGACATTGCCACCTGCCACAAAGAGGAACACACTCGTGTTGGGAGATGTGTACATGACGCACATGGCTGCTGCTTGAGCAGTGCCACTGCATCTTGTCATACACAACATGTATGCCATGTTTGATAGCGACGGGAGCTGACTTGGGTAGATTTTGACTCAAGCAGCAGCGACGCAATGAATGCTTCCTAGATAACCAGTGCACAAAATAAGTGCAGAGTAAGGAGGCTGTGAATAAGTTTGGCACATAGTGATTGAGTGTGTGAATATAAGAATACACACATACATTTCGACACAAACTTTCCAGGCAACACTACTGCGCCTCATTTTGCTGATTAGTGACTATAAGGAGTTCTCAATTGCGCCTCTTGTTGGTTCAATGGTCCTTGAAACACCATTTGCTGATGCACCAAAAGCACTACTGATGACTCTGCTGTAGCCTTGCTTGCCCTAGGGCAAACAGGGCTGGGCCTGACAAAACGTGATGATAGGTAATGTCAGGCATGATGGGAGTCAATGCTAGATACGACAAAGGGATATGCAAGGCATGGCCAACTGCGATGATTGCAACCTGTAATATGATGAAGGACTCAATAATGGAGCACACGACAGCGCACGAGGCAGATCTCTAGCATGCTGACCTGCTTCTAGAAGAAGATGCAGGATGTGCTGGTGACCAGTCTTAGCTGCAGCCAGCAGCGCATTTGCCAGGTCATCCTGCTTCAGAGCAGTCCTGAGCAGGAGTGCAATGCAGCCAATGTGGCCTTGCTCGGCTGCAGCCTGCAGTGACACAAGGATGAGCTGTGAAGCTGTGTTGTGATGAGGGGCGCGGCCATCAGCTGGTGAGCTGAACTGTATCAGCCAGTCAGCAAATCAAGCTGTGACAAGCATACAGAACAAGACTAGGCAGTTGCAGCTACAGGGGTTCAGCTGGCTCTTGAGAAGCTGGTGTGATGAAACAAACCTCAAGGGCAGAGGCTGTGTCTGAGCTAGGAGTAGAGGTGGCTCCTGCGTCAATCAACAGCTTGGCAGCTTTTGTATGTCCAGCCTCTGTAGCATCGAGCAGCGCTCTGCTTGCTAGCTGCTGCCTCATGCTAAGATCATATGCATCCAACAAGAGCTTGATACAGGCTGTGAAGCCTCTAGATGCAGCCAAGGCAACTGGTGAGCGTTTGTTGGCATCTGCTTTGCGCAACAGAGCATGTGCTGCTGGATGCTGCAGCAGCTTGGAAAGCACAGCTGCCTGAGTGTTGTCATCTGAGTAAGGACTGCCTGCTGCTTCGTGCATAGCGGTGACGCCAAAATCATCTGTCAGCAGAAGGTCAGCCCCGCCATCTAGGAGAACTTCTATGCAGTCTGAGTGCCCTCCCCGAGCTGCCAATAACAAGGCGGTTGGGTTGCCTGCTTCGAAGTTCAGTTCCCTCACGTCGGGATTGACTTTTGCTGTGAGAAGTTTTTGGCAAGACCCAGTGCAGCCATGGCTTGCAAACCAGCATATGAGAGGGCGTGACAAGACAGAGGTTGCATTGAGATAGTCTGAGCTCAAGCCTGACCAATTGCACAAGAAATGGTCAGAAACAAAAAGGAAAGAAAAGAAAAGGAAAGTTTACGCTTTTCAGCGATCATAACGATAGCCTCTAAGGCGGCAGCCCGGAGCAAACAAATGGTCAACAGTGCAGTTACTGTGCAGTACGCAGCGCTAGGGACAAAGGTGCTGCGGGCAGTTTACCGTAAGACAGGAGCCTTCGTATGAAGTGCTTGCCGACATCGTCGAGCAGAGCGCACTGCTTCAGAGGCGCCAGGTTCTCCAACAAATTGCTCAGTTGGTGTGCACCAATAGTCTTGCAACGACCAGCTTCCAGCTCCGCGCACAAGATCCACAGCACATTGACCTTGTGCGCCAGCTTGGAAGTTTCGAGGTTCAAGCAATCATTCCAGTTGACCAAAGCTTTGCCACGACTCACAGCTGGCCAACTTGAAGCTGCTGAGTGAGCGAGGGTAGAGCGCTTACTAGTGTGCGTCTCCGACATGTGTGATAGTTGAACATGTGCAGCGCGGTCACTTCAGCAGACAAGCCGACCAAAGCAATACGAGCATGAGAGGTTTGTAAGCTCACGGCAATGCGCTGGCGTGACCAAACGTCACAGACTACCTCGGGTGTCGAGGTAGCGTGAGTACAGTGGGGTTTGTTCGTTCGTCTTTGCTTGCTGTTATTGGTCACATACGTGTAAAATATCCTGAATATACGCCGTACTACGAGTGGTGAGTCATCACGCCTGTGACGTAGACTCAAAATAATAGCGTGGTGTTGCCTCATCCTGGCCTCAAATAGGCAGCGCTTGTGACTTCGAGCGCGCATCGCGTTTACTGTCCATCGATCGTCAAGTGGCATTTGCAGAATCATACTTCATTACAGAGCTGTTGCATCAGAACTTTACGCCGACTAGTATAGTCTTCCATCTTGCAACCACTGATTAACAGTTCTTTAGCCGTAGGCTTTTGGTACGGCATGAGTACCCGCATGTACACATCTCGGAGTTTGCTCCGTATTGGGCCTTCGGCTGTTCGGCCGTTTCGAGCACGACCGGCAACTTTTAGCGCCCGGCCTCGTCCGGCATATTTCTCGGCAGCGACCTTGACCCCAGCGTCTGTTGTGACATCTACTCCGGAGCTGCGAAGTGAAGAGGTTGAATCGGGGCTTGGTTTCATGGGGAAGGCTCTCATCCAACAGGCCGAGGTATTTATATGTATCGGACGATATGCACACAACGCCAGGCATGTAGCTGTAACCTGATACCTGTTTTCCCCAATATTACGCAGTAAACCTACGAGCAGAGCTCCTCACGTTGCGTTTGTCTGTAGGCTCAAAGACAGGGACTCGAGGAAAAACCTGGTGACACTGACAGAAGAAATTTCAAGCTGCATTGGAGTGTTGACTTCTGGACAAACTTCAAGTCTAACGTTCCTGGCCAGGGCAGCCATGGATCCCTCAATCAGTGAGCTGCTAATCGTTGTGTGGCAACCAGGGTCAGGCTTTTGCAGCAGTCATTGCATGACGTGCAGCCAATACGTAATATCCTGCAACGCGTGCAGGGCATCAGAATTTGTACAGGGTCTGATCTCAGGAGCCAACAAAGCTGGCGTGTTTGCTTCACCCACAGCTACTGCCTACTGGGCATACCACCTCACACGCACTGGATTCCTAGCCGTTCAGGGCTTGTCAGGTTTGCATTCATAGCATCGTGTCTTGCAAGCATATAAATGCAATCACTCGACTCAGATTCTCAGGGGCTGACCATGAGCACTTCAATGCTTGCAGCTGTGCTGGTTAGACTTACTGTACTTGACATATTACTGGCACATGCCATGCTGACTGTCTCTAGATCTTACTTCACCCAGCTTCTTGATGGGGTGGAAGTTGCCACATTGGATGCTGCATAACTGGGCATATGTGATCACTGCATGTCCAGGTGAATGTGGTCAATCATACACCTCACATGAACCTCCTCAACCAGCCCATGAAGCATACATCATCATGTATGCACAGCTGCCCTGTCATCATCACATCAGCTTCAAATTGCAAGCCACTGTGAGTGTGTGCAGGACTCCTTGCAACCCAACAGGCAGCTAGGGCTGAAGGCAATGTAGAAGCGGCTGAAAAGACCAAGATTGGTCAAATGTTCTCCTCTGGCAGCCCTTTGGCACCTTTTGTTGAGCCTCTGACCATGTATCACCAGGTCAGTGAGTGTGTCATGTCGAAACATCAGCCCAGCATACCAGTGTACTGGTGCCGTCTGACTTGACATGGTTGCATGCTTGTGGTTGCATGCTATGGCAGATTATATGCATGTGGTTCAGTAAGCATGCCTGATCTGAGGCAGCTGTATAAGCATGTCCTGCACCCATAATCAGGTTTGCACCTCTTTCTATCTGTGTGTATGCATCAGAGGACAATGTGAGGACATCCCTGTAGCATTCCTTGTTTTGCTATGCTATTATGCAGTCATACATGTTCTGCTCATATAGGATGTTGCACACTTGAAGGCAAGTCTGTGCAAACAGCAGCCCAAAGAACACCAGTCACCTGGGTTTTTCTATATAATTCATTCGTGATCGGTCTAGTGTACAGGCATAACCCAACGCTTGCCAGCATAAACCTACATTCCTGCCAGGGCTAAGGCCCTACTTCATGAGGGGGCATCAACTCTTGTGAACCATCACCTGATCTCTTTGTCAAAAGCACCCACAAGTTCTCACTACTGATCTGCAGGACTTTAAGAACATTGAGGCTGGAGTATACAAGCTCCCTTGGGATATGACCACACTGCGTAACAAGCAGTACGACCCATTCCATGTTCTGCGCACCGTTTCCACTTTTGCCTCAGAAGCCAGCAACACACTCAGAAGGCGCTTCAGAGGGTCTCCAGACAAAGTCTGGCTGCAGTCCTCCATGTACCCTGACTATTACCTCAACACCTTTCATTACCAGGTAATGACCGGCTCTGCCATTGGTAAAGCAAACTGTTAACAGTTTGGTGACAGAGTGGAGCTTTTGTCTGCTGTTGTATGAATCTTGCATGCTGCTAATTCGTGTATTTGTCCCTGTCCCTGTCCCTGTCCCTGTCCCTGTCCCTGTCCCTGTCCCTGTCCCTGTCCCTGTCCCTGTCCCTGTCCCTGTCCCTGTCCCTGTCCCTGTCCCTGTCCCTGTCCCTGTCCCTGTCCCT
>JAABUK010003817.1_pt1 | contig 25089 bp, 27 predicted proteins | sample 5559141 | NCBI WGS metagenome assembly JAABUK01 (sample SAMN10711869, study PRJNA513367) | rock metagenome | isolation source: Antarctica rocks | place: Antarctica: Victoria Land, Pudding Butte nord | collected 2016-01-03 | reverse complement strand
GCCCCTCAGACAGCATTTTCTCCACCACCACCACCACCAGAGTCAACGATCCCTTCCTCTTGCTGCCAGAGAGCAATGACTACGCCATGCGGCGGTACTTGGCACAGAGGAGGGGTGAGGAGCCATGGTCCCCAGTCACGATAAGGGGATAGCGTTCATTGGTGGAATTTTGTTTCAGGCTCGGTCGACGGTGGGTGGTTCTGGGGTGTTGTGGTGTTGGTGGCTGTCTTCTGGACAGGAGGCTTTTTTTTGGCGTTTGGGCTGGTTTCTTTGTGGGTTGTGAGTTGAGCGTTTGGGTATGCCAGCGCTTTGACCTACGATGTCCTTATGGATGCAATCTTCTTGGCGTTTAAGGACACTGCTACCCCCATGATGTCGGCGTCTTTTCTATATGCATCAGATACCCTCTGGCCCTTTAGCTTGGTTGGCCTTGTGAATATCTATTTGTGTCGTAGGCTATTCTTGGAAATGTCATGATCTGCTTCATATCCTTACAATAGACTTTACTCCTATAATTAAAAGGTCATTTCGATTATCATGTATCGATCAATCGGTTGATTGGTAGGTGTGTTGAACTGTAGTCTGTCAACTAGAAAACCGTACGTATTGCATCCGTTCACTTATTGATTCCTTCTCACATTGAGATATACCTATGTCTCTGAAGTCTTGAAGCAGATTTAGATTTCGCTATCCCCCAGTCAACGTTGAAGGACTTGTCAGTTGTTGACAGAGGGTACGAAAGATTGGATGGGTAGTCGCTGATGCATGGATCGCCGGGTCATGGGAGAGACGAATCAACGGTATCGTCGTGCCGCCGGTGCAGTAGTCAACCCTGCACAGTACAGACCGAGAGAACGTGAGGGTGGTCTCGAGTTTTTCTAATTTGGCTCGATCTGCAGGAGACCGCTGAGGATCAGGGACGTCGGGTTCCATGGCAGCGCCTGAGAAGTCGGCGTTAAGAGCCTAAGAGACTCGTGGAGAGACTACGCGTATTCTGGTTCTGACCTTGTGGAAGGCTAAGGTAATGAGATGCCTAACTTAAGCAAGGACTTGTGAGTACCCTGCGGTCAATCGATCAAGGCATCGATCGATGAACTGTACTCAGTCAAGAGGTCATCCCGAGCTTGACGAAGTTTTGCACTTCCGCCGACACCTGGGCAAGCCTTGTCAGACTGATTGGTCTTCGAAACATCAACCTGTATGTATGAGTAATCAATGCGCAAACAAACGTGCTCAGATAGAGGGCAAGTGTCCGCTGTCAGACTAACTCTTTAGCAGGCAAAATGTCTCCTGCCAGCAGGAAACCAGTGTCTTTCCCTGCACGAGTCCACTGGAATGGATCCAGTGGTGGATGAGGCCAGATCATCGCGCTTTCACGGCAAATGGGCCTCTTTACTCGCCGTCCAGCTTGTTGCTATTCTTGAGCTGCATTGCTTGAGATCTTTGTGACCCCGCATCCTTGCCGAGGGGTGGTTGTCGTGCAGCGCTGTCCAATCTACTGGTCTGCGCATTCACGGTTCCATGATTCGGCAATACCAATATGCATGAGGCTACATGCTCCCGGTAGAGCACTATGCAGATCGTTACCACTTGAGATGTACCACATCGAGATCCTCTCTGTTTAGCGCCGTCATATGCATGTGCTGCAGGAGTGCCCAACAGGATTTCGTCAGCCTTTCATGGCATCCAATGGTCAGGAGGTGGTGCCATCAGCCTGGGGGATCGCCACAGCAAATGGTTCGAAAGAGCCTCAATTGAACGAGGGGAAAGACAGCAGAGCCGCAGGCGGCAACGGGACGGCGGCGCGTGTGAAACGGGCATCCCAGTATAACGCTTCTGTATTTGGACAGAAAATCGCGCGTTTCGCAGCGGCATGCTGTTAAACATCCGAACTGCACCTTTGTACAGCAGACTGCCTTGAACTCATACGCTCAGGATGACACCCAATTGATCTCAGATCGACCGTGCTGAACATTTGTCTTGGAACCAGACCTTGACTGTCATTAATTTTATGCTTTTCGCCACGCGAAAGCTAAATCCTTTCCATGTCTCGCCGTTATACGTCAGATGGCTACAACGAGCCTCGCGATAGTGACAGAAGAGGCTCTCGTTATCCAAGAGACGTGGAAGAACCCAGAGCCGTCCGCGACGGTCAAGAACAGCCAATCATTCGAGATCTGCGGGAAAGGAGATACCCAGGGGAGCGAAGGGACTATGCAGATCCAAGAGATTATCAAGAGCGAGCCGAGGTCAGAATTGCGAGGGGCTCAAGAGAGCCGAGAGACTCTAGAGATCCAAGATATGGCAGGGAAACCAGGGATAACAGGGATGAAATGGATATAGAGAAGATGCGTCCTCCCGATCGGATATACCTGCAAAACACTAGAGACCCGAAACAGGCCGCTGAATCAGCCGGCGTCCGAGATATACTTCAAGACCGGATAGATACCAGGGACACGAGGTACGTCCAGGAGCCACGTCGGATGAGAGATGAAAGGGGTGACCCCGGACTCCTCAGCCGGGCCAGAGAATATGAGAAGGAGAGACACGTTCAAGAGGAACGAGGTTATCCAAGAGGTGATCAACAAAACCTTCGAAATGACCTGGTAGACCAAGGTCCCATGCGTCTGGACAATCCACGAGACTCCACGCTTCCTCCCACAGACGCACGCGTCCGCGAATACTTCCTGCCAGGCGAAGGAATCAGTCGGGAGGTCATTCGAGTCGATCTTGGACTTTACCTTGGGCCGGACACAACATGCCGCCCTGGTGTTAATCGAGAGGTAAGAACTACTCCCGTATACGGGTCTGGACTGCGATTGACTGAAACATAGGGCGTGCTTGGTTATTTTATAGGAGCCAGCCGTCCACTGACAAGAGTGAGTAAACCTTCTACAATGGTCGAGCACGAACTGAGACAGATGTAGGATATGATCTCCAATATGATGGCTAGTTCTAGGTCATTGGAGGACGAAGCTCGACAGCGAAGAGACCCGCTAAGGAGAACTGATCAGTCCTCCCGTTCGGACCTCATCGAAGAGCCTGAAGACCTCGCGCCCATTCCCGGACGCCTTTTTCCCGCACGTGCTCGAGATAGTGAAGGGTATTCCAGCAGACGGCAATCAAATGTGGAGTATCCTCAGAGGGCCCTATTTGACCTGCCAGAGATCCCGCAAGTTGATATTAGATCTGATCGAGAAATGCGATACAATCTAACTGATCAGATGCTAGTCCATGGCTCTTCAGGACATGGAGGGAGTTCTTTCAGTCAAGGCAGCACATATGATAGTCCATGGAGCGGCAGTCGGACAACGCAAAGGTCGAGTCGGTCGAGTTATTCAACGGCCCCATCCTCCGTGCAAAGCATTTCAGACGAGCGAAGAGGTGTTGTTGATCAAGATATGGATCAGCATCAAAGTTCATCTTCCGCAACTCAGTCTTATATCGACCCCAGGACTCATCAAAGGGTCACGATGATAGCAAGACCAGAAGATGCAGAGAGTCATGAAGATAGAGACAAGCGTGAAGATAGACACAGGCCGAGACGCTCATTGACGCGGCGCCACGATGCTCCTCCCGGTTGGGATGACACCCCCAATTTTCGACGTCTCTAGAAGAAGTTCAACATCATTGGCAAAATCGTATTTCCAGAAGTTCCATGCAAGGGCTCTTTGAGCTGGCGGATGCTTCTCAGCTTCTAGCCATCTGACAATCGGTGTTTGATTCCTAGACCGATCGGCATTGATTGCGTCCTTCTCACCAAATCTTATGTGGAACTCACAATCACCGTGAACGTATCTGGACGAGTTCATTCAGAAAGACACGGTGCCGTCGCCTAGCCTCCACATAGTAGGGATGATCCTCCGCGATACTCCAACTCTTGATCCTTTGCATGGCTTCTGACATGGTCTTCTCTGCTTCAAGATGATCGCCTAGATGATGAAGGACTCGAGCTCGAGTGGTAATGAGCGCGACTATTTGCATATGCAAAGGATCAAATACTTCCTCGGCCCGAGCTTGAGTCTGACGCAAAATACTCAATGCTTCTAAGCGCAGATCAGATTCCATGGCTAGTCTCCAGGCCAGGTGGTAATCTGCGGTGACACAATACCGATGGTCGTTTCCCCAGATCATCTTCATGTCACACGCAACTTGACGCAATTTCAAAATTTTGATGTCGCAGGTCCTGACCTTCTTTAAAGCCATACAAATCATGAAGTCTATCGAAATCATGATGGGGTCGTTTTCATGGAGGTACATTGATGCTGCTTTTTGAGCCTGTCGTAGAAGTTCGGCCGCGAGCACTTCTTTGCCGTAAAGAAAGAGGTTGGCAAGAACAAGGTTAAGTATTGAAAGTAATTGATCATTTTTCTGTCGCACGAGTCGCTGATAGATCATTGCTGCTCTGTGCATGGCATGTCCTGCAGCTGATTTCTGCTCCTGAACAAGCAGGAAGTTGATGTAATAACAGAGACTTGTCCAAGTTTCAGGTTCAGGAGATACAAGATCTGTGTCGTCCTCGGCACTCTGCATGTCGTTAAGCTTCTGCCTGAAGGCGTCTGAAAGGTACATGGAATCATCTAGAGGGGTTCTCATCCGGTCGAGAAATGATTTGTTTGGGCTTGGAATGCTGAAAGTTGACGGCGAAGAGAAACCCACCACCTGGTCGACAATGTGGCCACTGAGTGTGTTATCGTCGCCTCGGACGCTCTGCATCCAACACGATTGAACACTACGTGGTATTTGAGATGCTCGTCTTGGCCGAGGTGCGCATACTTCAACGTCGCTTCCTCTTCCAAACAGATTCTGATTCATTGCCAAAGCAGCATCGGACTCGGGTGGCCCTAGTTGTGGTAGATACTGCCCTTCGCCACTCCTGGATGAATCAGGTGTCAATAACGAAGCTCGGTCTGAGCTGGAAGGCCTGGATGTCTCCTGGGAGCGGTTTGGGGTATGGTTGACTGATGAGATGGCCGTATTCTGATACGACGAATCATTTGGTGAGGATGGTACGTCGAGGTATACAGAAGACGAAGCCATACATGGAAGATTGAGAGGCAGATTTGCACCCTCAGTAGCGCTCGTTCCTGGTTGAATAGCATGCTGAAATTCTTCTAAACGGTGTGGTAGCTCTACTGGGCTGACCGGCCTCCCGGGCAATAGAGGTCGTGGCTCTGGACCTTGAGCGTGAAGACGGCGAATCTGCCGATTGAAAAATTTCGTGGTGCTGTCAACCCCATATTTCTTGACACCCCAAGTTCGAAACCTTGTTTTGTACATCCGTGCGCTTCAGAAGGTCAGTACCCTACCGCAACTGACCTTTGCAAAGGTGGTACTCACGTGGCATCGAAATTATGATATTCTCGCATAATCTCGCGAACCTGTCGGAGAGGCCTGTTCTCGGTCTCATACAAGTGCAAGATGTGGTCTCGATTTCGATCCCAGTTCAACACCCGAGCTCCCTGAGGTCGCGCTCCATTTCGAACGCCAGCCATTCCAGCAGACGTAGTAAGCGCCACGATATGCTTCCAGGGAATCGGTCACAGACTCTGATAAGAGTCGGATGCTTACTCGTGCGAAAGGCTCGAGGTGTGATGGCAAGACACCATGGTTCGATGGATGGATACCCGAAAAGACACATCTGGTCCACGAAGCGAGTCCACGTTTTCATAGCCTTGTTTCCAAGGCCACGGATCGGCAGACATGTTCCAAGAGCCATGAAGCTGAAATATATGCCTCGTAAGGCTGAAAAGTACTTTCGATGGAACTAGGGTTGTGAAAGTACCGCAACGCCGTCTAACTACGTGCCAAGCCTGGCCCGCAGCGCAAATACCCAGTTTGTGGTCACCACCCTCCTGAATCATGAGTCCGCTTGGAATGCTTACAAATTGGTCCTCTATCAATTCGTCCTACCAGTGAGTGAGCAGACGTGTTGCGTCGGTATTCCGCTTGATTACAACGTTATTCGCGGTGTGAAATCTGACTTTTCACGGTGAAAGGTATTCCTGCCCGGTGCATCAGAGCTCGAAATGTAGCTGTGCCTCCATCATCCATTCCTGCACAAATTGAGCTTCGAGTTTCTGTGTGTCAGCCACAGGGTTTGGCGGCAGATGGGCGCTAGTCTCATTGGCGAAGAGCCCGTTCTCGTCCCAATGATGCACTGCCCCTGCAATCAATATGAATGGCTCACTAGCAGTGTTCGTACGCTTGGATTGATCCACCATTGGAGCATGAGGTGTTGCTATTCTCCACGGATCTTGTTCGCCATCGATGAATGCAAGTCTAGGATAGGAGACATTGTAGCCTCCATATTTGTTGATGGCTTCGGTATTTGGAGGACCAGTGATGTTGAAGGCGCCAACGCAGATCAAGCTCAGATATGGAATATCAATGGTACGGGAGATGAGCGGCAGCTGTTTCTGAGGCACACTGGCGCCGCCTTGAAGATATCCCCACTGCGTACAGTACTGATACGGCCAGCTCCTCCAGGACTGCGAGAGGTCATCTTGATCGTAATATGTTTGGTTATGAGTGGAAAAGCACTGATCTTGAGTTTGGTTCTTCTTGGCGCACGGAGTCACCTGGGTTGCATTGACATAGCCAATCCAATTCAGCATTCGATTGGTCAAGACATCCGATGAGTTCCCGTAATCTGCAGCATATAGTAAGCCACGGACCGAGCTTGCTAAGCTTGAGGTCTCTGGGTAGAGGATCTCATCAGACGTAACGTTGTCACAGTACTGCGAGAATAACGGATCATTGATAGCGGGATCCCAATTTCGGCCTTGCCAGCCGCTGATGCCGAAGCTGAGAAGGTATGCAAAATCGTTGTCGTAAGTCACATTGCCGAGACTGAAGGCGTTCTTGAGCTGGGAGACAAGCCTGGAATTGGCATGCCCAATTAGAATATTATCAACGGCATGGGTCAGGTTCTGCGTGGTAGCGATGCAATCTGGTGGACCGTACTCCCGGATTGGTTCATAGTATTGCCAGTAATCATAGATCGCTTCCGTCACGCCCGAAGATGAGATCGCTCCCCAAAAAACGTCAGGGTAGAGGACTCTCAAGAACGACACAAATGCTCCTGCGTAAGACCCGCCATAAGCAATCCAAGGCACCTTGGAACCGGTCAAATCATGGCCTTCCAAATCGGGAAAGACAACGTTTTGGGCAAAATAGGCTGTATCGGCCAGAGCTTGGTCTGTGGTGAGAAATCGCAAATTTTCTGTGGAAAGGTCTGGAGTGGGGAAGCTGGTGCCGTAGTATCGATGCTCCAAGATCACTCCAACGCCATGAGTCGCCTCGGCAAGCTGCGCAACAATACCCTTTTGCAAGAAAGGAAGCCTGTCTTCTCCCGACGTCTCTCCACTTTCAAGAACTATCACCGGGCCTCCAGGTGAATAATGGCTGGCATCGAACCAATACCGAAGGTTGAACATGCCATCGCTATGGGGCTCGTACATTGAATCATTGTGGAAATGGTCAACAGGGACCGACAAGTTATATGCAGGAAAGAGAAGTGTTGGGTCAGTGTCTTCACGCTTCACGATAGCACCCCCTTGGTTCCGACGGAAGATGGGATGACGATGTTCATTTTGGGATATCGGCCGCAGACGAGTGAGAGCAACTTTGGATAAGCAGAGTAGAATCAGGACGGATTGTACATGCATGATTGATATCGAAACAAATGCGTTTTGCTCTGGCAGGAGGTTAGTAAGTAAGGACTTGAAATATCTCGAGATTAAAACGAGTGTGAATCAACAGCCTGGGAGCTCATGTTACCTTCCTCATCAGGGTGATCGGTGCTGATCTGAAGCGCAACCTCGATCATGCAAGGTGACCCTGGAGTCTGTAGCTAACAACTTAGTGATATCAAGGAAATTGATGCAGAAAAAAAGCTACTAGAAATTAGCTGAATAGACATGAAAAGAAGAATCCATTCCGGGAACTACTTAAGCGGGCCTTTATGGGGGACAATTTTCAACGCAGCAGAGTTTGAGGTTTAATTCTTCGTGCCAAGGGAGAATCGATTACGAAGTAAAGATGATTGAGAGCGAGAGAAACGTCAAAATCGGGTGTCATCAAATGCTGCTTTCCACGCCCTTGTCACCCTCTGTGCTCGGGGACTGTAGTAAAGTTGCAGAGTACTCAGCAATTGTGTGAGGCTCGAATGATATGAAAATCAGCCACTGCCTTCGAACAGCATATTTCACCCACTGCAACAGCTACCTCCCAGAACACCTCCTTCTCTCATCTGCAGTCGCCATCGCTGTTACTGCGCAGCCTTCCAGTCTCCCAATAGCATCAGCCCCAATAACAGCCCTCTCACCAAGTGACCATGACCATCGCTCTTGGCCGTGGAGCCCGCCTCTCCCGTGACACCCTGAACGTCCTCGCCTTGCACAACGTCCCGCAAGTCGAAAGTTCCAACGTCCACGCCGAGACCAATCAAGCTTTAATCATTATCCTCCGCTCCGTTCACGGCCTCGACTACAGTTGCCGGGTTAAGGTTATTATGTCATACGTCACGCAGATCCCCGTGGTCGCCAGCTATGTGTTTGTGTGCTGGACGCGGAATTTCGTGCTACATGCTAAGGAGGTCGAAGTCGCTGCTGCCAGTGGGGGAAGTGCCAGCCGGATTTAAAGAGACCGTGCGGAAGATCCATGGGGATGCTGTGATGGGGGGTTGGTGTGTACAATTCAGAGATGAATTGGGGCTGTTGTCGGATGAGTTTGCGGATTCGGTATGTTAACCAAAGGACAATGTCTTCTTTTATTTTGCTTTGTTAGTTTCGTTTTGCTGGGAAAGGCATTTGCCGCTTGAGTTATATCACGGTTTCCTTGTTTTCGTTGTTTTTCTGGATTGTCTAAACTTCATCACAAAATGGCTGACTATGCTTCCGTGCACTACAGAAAGCCTACACCTGCGGCATCGACCAGCAGGAATATACAACCCTTGAGGCCCTGCAAGAGCACACCTGGGCGGTGCATAATCCGTGTGCATGAAGAAGCCGCTTTCACGCAAGCCTAGCTCCCACCCTGACCTCCTACCCTAACGGCGGGGTTATCACCCCCGAGCGAACGTGGAAAGTAGTTAGGTGTTTGGTATCTTTCTCTGATGTTGGATGGTCGAGGATAATGAGGACCTAAATCCGCAATAATCGGGTCCCTAAAACCCGCCTCGTCTGCATGTACAGGCGAAGTCCAAACGAGGCTCTGCAGGACAACTAATTGAAAGCAAGAATACTCTGCTAAACCAACTGTCTGTAGGGAACCAAAAGTCGACTTATGCTAAACAAAGAAAAGGGTTCACAGGTACTAACCAGGTGCACTTTTATAGAGTTCTGGCATTGCTTGTATGACGCAGAATATGCAACAGTATTGCAATCCACAGATGTTCCTTTCACGCAACCTGTACTACAGTTGCAACAACAACCACTGCCAAGTCCCAGCGGTTGCCCAACCTGGCTTCAAGGGTGCTGCTCCTCCTTCGCTTCCAAATTTACTAACCATCATTCCAGGTATTATGGAAATCGGACTCATCCCAGACATCATCGTCTCTGGTCCTTTGTTCGAGGTAGTGAACCTTTACGAGTGGTTGGAGCCTTCTATCTTATTTGACCAATCGCAATGCGATGTTGGTGGCGACGCATCAAGCACTTTAGCCTCGATATTAGCATCGTAGTAAGTCGATCCATCTTCCACATCATCGTCTCTCACGTTGCCCAAGGGCACAATACTAGCAGACGATAATCAATCCTTGCAAAGAAGTTGCACTGTCTAGTCTGGACTGATATGCCGTTCGAAAACGAGGCAATCGATACGCCGATCCTAGAGAAGGAAGATGAGCAGATTTGGACACGTGAAAAAGCAATCAATGGAGACCTTTGGTGCTTCATATAACGAATGTGATTAAGAAGCTGGGAACTCTTTCAGTGTTCAAGAGCTCGTACTAATACGAAGCTTAACGAGCGTAAGACTAATCTATATTCAGCTGAGACCAGGCCTCGCACAGTACTCTTCAGTGCAGTACAAGGGGGTCGCGGAACGGTGCTAAGGTCTAGCGCTCTAGGACCGGACTGTACTATGAACTGTCGTATAGGACCTTGGTGCTGTCTCTTGTGTTGCTGAATGGGCTACTTTCCTTGTTGAAATTCTGCAGCAGCCTTGGCATATATTTCTGCAATTTTGGTGTTCTTCTTGCCAAGGCTGCAGCAAGATCTTGGCCAAGCCACTACTCCCAATAAGGAGGCGCACCTATTCAGTGACTCAAGGGATAGTCGAAATCATCAACTTAGCTCATCGACCTGTTGTTTGATGTTTGTCGCATGGCACCGGCCAAGGTATCCGTGCCAGATGCTGGAACACGGCACACTGGACGTCAACTTACTCTAGCCACTTTCAATGTCTATTTTGATCTCAAACGATACTACTGATGGTTGTGACCAGCCGCCAATTTCTTTCAGCTTTGATAGGCTTGTTTGAGGGGATACCCCAGGAGGTCCTCTTGAGGCCACAGACTCTGAGAACTTTCCAGGCGGCAAAACCACGGCGCGGTATCAGATATCGGAACCGTAAACAATCAACCTAGTTTAAGTCAACCGTCTTCTTTCTCGAACAGTGATGACTAGCTTGCAGTCACTGCTTCCAGCTGGGGATGCGTCTATTCGGGGAACCCTCCTTAAAGGTCGACAAAAGGTTCCAGACAATTCCTGTAGCAGAAAATATTTTCTCAAAGGTCAACCCCTGCATAATATCGGATTGACTGTACACGCTGAAGTATATCATCTCCATTGACCTTCACCCCTGACTCTATAAGTTTCTTCTATTACACTCCTATTACATTCGGTTCAATTCTCAGAGGATTCACTACTGTCCAATTATATTTACTATCACTTACTTTTGTTTGCTCATCTGCACTAATAAATACCACAGCACAAGATGCCATGCCTTGGCCGCTGTAAGGTGCCCTGCCTCAGCTGCTGCGACAATCAGGGAGAATCAGTTCGCCCCATTCCAGCAACTCCAGCAGTACGAAGACGTTCCCCTTCAGAGAGAGCAGCTTCGGAGCAGATTGCTCAACCACGTCCTGCGCCAGAAGCAGCCGCCGGGCCTCTGACAGGTCGCACACCCCATGTCCCGGTTGCTTCTACCGCTGTTCCTCCCACAGGTGATCGTCCTGGGTCAAGGGCCACTGTCGCCACGCCTCCGACAGGTGGCCAACGTCCCACGTCAAGGCCCGCTGCCGCCACGCCTTCGACAGGTGGTGTGCGTCATTTTCCAGCGGCTGCCGCTCGGTCTTCGAGAGGTATTTCGCAGACTACAGGATCGCCTTACGCAGAACGAGTTGTCGCTGCTGCGTCTTCAAGGGATGATTCATCGACCAGCGGATCGCCTCGCGCAGGAGGAGCTGCCGCTGCCGCGTCTTTGATAGTTGGATCATCTCACGCAGGAGGATCGCCTCTTGCCGGAGAATCACCTCGTGCCGGGGGATCGCCACTTGCCGGAGGATCACCTCGAGTGAGGGGGGCGGTTGTCACGCCTTCGAAAGGTCCACCTGCAGCACCAAGCGCAGGTACTGCAACTGCCGGGCCATCGAAAGCATTGTCTCGTGTGTCACAGACAGCTGTGAAGGTCTCACAAAAACAGTCTGGTGGGCAACGAGCGCTTGCTAGGCCTTCCACGAGTCGTGCTGGGTCTGCACCACGCCTTATCCAGCTAGGTATTACGACAGAATTTTTCCTTGCTGCCAAGAACAAAGACCATTCCGGGACAACCGTTAAAGAGTTTGTGGAGCTTCTTGCCGCCAATCACGACCAACAAGCGGGCTCCATGTATCAAATGCGGCCCACTATCCGGCCAGAACTTGTCGATGTCCTAGATGACCTGATTCTTGAGGAGGGAGGGCGGCAGAGTTCATCACCATCAATAGGCCCAGTGCGAAAGAGGGAGAGAACTGATTATAGAAAATGGTGTCTGGTTGACAGTGAGATTGTTTCGTTTGGGAGGCCATCACCATGTGAGCCACATCTGTTCTGCATACTCTTAGCTCTGACTGACAAAATTATTTAGGGGGATTGGAGCTGATATCACCAATACTGAAGACCTCTCGAGACTTCCCATGGCGGAAAGGTGTTGAAGCAACCTGGAAATATCTTGGTCAGCATTATAACATCACAGGGAGTGACGCATGTGGTACTCATATCCACATTTCAATGGAGCCAGAGTTAACAATTAGAGAAATCAAGCGGATTGCTCAGGCCACAATCCATTTCGAAGCCGCCATAGAGGCCTTGATGCCTGCAAATCGCAGAGGAAACCAGTATGCTAAGAGCAATTGGCTCGACAACCCTGCCCTTGGGCACCACAACTTATCTCGGCCTGAGTCCATTGCTGAAGTTGAGAAAGTCCGCAGCTTCGAAGCCCTACTAGATTGTATGGGAGAAATGTTTAACAGGAATTATTGTTGGAATTTCGAAAGCCTGAGAGACCAGTACAAGTCAACTATCGAATTTCGCAAACCTCCGGTGAGCACGACCGCGGAGCAGGCTCTCAGCTGGGCTGAGCTTGCAATGTCCTTCGTGCAAGCATCTATCAAATGCGAATCGCCGAAGAAGCTTCAGGAGGTTCCTTCCACTGTTGGAGGTCTACGCTGGTTCTTGGAGCAAAGCTATGTAGAGGGAGTGAATGAACAGAAGAGGTTGGATCGAATCTTCGGAGACAAAGATCTGATCGCAGTCGAACCGATACCTCGGCCTGAGGACTTCTTCGTTGGACGGTCGGAGGTACAGAAATGGAAAGGTAGGCTTGAAGGGAAGGCTGAGGAGGACAGAAAGGAGATTTTGAGGTTGGCAAACAACGTGAAAGCCCCATACTGGAAATAGAGTCTAAGGTGATACCATATTGCCTAGCATCTTTTCTTGTAACCCCATGATACCAACCCCATTAGATATAGTTGTATCTGTGTTGGATTACTCAAGTATCCGCTTACAAGCATTGGTCTTCAGTAGGCACCGGAGAAAACAATATCCGAGCCGAATTCAATCGCCCAAATTCGGGCTCGTAAGCCACTCTCTCAGCCTCCGTTTCACTTATCCATCCTCACTGTCTTTGAGCCTCCACCACATAAGCCAAGCGGGCTATGCAATGCCGACCTAACTGCGTTCTGCATCCGGAGCAATGGCGGCCACGTAATGGCATCTGCCTCTCGCAGCCTGCACTTAGTTGGTCAGGAAGTCAAGCGATCTCCTCAACCATCAGATGTTGTGTGGTCCTCGAAGCAGAAGAAAAGTACTGTTTTTTGGTCGGTTCAAGTCATTCCCTCTGTTCTGATGGAATGCAGATCCGGATTGTCTTTTGCCTCTTTTGACAGACCTTATTCTCAAGCTTCGACCATGCTTGCTTCTTCCCCACAAACATCATAATCAGACCATGGAAAGCTTCGCCCCCAAACTAAGCCGATTGGAGGTGCCGCCATTGACCACATTGGCCTGAACCGTCAATGGATGCCTTGCAGGTTTCCGATCTGAGCGAGTCTGATCCTTCGATCCAAAGCCAAGTGTCCTTCTATGACCAATCGTTATGCTTCTTTACTTGATAGCAGATGGTCAACAAGGGAACGTCCTTTTGTCGGGCTTGCCGAGCTTCCTCAGGTCGCCTCGTGCTAAACAGTCTAGTGCAGCTTCACTCACCCATAGGTACCAATACTTATATAGACAGCTTCCACGCTCAGAATGTTGATTGTACCACTAACGTTAAAGAATTGGTCAACATAATATGCTCACGTCAGGCTTTTGGTTTGATCATGGATCTGATTGGCAAGGGCGCGTTCGCCCGTTCTCTTATGGAGATCGGGACTATGGTGACTGAATCCACGCTGGGCTTAAGTGAGGACCGCCTGTTGTCTCCCATAAGGCTTACCCCAACAGCCGGGGAGAGAATTTCCGTGGAAGGTGGCTACGGTGGCCGCAGAATTATCACCCGTCCAACTCCTGATGACTGGGAAGCGTTTCGTCCCATCTTCACTTATTATTATAAGGTCAAGAATTTGCCCTTGCCAGCCGTACGAAGAATCATGGCTCGTCAGTACAGCTTCGTTGCCACGTAAGTCGATCCATCTCCTGCAGTATTGGCTCGCAACTAAAGGATATTCAGCGAGCGCATGTACAAACAAAAGGTCAAGACATGGGTCTTACCGAAGTACAACAGGAGAAGGAGTCGGGAGCCCATTAGTCCTGTCATCGAAGAAGCTGGCCCAAGCCAGCCTGCCCATCAACTTCCCCAGATAGACAGTGAACCAGTCAGTATGAGAAGGAGGTCGAAGAACGTTGGCGGATCAACTGTCCGAGAAACAGCCCAAGAACGTACGTCCAGCTTAATTTCTCTCAGAAGCAACACAGTATTGGAGGAGATTGGTTCCGCGTCCAACAGCAGCTCTGCATACCCTACGATCAAGGTGGACATCGACAGTGATTTTACTGCTCTGATTCTTCCAAGAACACTGGCTGCGCCTGACCATCTCAAGAACCTAGAGGACATATTAGTCAACATCGACCGGTACTATCGCTCCTGTTTCCGGGCCCAAGGCCGAATTATCTCGGGCCAAGTTCTAGGTTCAGAAGGTGCCAGCTTTGTAGATCTGGATGACGGATTCACCGACATGGGCCTCCTTAACATACATGATCCAAGCTACGCAGCAATATCACTGGTCAAATCCAGACAATATCGCGAAGCTAGGATCTTGCTGAGCGAAGCACAAGACAAGCTCAAGAATCTCCTGAAAGCACAGAATCCAACAGTCCTACCTTTCATCTTGGAGATCATCTGTGAAGACTCGACGACACCTGAGTTCAACGTGTCAGAATGGTTTTACCGATACGTTTTCGCTCTGTGCACCATTATCATGCCGGCGCCGCATCCCCTCACCATGATCCCCCAGCTGTTGGGTATAGTGAAGTACAAGCTCGAGACATGTGCTATGATCCTGAGAAAAATCCAGGCGATTCTCAGCGCAGAATTTGGAGCTTCGCAGTGGGAGGCTCGCCGGCCAGTCAAGATCTTTTGTCGAGTATTGCGCCATCTAGGTCAATATGATGAGGTTGAGAAGATCTTGCCAGTCTACGGCAGTCTTGAAACGCCTACACAATCAGAACTACTTGGTTTGCTCTACGAACGAGCATGGTTGAGTGCACGGGGTCGGCATGACACCGGAGCAGCCACTGAGCGCTTGATGGAAATACTTCGGCTCACTAGTCGAGAAGCCCAGATGGGTCAGATCTCTCACTTCCGCATCAAGGCTCTTAGAGGCCTTGGCGTTCTGGCTCGTGAGGAGTCCTCTCACCACATCAGCGAGCACTACTTCTCAGCTGCTTTGGAGGAGTCAAGGAGGGGGTATGGCAGGAGGGATAGCAACACGGTTCGGATCGGAAGTGAGTTGGAAGAATCGCTGAGGAAGATGGGTAGAATCGATGAGGCGGATCAGCTGAGGAAGGAGCGGGACGAGCTCTTTTTGGAAGACGAGGAGGCAGTTGAGCTTTGAGTGGGGCGGAGCTGCTCTTGTCATCGAATGGCACGATATCACCCCTGACACAGACAGGTTTTGGCCAATGTGCTTGCTGGCATTTGATTCCGCAACGACGGTCTACGGGCTCTGTTTGGCAAATGATGTATTGCTCACTGTATCAGAACACTGTTTCTTGCCATTGAGAAATCTCCCACGATCTTCCGCTCGCGCCGCCTATCCCTCTCCCCGTTTACGCAGCCCTCATAGCCTCATCCCCTCAACTGCCCTTACTAGTCTTCTTCTCCGCCTCGCCCTCCAGCGGATGCGTTGGGTTGCTTGATAGCCCTGCCGTCTGATCCCCGGCGTCCCTTCCCTCGCCTTTCTTCTCGTCAACCTTTCCCGAGCCGGCAGGCGTTTCTTTGCCTTGAGAACCCGACTGGCGCTCTGGATCGGGAGACTGTCGACCAGCGTTGGGTGCTGACATTTTGGTCACGGATGAGGAGATCTCCAGGTGGCTGGTTGTGGGTTGTGGGGTGGGCTGGGTAGGGGAGGTGTCAGCTCCACTTCACTGGTATGGAGAGGTGGGGGTTTTTGGGCGGCGGGATGGGTGATACTGACGCTGTGAAGGTGCTCTGCCTCGGTCTGATTTACTCTTGGATCAGTTCTGCTGTTCACTGATGATGTCTTGGGTTTTTCCTTGTGCGTCCTGGTGAGTTGAAGGTGAAGCAGAGACGATGAAAGACAGGATGAAGAACTCCAGCCCACGTTCGTCAAGCATTTGCCCCACCATTGATATGACGTATCGCCGTTCTCTTTCATCGATCTTTTAGACCGCCCTCCTTACTCGGTACCGGTTCTATGCATGCATGACATTACCCATGGCTCAAAGCCATTCAGTGGGCAACGCGGCTGGCATGGGTCACTTTCAGTTGCCATCACTGGTGAAGCCTCTGTGGTAAAGCCGCGTTTTGCGTGTTGGTGCTTTCAGACTCCCCCACCTGTTCGAATACCCGAAGCTTACTGCTGCTGGGTGGCACCCTCGAACGAGTGAACCACTGCTCACAGCTACGGGATTGAACATGATTTGAGGCGCAGATCGAGCAGGCGAAACGTCTTGGTTGAAGTTGATCTTATACTGACAAAGACTCTGACCGTGCTCCGCGTTCATCCACGCCTCATTACGACCGACCTGTTGATCCCCGCACCTTGAACCTCAATCACCTATATCAAGCTGAGCACAAAGATACTCCGCCTCCTCTAAAGAGACTTTCAAAGCTTCTGTACGTCCATCGCCGTCACAACCTCATCAACCCTGGACTAGCGAATCCCATCATCGCCGCTCGAACCAACTTGCACTCGGCACAACTCCTCGACTTCTCCATCCTCGTGACCATAACCTTATACTTCTCGCAGGCCCTCAACAAGTTTGACTCGCAGTTTTTGGCGCAGTGGGATTCAAAGTGTCCGCACTTCAGCTGCGTGAGGCGTTCAAGGCACATCTTGACTCGACTTTGGGTTGGATGCGGGCAGAAGTCGAGAGGGATCGTCTCGTCAGAGAGGAGGTTGCCAATTCAATTTGATTCGTCGTTCGCTATTCAACAGAAAGCTGTGCTCGTAGGAGCACTCTCACGATGCGCGGTCCTAGCCAGGTTCGTCACAGACCTCGTCGAAGCGGTCAGTCGAGATGGAAGAGGGCTTGTTCATTCTCTGGCGATGATATGTCTCAAGATTGAATAGAGTAATTATCTATACAGCGAAGACTGTATTCAAGGAAAGCTTGGTAATGCTCAAGACAAAACTGATCAGGTGTGTAGGTGGGAAGCATGAGGGCAGGAAGCGAGGAGAGGCGGATCCGAAAATTCTGCCTGGCCAGAAATCTACCCCACACAAAGCATGTCACTGCCACACCGCAACAAACAAGAGGGTTTGCTGCCCTGCTGAGGCAAGCCTATTTAGTACCTAAAGTGGTCGCCTACTTGGCTCTGATCAAATGTCCTCGTGGCCAGAACTCGGCGAAACTCCAGGAGCGGAGGGCCAGGCCTGGCGCCCAGGGCTAACACCTCTTCTTCTTCCGTGGTTAAATACCTCATATACCACGCAGACCCCTTTCACAGCTGCCATCAACCCCCCAGACGACTCCCGATTACTTTGCTCCCCTCGTCACGTGGCTTTTCAATGGCTGGTCCAGTCAGACGTGCATCTTAACCCACGGCAAACCAAGATTATCCAACAAATTATGGCTGGCCATTTGAAATCTGGTTTGACAAGGCGCCAACGACTTGCTCACGCCCAGGAAGGGCTGCCAGAGCTTCCCAAAAGGGATTCCGTGGACTATGGACCGGCGCTTAGAGGATCTCTACAAATCTGCAGCACGATAGCGCCCGAATCGCCTTCGCACACACCGTGCACCGGATGCCACTAATGAAGGACTGACCTCGTCGTACATGGTAAATCCGTAAAGGCTGACTACCCAAGTCCGCGAGGCGGGTTGCCTTGACCAAATGCACTTTTTCTACGATCTGATCACTGGTTAAGATCAGCAGGAAACAACTGCAACGCCCCATGTAGAAGAGCAAGCGGAGATGAATAGCTGTGTCGGCAAATAGAGGGTGGCAAAGAGTACCGGCTATCCTGCTGGGCAGACATTCACTGCCAGAGACGGTGGTCAGGCATCATCATTGTTAGTATCCTGGGGACCGGAGCCAGTACCGCTTGGTCCACCGTGAATCATTTAGCAAGTATGCAATTCAAACCCAACAGCGGCGGGTCAAATCGTGGAATGCGTGGAGAAACGAGGAGGAAAGGAAGTCATGCGACCGGGCATCCTCGGGTTCGTGATATATCCCTGGGGGCAAGCCAGTTCTGCCTAACTAACCTGTACGTGATCTTCGAATTTTCCGTGCTGGATAATATGGCATGTAGACCAAGTGCCAAGAAAGCAAAGCGCGATGTGGTTCCAGCACGAAGGAGTCAATGTCCCTACCCTGCGCGACCAAGAGCGAACACCACCGCACAGAGAGGAACACATCCACGTAATCCATTTACCTTCATGCTTTCACTCCCCAGCATAGGCGTTGTCGACCTCCTTCCGGAACTTCTCGAGGATCTTCTTCCGTTGTAGCTTCTGCGCCGCGGTAGTCAACCCCTGTCATCATGGTTAGCATTTCGCGCTTGCTTTACCAACGGGATTGAACAGGATAAGGACGGAGGAAAAGAGGTCGTACATTCTGCGCCGTCCACTCCTCCCCACTCAACACCACCCCATCAATAATCTCAATCCCACTCAACCCGCCCTCCCTCCCCGCCTTCTGCAACTCCTTCAGCACAATCCCATTCAACTTCTTATCGTGTTCCAGCGTCTCCAGACTGCCCCCCTTGATGCCATTCGCGGCCGCCAGCTTCTGCAGCACAGGTTCCACTGGCACGATGATAGCGACGGGTTTACTCTTATCCTGCGCCGCGTAGACGCAGATGTTGCCCACGACGGTGGCAGCGCGGTAGATGGACTCGAGTTTCTCGAGGGCGATGTACTCGCCGTTGAGGGTCTTGACGAGGTTCTTCTTGCGGTCGATGATGCGGAGGTGGCCGTTGGCGTTGAATTCGCCGATGTCGCCGGTCATGAACCAGCCGTCGGGGGTGATGGAGTCTTTGGTTTCTTTTTCGTTGTCGAGGTAGCCTTCGGTTACCGGGGCGCCGCGGATCCAGATCTCGCCCTGGGCTGGGCGGTTGGTGGTGAAATAGCCTGCTTCGGCGAAGTCGACGAGCTTGATCTCGATGGCGCCGGGGACGTCGCCTAGAGCCTCGGGGTCCCAGGCCATGGGGTCTTGGAGGGCGCCCATGGCGGTGGTTTCTGTTAGGCCGTAGCCTCCGATCATGGGGGTGATGGCTAGGGAGATGAATTTTTGGGTGTCTTTGGCGATTGGTCCGCCTCCGTTCATGCAGATGCGAAGGCGGCCGCCGGTGGCGTCTTTGAGTTTCTTGAAAACGATACTGTCCAGCATGCCGACGCCTGGAAAGCCGGTGGACATCATGAATTCCTTTGCAGCCATGGCGCCCCAGAACATGTTTCGCACGACGAACGAGCCAGCATTGACCTTTGCGACTATGCCTTTCTTGACGCTCTCCCATACTGCTGGAACGCCAACAAGGATTGTCGGCTGGAATTCTCGAATGTCACCTTTACAGTGTCGTACTGACGTGTCGGAAAGCGTCTTCGGGGAACCGTAGCCCATGATGCCACCCCAGAATATGCACATGTTCTCAAATACGAATTCCAGAATGTGAGCTTGAGGCAGGTAAGTTAGCAGCGATTCACCGGGAGAGATGTATGACCCTATAACTGTCTGTATGCCAGCCATAGCGGCTACCACCGCCTTGTGCCTGATCAGTACACCTTTTGGAGGACCGGTCGAGCCAGATGTATACATAATGCAGGCCAAGTCTTCGGGTGTGGGAGGTACAGGATCTACCATGTTGCTTTCGCCTGCTTGCCCAAGTTCCTCGAAGCTTAAGACTTTAAGGTCGGGATAGTCAGATTTCAGCTTCTCGAGGTCCTCCTTCTTAGGCTCTTCGTTGACATTGTAGATGACATATTTGATAGACTTGGCCTCTTTCAGACATTTGCTCAGAGTCTTCAGTAAAGCCGAGTCGAGGAAGACGGCCCTCGATTGCGTTTGGATCATAGAGTGCCGCAGACCTTCTTCGCCTAATGTGTCATATGCAGTCACTATTGGCATTGACTGAGAGGTGGCAGCATGGGCCATGCAGAGCCAGTTCACGCTTTGAAGCAGTCAGCATCACGCAAAGGAATAAAAGAAGAGCAGTAGCGAGCCATACCTGGTGGCTCCAAAAAGGTGCAGCTTGTCATTCTTCGTCATGCCCAAGTGTCTCAAGCCTGAGCCGCACTGCAATACTAGCTTTTCGTACTCAACATAACTCATGTAGTGATACTCGCTCAGCTCAAAATACGTCCAGGCTTTGTCGACTTCCTTCTTTTGTCCGTCCACTATCTTCTTTACTTTCTTGTTCTCTGTGTGAGTCTTGATGAGTTTTCTTGATCCCACCGCTTTCGCGTTGCCAAACTTCTCCACAGCTCTCTTCAGGTTGTCCCATATCGTCCCAACGTCTTCCGAGGGTCTGGTCGCCAATTTGTCTTTGACTGAAGGATGACATCTAGGTATCGTCTCGCCCTTGACGGGTTCATAGCCAGGTCGCTCAACTGTGAAAGGAGGTTTCTTGGTCATTTTGGGGTACAGTACATAGTCTGGAGGGAGTCCCATGGTTGCGCTCGGGGAAGTCGTGGCTGATTATATGACCTGGAAACTATGCGTACTTCGAATTAGGGTGAACAAAAAGCGGGATGTCGAGGAGAGGTATTGCGGTGTACGAAGTACGGGTGTTCAAGGGGTCAAGGAGGCTCTTCCAGCGAATCGTTGAACACAATTGCGACTTCAACTTAGGTGGTTGGATCGTGCAACGTAATGAGGCCCTCGGAGTCGCCTCAGATGCAGCCAAGAAACCGACGGGCTTGGTCCCCCGCTTGATCAATCATCGGCTTGCCAGTTCAGCTGTTTGTCTTCCCAGCCTTCACATTCACCCAAGTCTGTGTGCAGGAATTCGGATCACAAGCACTCCTCCCATCTCCTTCTTGACGACTTCGGCTGACGCCTATCGTACGAATAATCCGGATTGCTCTGCTCGCTATCGCTTGTCGTATTGTGAGCTCGTTCGATTACAGCCTTGGCCTCGTGTTGGATCACCTGAACGGTTGGCCCAGGCCTTACGTTCAACCACCCCTTCGTGATATGCCTCAGTCCAAATGGCAGCTGAACCAGAGAACGACTCTGAGTGGCTCGAACGCCTGAAGAACCTCTTTGGCGACGAAGTTCAAGACACAGCAGAAGGTGCTTTGACTCGTCAATCGGCGGCTGTGCCCTAACTCATTGAGTAGAAATGTTCCTGCTGTTCGCTGAGGAAATACCTTCACAGAACTTAGGCTTCGTGGATCCTAAGGCAACCAATCTCGATATCGATGTGGGAAGGCGAACTCATACTATTCAACAGTCACCTGGACTGCTAACGTCCGATCGCGATGCTGGCACCACCGGTGCCGTGCTGTGGAAGACTACACCGCTGGTGGCAAACTGGCTCTCATCCACCAAGAACTTTCTGTGGGAACTAGGCTGGCTTCGATCTGACGCCAAAATTGTCGAATTGGGATGTGGTATCTCAGGGCTCATTCCACTTTCCATGGCATCGTCACTCTCTTCTGGGGTTTATGCACTGACCGACCAAGCCTATGTGATGAAGATCCTCCATCAGAACATCAATACAAACCAGAGTTCCCAAGCTCTAGGGAGATGTCCTCGTCAACGACTACAGATCCATACACTAGTATTGGACTGGGAGACAGACGCAGTCTCGAATGTCACAACGCTGCTGGGCAAGGACAATGACATTGATTTGATCGTGGCGTGCGACTGTATTTACAACGAATATCTCATTCAACCCTTTGTGAGTACGTGTGCTTCGCTTTGCGCTCTGCGATCTAGTGGGTCAAGAATGACAGGTCTGTTGATGGCTCAACAGCTACGTTCAGAAGATGTACTGCAGATGTGGCTAGATGCAATGTTGAAGTCGTTTTGGGTTTTCAGAGTACCAGCCCATTGTTTGCCAGAAGGGCTTAGGATAGGACATGTGATCCACTTTGCAATCCTTAGGTAGGTTCCCTACTTTTTCAGGACGACGAACTGAGCAGAGAAATGCGCATTACACAGACAGCTTCAACTCATCCACATGGCATGCAGAAGATACCGATGATTGAATTTTGATATTGCCAAGACTTCTGAAACACCATCAAACTCCTGACTCGACTGGACACGACTTTCTTCTCACGGTTCGCTGAACACCGCGGAATTCTTGTCCAGAAATCCTTTTCTATATTTCGTGCGCGCAACTGGAGCTCCACCCGCTGCCGCCCGCTGATCTCATGGCGACGTCGTCCTATCCTGCCTCTTCAACGTCGTGATTGTCCGTGCCTTGACGTGAGAAACAAGATGTTCGGTGGCGGAGACATGAAAGGCTGGCAAGCTGTTCCAATCATCATACCTTTGTTTTTGATCATCTCCATTGCAACAATATGGTACTTTTCATTTCATCACTTTACAGACAGACCCCGGTACCAGAACTTCTCTTCCCCGATGAATTCCTCGTCGCGGCATTCAAGAACCTCCGAAGTGTTTATTGCAGGCCCTCAAAATTCCAATCATCTTGTTCATCTCATTGACATTCCTCCGCTACCAGCGTCGGCATTCTCGAATGCCCGTCAGCAGGGAAATCCGGTGAGTGAGATGGGTGACCAACTTTTGAGTGTTCGCCTGAGGCTCACTCGTAGTAGGCGCTACATGCTGCTCGGCGCGCAGAACGCAGTAAGGAAAGTCTACAATCTGTCCAGTACAATGGAAGAACTAGCGGAACAGGTCACTCGGGCACATGCGACGAGACTGTCACCTCAGATGGTTGGGGTACGCAAAATCCTCTTCGTCCACAGTCTTATGTGATTGACTCGGTAATGGTACTTCTTGCATGCTCAAGCTGATTCTAATGTCACAAGGGTACTCCGCCTCCAATTCCAGCAGCACACCTGCACACACCAATTCGCCAGAGAGACCCCTCAGAGAAACCTACACCACTCACCCCGATGAGTGCTCTACCTGCTAGCAAGAAGCAGAAACCAGCGCTTCACCTGAACCTTGACTCACAGTCGACCTACAGCAGCCCCTTGTCACGCTTTACAGCTTCCCGTGGCTCTATCAACGACATCGACACTACGCTGACGGCTGGGCAATCTGTGGCCTCAACAGATACCTCTTCCCCTAGTGCTCTTGATTTGCCAAGCGTTGTTGCACAAAGTCCTTCCAACCACGAAAATACAGCCTCCAAAGAGCCTAAGAGAATCTACGTGGTAAAGGTCTGCACGGTCCGTCCCTGAGGACTTGAAAACCTGCTGATCTGATTTGCAAGAACCCTAACTTCATATTTCCCAGCGTCAAACGCAAGCCTAATCCTGCGGTATCGCCTGATCGGGCGACTAATGACCCTGCCGAAGAAGTAGATGAAGCAGCATCCACCTCCCACAAGTCTCACATGCACTCCCTAGCCAACTCTCTTCGCTCCGTTATCCAAGCCCACCCGTGCGTAAAACATTACGACAACACCGACCCCGAATCCCTCTTCCGCCACCACGGTCAACCACCGCGCCGGTCAATCTCCGGACCAAGTCTGTACACCTTCGAACGCCGCAGTCCCGACTGGTCGATCACAGAAAGCGACGTCTACCGGAACTCGTCACCGATCCCGCACCCGCTAATTGATCACCCTGATCTAGAGAAGGGGTTTCAACGACCGAAGGAATGGGGGGAGAAGTCGCCGGATCTGATTGAGGCGGAGACTATCAGCGGACAGATGAGAAGGATCGATCGGTTGAGACTGGCGAGGAGGGGGAAGTTGCCGGAATCACAGACAGAAGAAGAAAAGAGCAAGTGGGATAGTGATGATGACGACGCTCTGGAACACTGAGGAATCGTCTGGCTTCGCAGAAGAACATTCTGAGCTACCGAACGGCTCGTACCGCAATTCTCTTCCAGCCCACGACGACTCAGCTGTGGAGTCTCTTCAACGATCGCCGCGGCTCTCGACAGTCTGCAAAAGCAGCAGAAGCAGGAACGAGCGCAGAAAATCTCTGACAACCGATGTACACAGATAGCAAGACGGAAAGGCCTAGGGAGCCCATAAGCAGACCTCCAGGACTACCCAATCATTCAATCAATCCAATTGCAGATGCCAGCTTTGTTGTGAGTGTGTATCCATTGCGCGACGAGTCGATCGACTAGTCAGTACACCTGAGCTGAGCATCCCAGTCATTCCTCGACATTCCGGCTCATCGGCAGGGTCTTGTCAGTAAACCCCCAGACGCGATTCTTACATGCCTCCGTGAATAGAGAAAGTCACCACGGCCAACCGTTATCTTGGATCAGACGCGTGAGTGACTCGGTGTTGACCGCCTTTTCCTTTTCAATCCAGTGGAAATGTTTATCCCCATGATTGTGCCATCTCTCTCCCTCCCTCCCTCCCTCCCTCTCTCCCTCCTCAACTTCGTCGTCCATCGCACACATCTCCTCTTCTGGATTACATCCTAGCCAAAGTGGGACGTCATTCCAATGGCCGGCCAATCTATTCTAAAACTTCAGTTTAGAATCAATTCCAACGCCGTGTAGAGGGCACAAGGGGGAAAACGCATGATATGATAGTAATTAGCCAAGACCTTCAATCTATGCGGTTACTGTCCTTAATTGGGGAAAAACCGGGGAGGCCTTCTTTTCCAAAGGATCTCTTTTAACTGCGAACGAAGTGTGCTATCGCAAGACACTCACCCACGCTTCTTTCAGGAATTACAAAACTTCTCAAATACCTCCTCCTCCTCCTCTTCCTCCTCCTCTTCCTCCTCTTCCTCCTCTTCCTCCTCCTCCTCCTCTTCCTCCTCTTCCTCCTCTTCCTCCACCAAAGACTCCCTTCACTCCAAAGCTGAT
>JAABUK010003816.1_pt1 | contig 25100 bp, 19 predicted proteins | sample 5559141 | NCBI WGS metagenome assembly JAABUK01 (sample SAMN10711869, study PRJNA513367) | rock metagenome | isolation source: Antarctica rocks | place: Antarctica: Victoria Land, Pudding Butte nord | collected 2016-01-03 | reverse complement strand
CGCAAGTACTTGAGCGCGAGGTCGTGGCCCGCATCGAGGGCGCGCGGCTCGAAACCATCGCCCAGGCTGGGCACCTGCTGCCTCTGGAAGCGCCGCGCGAAGTGGCGCGGCTCATCCGCGAGCAGGCGCAACAGCACAAAGCGCCCCCGGCATGAACAGCCGGAGGCGCTTTCGCAAGAGGCGCTTTCGCAAGAGGCGCTTTCGCAAGAGGCGCTTTCGCAAGACGAGGCGCGGGCAGGGGTTACGAAATGATGAGGTGGCTTTCCAAATCTCCGAGCAGGCTCTGGATGTAGGTGATCTGCCCGTGGTGGTTGATCAGCTCGACAACGGGCAGCCCGGCTGCGATGCCCTTGGGCAGCTGGCCCACAGGCGTGGCCACCATCTGCTCCAGGTCGGGCGGGGTCAGGGTGCGCAGCAGGTTCAGGTGCGCCTGCACAACCTGCGTCACGAGGGCCTTGGCCCCTGCGCGATCGGTGGCCGGCTGCAGCTGGTGCTGGTGGCTGCCCGTGATGGCGTGGGTGAAGGTGTGGACCGTGTTGCTCGCGTGGTTGATGATTTCCAGCACGGACTTGGCCTCGGGCGCGGGCTTCCAGCTCAGCTTGTCCTCGGGCACGAAGTCGAGGTTGTTGTTGATGTTCTTATGCGCCCAATCAATCTGGCTGGCGACCAGTTCCAGCGGTGTCTGCGGCAGTTGCATGATGTCTCCTTGCGGCGAAGTGAACTTGTGGACGCGCCGCAGTGTGGCACACCAGCCCGCCGCTTGCGGTTGATGGAACGGGACGTGAAAACAAAAAGCAGCGGGGAAATCCCCGCTGCTCTGGCCTGGCTTGCGATGCACCCGGCACGATTCGAACGTGCGATCTTCGGCTCCGGAGGCCGACGCCTTATCCACTGGGCCACGGGTGCGAGAAACAGAACGAAAAACAGAAGCAGCAAGCAGTTGGGAAACCACTCGCTGCTTCAAAAAAGTGTGCCCGGAAGGATTCGAACCTCCGACCTTCTGATCCGTAGTCAGACGCTCTATCCAGCTGAGCTACGGGCACGTATTGCTGCGGCATCTGCCACGCCTCAAGTACTTGAGGCGCTCACGGAGGGGGAGGGATTCGAACCCTCGCGGCAGCTTACGCCACCCTACAGGTTTAGCAAACCCGCCTCTTCGACCACTTGAGTACCCCTCCACTCAACTCCGCTCGAAGCCCAAAATAGGCCCCGGCGCTGGACGCCCCATCCATTATAGCGAGCCGCCACGCCCCGCGCAAGCTCTGGAGCCACGCCTCACTTTAACCGGCCCGTGCCTTGAGCGGAGGCTTCATCCCTCGCTTGAGCGCCATCTTGAGCCGTGAGCTCCGGGGCAAGGGGAGCCGCGACCTTGCCCCCGGCGCGCAGGGCGGCCAGCTCTTCCTGGGCGTGGCGCACGCGGATGCTGCCGTCCGGGTGCGAGGCGAACCACTTATCGACGCGCTTCTGCTCGCCGTCCTCGCGGTCCAGCCGCTGCAGCAGCGACACCATGCCCTGCGGGTTGAAGCCCGCGCGCACCATGCGCTCCATGCCCAGGTGGTCGGCCTGGTCCTCCGAGCCGCGCGAATATTTCTGCGTCATCGCGAAGTCAACTAAGCCCAGCACGTTCTGCGCAATGTTGGGCAGCCCAGCCGCCAGCGACACGATGCTCAGCAGGGCGCCGCGCTTGGACGCTTTCGAGTACTGCTTGGCAAAGTGGTGCTGCTCGGCGTGCGTGATCTCGTGCGCCAGCACAGCGGCCAGCTCGTCGTCGTTGCGCGCGATCTTGCTCAGGCCTGTGAACACATACACGTAGCCGGCAGGCAGCGCGAAGGCGTTGATCTCGGGCGAGTCGATGACGCGGAACGAATACGGGAACTCCTTGTTCGAGGCGCGCGCCAGGCGGCTCCCCACGCGCTCGACCCAGTCCGCGACCGGGCCCGTCACGACGCGGCCCTGCGCCTCGACGGACTTGGCCGCGTCCTCGCCCAGCCTCTGCTCCTTCTGCGGGCTGATCGAGAACATCCCCGCCCGCGCGGGAGCCGAGCCAAAGGCGCAGCTCAAGGCAGCAAGCCCGAGCGCAACCGAAGCCAAATGGAGGCGATTTTTCTTCATAAGATCGGTGCAAGTACTTGCTACGTGAGCTCTGGCTCTGGCTCAGGCTGCGGGCTTGAGCGTGCGATCCTTGAGCTGCATCTGCAGCGTGCCCGTGAAATCGAAGAACGAGTCGCCAGCTTTGGCGCGCGGCGTGGTGCCTTCGCGAGCCACGTCTTTAGCCGAGGTCTGGGTGTCCAGGCTCATCTCGGCGCGCACGATGTGGCCGTTAGCGGGGTCGACCCACAGATCGCCCTCGATGCGCTGCGTGGCCTTGCTCAGTTGAGTCTCGAAGTCGCCCTTGCGCTTGGCGGCGGCGGCTTTGGCGGCGGCCTCGGCCTGCTGAGCGGCTGCGGGCGCGACCTGAGCGCCCTCGGCTCTGGCCGCGTCCGCGATGGCGCGCGAGAGTTTGTTGTCGATTTCCAGGCCGCCCTTGACCGAGACGCGGGCCGCGCGCTGGCCGTTGATCTCCTCCAGGCCGCGCATCACGAAGTCGAAGTGGCCAAGCTGCTGAGGCACCAGAGCGTTGGGAGCCGCGGGGTCGGGCAGTGGAATCGTGACGTCCTGCTTCCAGGTGTCGCCGGCCTTGACGGGCATCGTGGGCCACAAAGTCGGGATGGCGCGCCAGATCATCGACTGCGCCAGCTTAGCCCAGTCCAGGCCAGGCGTGGCCGGAGCGCCTCCTGGCCTGGCCGGAGCGTTGGCCTCAGCACCGGCGGCGGTTGCTGCGGGCTCCTTGACGTGGCCCTTGGCGTCGCGCGGCACGGCTCCGGTGATGCGGCCCCGGTCGGAGATTTCGAGTGCGAAGGGCGGGTTGGAGAGGAAGGCTCCGTTGCGGTCGTTGCGGTCGGCGCGGCCCATCTGCTGGCCGTTGAAGGTGAAGGCGAAGCGCCCGTCTTCGAGCGAGAGGTCAGCGCGCTGGCCGAACGAGGTCGCCTGCAGCTTCATCGCGTTGAGCCGGGGCACCACGCGCGCGGTGCCCATGTCGTCTACGGAAAGGGCTTCCATCGCGGTCGCGCCGGTCATCTTGACCTCGACATCGAGCGGGATTCCGGCGAAGGGGTTGCCGGCTGCGTTGGGCGAAGCCTGCATATTCATGGTGCCCTCAAGCCTCATGTCGTAGGACAAAAGCTCGCCCGGCGTCCACTTGGTGCGCAGACGAATCGGCTCGCCGGCAGCAGGAACTGTCACAGCGCCAGCCGCGGCAGTGGTGCCTTTGGCGGCAGCATCCTGGGCGCGAGCCGCAGCCGCGCCCAGCATCGAGAACACCGGGAGCGAGGCCAGAGCGAGGAGAACGGGGCGCTGAAAAATCCAGCGGCGTGCGGTGCGAGAGCGTGTGTCCATGAAATTCCTCCGGGCGGGCGAGCACCTGCGCTGCAAGTACTTGAGCGTGCCAAGCGTGTCAAAAGCCATGCTTGGATGCTTGGGGCGCGCCCACGTTGCGTCTGCCTTCATCTGCGTTGCGCGCGAGCCGGACTGAGCCGAGCTCAGCCTGCCGCTACGCCTGTCGCTACGCCTGCGCGTTCTGCGCGTTGTACTCGGCGACCTTGCTTTGCACGAAGATGGTGAAGCGGTCGAACTCGCGCAGCGCAGCCTTCGAGTGGCCAAACCAGGAGCGTTCCCAGCGCAGCAGAACATTGTCCCGGCTGTCGCGCAGCGTCACCCAGGAGGCTTGGTCGCGCTCCTGCGGGCTGGCTTCCTCGCGGCAAGTGTCGATTTGCGCCCACGGAATGCGCGTCGTGCTGGAGCCTCTTTTCAGGAGGATGCCTTCGTGGTCGGCCATCAGGCGCCAGGTCGAGCGCCGCCAGGCGCGCGCGGCGGCAAGGCCCGTGAGCAGCAGCCAGGGCGCGCTCATCGACAGGAAGAGGAAGATAAAGCCCGCCTCGCCGCTGCCCAGCGCCTGAGCCGACCTCAGCAGCAAAGGAACCGTGATCAGGCAGAACAGCCCGCTCCAGAAGAACGGGAAGAGGATTCTTGAGGCCGCAGGGCGCTTGAGTTCCATGCTCTTGTTTATACCCGCGCCTCAAGTACTTGCCTGGGCCAGGAAGCGCCCGCTGAGCTTCAGCGGGCGCTTCCTGGGCTCAGCTTGGCTCGGCCTACTCCTGCTCGTTGGCCACGGCTTCGGGCGCTGCGGCTTCGGGCTCGTGCTCGTCCTCGTGCTCGTGGTCGCCTTCGGGCGCGACATCTTCTTCGGCGTAGGGCTCGCGGTATTCGTCGCGGTATTGACCTCGGTACTCGTCGCGGTAGCCTTCGCGCGGGTAGGGCTCGCGGGCGTAGCCGGAGCGCCCGTAGCCGTCGCGGCTCGAAGCCGGGCGGGGGGCGTAGCCGGGGCGAGCGTAGCTCTCGCGCGGCGCGTAGCCGTCGCGGGCCGGGGGCTGGCCTTCGCGGTAGGGCTCGCCTTGATACTCGTCCTCGCGGTAGGGGCGGGCCTCGCGGCCTTCGCGCGCCTCGAAGTTGGAGAAGGCGCGGTTGGGGTTCATCACGATCTCGGGCCCCATCTGGTAGAACTCGGTGGCCGTGGCGCGCAGCTCCTCGGCGGTTGAGTAGGGGAAGGAGTAGATTTCGACGCGCACGCCGCGCGCCTTCAGGAAGGCAACCAGGTCCACGAAGTCGCCGTCGCCCGAGACGATGGCCACCACGTCGAGCCGCTCGGCCATCGAGAGGGCGTCCAGGGCCAGGCCCATGTCCCAGTCGCCCTTGCACGAGCCGTCGGGCCGCTGCTTGAGCTCCTTGGCGCGCACCTCGTAGCCGTTGGAGCGCAGCATCGTGAGGAAATTGCTCTGGTCGATCTCAGGCGTCTGCACCACATACGCGACCGAGCGGACTAAATCGCGGCCCCGCGCGATGTAGTCGAGGAGCTTCGAGTAGTTGAGCTTGGAGCCGTACAGGTTCTTGGTCGCGTAGAACATATTCTGCACGTCGATGAAGACGCCCACGCGCTGGTTGAAGGCAGCTGGCATAAATTAACACCATCCCGGAAGGTATTTGTGTAAGCTCGCGGCCCTGAGGAACCGGTTGAACCCGGCGCCCGCGTGCTTCGTTGCCCAGACGAAGCTGCGGGCACCTCCCGAGCGGCACGAGGCTACGTTAAGAGTGTATCAACGCGCCGCGCGTGCGCGAAGGTTTTGTTGAAAATCTCTCGAATCTGCGCAGTTGAGGCGCGGCTGCGCTCCCGCCATGAACCCTTTGTCTTCCCCGCCCGCCCCCGGCCCCGCAAGTACTTCAAGTACTTGCAGCCGGGCGCGCTGGCGCAAGTACCGGACGGTCGCGCTGGTGAGTTGGCAGGACTCGCTGGTGTACCGTTTCAACGCGCTGACCTGGGTCGCCTACGCCCTGCTGATGCAGATCAAGTACTTGCTGGCGCTCTCGGCCTTCTGGCTGGCCGAGGTCGGCGGCCTGCTCGCTTACGAGGCTTACGGAGGCTGAGCGCCGCCCCAGCTGTCGTGGCGGAGGCGTATCGTTGAAACTACAGGCGTCGAGCAGGCACGCAGCCACAAACGCCCGGCTCAAAGCCGCCTGCCTTCACTTCGGAGCCAGAAGTTTCCGGATCAAAGCCGCGTGCTTTCGGCTTGGAGGTGCGTGCCTCCCGTTCGGGGCGCGTGTTTTCGGCTTGGAGGCGCGTGGTTCCGGCTTGGAGGACGCGGTTTGGAGCATCGTGCGGGGTGTTCACGGCAGGAAGCAGGGCCGAGGTAGGGGCGAGGTGCTCGCGCCCGTGCTGCATCGCGGAGGCGGCGGCTTGGGCGAGAGTATCTCGCCCCTACAGAGGGGGCGTCGCCTGTTTGACGCGGCTCGGGGATGCAGCGGGCCGTTCGACCCGATAATTCGAGCGGCCATCGGTAGGGGCGAGGTGCTCTCGCCCTGTCGCCGCTTTGGGAGCGCAGCACGGGCGCGAGCACTTGCCCCTACCGATGGCCGCCACGCGGCGCAGGGGGCAGGCATTTGCGGCTCGGCGTTGCGGGCGGCGGATGATTTCGTGGAGGCACAGGTGAGCAAGAAGAAGTGGGGCACGGCTCCCGGATGGCTGGCGCTGGGGCTGGGCGGCGCGGTCGCGCTGCACTCGCTGCTGCCCGATTCGACGCGCGGCCTGTTTCTGCGCGGGCAGCAGCTCGAAATCCTGGGGCAGTATCGGCTCGCGCTGCGCGCCTACCGCGTGCTGACCAAGCTGCACCCCGAGTCGCCGTGGGCGGCTCAGGCGTTCAACCGCCAGGCCGCGATCCTGCTGGCTCTGGGGCGCGGCTCGGGCGACGTGGGGCAGCTGCGGGCGGCGATGAGCCAGTATCGGGACGTGGCTCGCAAGTACCCGACCTCGCCCTTCGCGGGCGAGGCGCTGCTCTTCGCGGGCGACATCGCCTTCACCGACCTCAAGGACTGGGGCGCGGCCAGGGCCATCTACGAGGAATTGCTGGATCGCTACCCCGGCTCGCGCGAGTACGCTTCGCAGGCCACGGTCAAGCTGGGGCGCGTGGCCCTGGCGCAGCGCGACCGCGAAAGCGCCCGCAAGTGGTTCCAGAGCGTGCTGCTGAGCTACCCTCAGCTGCCCGAGCGGTGCGCCGAGGCTCAGTTCCACCTGGGCGTGCTGTACGAGACGCTGTGGAGCGACCCCGAGCACAAGCAGTGGGCGCGCAACGCTTACGAGGCGACCTTCAAGCGTTACCCGCAGAGCATCTACGCGGGCCAGGCCAAGGATCGCCTGGGCCTCTCGTTCTACGACGAAGCCTCGCGCACGCCGTCCTCGCGCCGCGTCCTCATCGATGTGCCGCCCATCTCGGACGACATCCTGGCCGGCGACGAGGGCGCGCAGGCCACAAGTACTTCGGGCGTGGACCTGCTCGGCTCGGACGCCGGGAGCGGCTCGATAGGAACCGCGCTGCGCCTGCTGCTCTCCTCGCGGGGGCTCGACACCGACGAGGTGGTGCTGCGCGGCTGGTCGCTGCGCCCCTTCGTGGCGGGCCTGGACCCGGCTCAGCCGGGGCGCGTGGTGGGAGCCGCCAGTGCCTCAGACTGGGAGCGCGTGCTCGACTGCGCGGGCTTGCGCTACGTGCCTTCCTCGGGCGGCAAGGCGGGCGAGGCGCTGCGCGATCTGCAAAAAGAGCTGGACATGGCGCGCCCGCCGCTGCTTTTCAACGGGCGCTGGAGCTTAGCCGTGGGCTACGATTCGAGCCGTGGCCTGGTCTTCTTGCAGTCGAGCGGCGCGCGCCTGGAAAGCGTGAGCACAACCGAGCTGGCCAAGACCTGGGACGTGGACGCGCCCATCGGCAGCCACTTCGCCATCATCGGAGCCTGGGCCACGGGCGAGAAGCCGCAGGTGCTGCCCGACAAAGCCGGCTCGCGCTTCGAGCCGACGCCCGCGCCGCGCTCGCTGGACGATCCCCTTCCAAGCGTCACGCCAGCGCCCACCGCGACGCCGCTGCCGCGCCTGGACACCGCGACTTATCTGTATGCGCTGCCCAGGCTGTCGATGCAGGCGGCGCACGCGCGGGCGATGTCGCGCGCCTCGAACCTACTCGCGCGCGGCAGCGCGGGCCGCGTGCTGCTGGGCGCCGAAGCCCTGGACGCCCTGGCCACAGCCTTCGAGAACGCCGCGCGCGCCGCTCAAGTACTTGAGAGCCGCGCCCAGGCTCCCCGCCCCCAGCCAGGCGAGCCCGGCCCGAGCGAGCTGCCCGCCCGCGCCTCAGCGGGCGCGCCCGAGAGCGACAGCCCGCTGCCTCTTTCTGAGAACGCCGTCGATGCACCGCTGCAGCCGGTGCCCACGCCAGCTCAACCCAGCCCACCGCGGCCAGGTGCCGCCAAGCCCCAGCCGAACCGCCCGCCCGAGCCGGATGGCGCGCTCGCCATTCAGCGTGCGCTGGAGCTGCGCGCCTGGTTCGACGAGCCTCTGAGCGCCTGGCTGCAGTCGCGGCGCGATGCGGCGGCCTTCTGCGCGCGGGCCGGCGAGCAGAGCCACAGACCCGCCTGGCAGCAGGCCGCAGACGAGCTCAAGGCAAGCGTCGCGGCCCTGGAAAAGGCGCGCGACTTCATGCCCCGGCCCGCCGCCCTGCAGCTCGCGCCCGGCCACAACGAGCTGCCCGAGCCCACGCGAGCCGCCCTGCGCCAAGCCGCCAGGTTGCTGCGCCAGGCCCGCGACGCGGAGCGCCGTGCCGCCGCCCTGCTGCGCCGCTGAAGCCTACGAGTCTGCGAGCAGCTTCGCCAAACGCGGCTCTGGAAGCTGTCTTAGAACACGCACGCGGCTCGTCGTGCTCGTGCAGGGGCGAGAGAACCTCGACGCTACAGGCTCAGGCGCCCCTTCGTCCAGGCCCTGCGACCGCAGTGCAAGTACTTGCACGCTCACGGCGGGCTGAGGGCACGAGCGGCTATAATCGCTGGGACTTGGGCAGCCGTCAGCGCAGCGGCTGCCGCAGCCCACGAGGAAGAAAATGGAGACTCCGCCCGTCGATCTGGCCCTGGTTCTGGCCCTGCACACGCCCTACGTGCCCGCGCCGCACCGTCATTCAGGCGAGCCCAACCCGCTGGGCGACGCGCTGTGGGCGTGGGTGAGCGAGTGCCTGGTGCCCCTGCTGAACGTCCTGGAGCGGCTGCAGCGCGAGCAGGCCGAGGCTCCGCTGTCGCTGGCCGTCTCGCCGCTCGCGTGCGAGATGCTCGCGGACATCGAGTTCGCCCCGGCTTACCTTAAGTACCTGGAGCGCCAGGCCGCCAACGCGCGCCTGCACGCCGCTCTCTTGGCCGCGCGCGGCCAAGACTCCTACCGCGACCTGGCCGCTTTCTGGGAGGGCTGGTACCAAACCGCCGAGCGCGACTTCCGCGAGAGCTACGCGCTGGACCTGCTCGGCGCGCTGCGCGATTTCCAGAGCCGGGGGCGCATCGAGCTGCTCGCCATGCCCGCCACGCTCGCGCCGCTGCCACTGCTGGCACGCGACTCTTCAGTCCAGGCCCAGCTTAACACAGCAGTCGAAGCCTTCAAGAAGCACTTCGGGCGCTCGCCGCGCGGCCTGTACACCTGCCACGGGCTGGAGCGCAGCGACGAGCCGCACGCTGAGCCCAACACTCAGGCCAAGCGCCAGGTCGCGGCGCTGATTGCCGCCGCCGGCTTTGAATACGTGGTCGAGGGCGCGCCGACAACCAGGCCGGGCGACGTGGAGCGCGACGGCGGCACGCGCTACGAAACCCAGCGCCTGCCCTGGCTGCGCGATGTGCTGCCTGCAGCCTCGCGTGAGGAGCTGGCCCAGAGCGAGCCCGCGCTGCAGCTTCGCGGCTCGCTGGCGTGCGTGCGCCCGCACGCCGAGGCTGCGGAGCAGGCGTGGCATCCTGCGGGCTACGCGGGCGAGGAGCGGTTCCTGAGCTCGTCGCGGCGCTGTTTTCCGGGCGGCCTGCGCCTGTGGCGCAACACCGGCGCGCAGGCGAGCCTCTCGCGGCTGGAGCCTTACGAGGCACCGGGCACTGCCGCGATCTGCGAGGCTCAGGCCGCGCACTGGCTCGACCGCGTCCACGAACGGGCCGCAGCGAGCAGCAGCCCAGGGCTGTGCGTGGCCTTCGACGCGGCTCTGCTGGGCTCGCGCTGGTTCGAGGGCCACGCCTGGCTCGGGCGCGTCCTCAAGCACGCCGGCTCGGACAACCGCTTCCAGCTTCGGCTCGCCTCGCACGCCCTGACGCTCGACTCGCTCGCCGCTCAAGCAGGAGCAGCAGGAGCAGCAGTGCAGCGCGAGGAAGCGGGCGCGGGCGCGACGGCCTGGCGCAACCGTCGCAACGAGGCGCTGTGGCCTGAAGTGCACGAGTGCGAGGCCGCGCTGGAGGAGTGGGCGAGCTCGTGCGCGGGCACGCCCAACCCCAAGCTGCGCGAGATTTTGAACCAGTGCGCGCGCGAGCTGCTGCTGATCCAGAGTGGCGACTGGCCCCTTCTGCTGGCCTCGGCCTCGCCTGAGCCCGAGCGCGAGGAGGACGTGCGCCTCTTGCTCGCCGCGCACCTGGAAGCCTTCCGCTACCTCATCTCCATCGCGGCTACGGTGGCGCGCGGCGACTTCATGAGCGAAGGCCAGCGCGCTTACCTGGACGCCGCGCGCGCCCGCGACGACGTGTTCGCCGGCATCTCCTTCGCTGCCTGGGACGCCTCGTAGCCTCAAGCCCGTGCAAGTACTTGCAGGCCGCGAACACAAACGCAAACGCCCGGCGGAATCGAATTCCGTCGGGCGTTGCCTTGAGCTGACCTGAGCTGCGCGGCGCTTAGTTGCGCGACTTGGCGTCGATGACGGCGATGGTGATGGGGTTGGTGTTGTCCTGCTCGATGACGAACTGGAAGGCTCCGTCGTCGGCGGCCTCGACGGTGCGGTTGTTGATCGTCACGACGGCTCCGGGCACCATGGCGCCCGAGACCGTGATGCGCTTGTTGGCGTCCTTGTCGATCAGGCGCTCCACGATCATGGCGGCCTCGGCGCGGTTGAGCGGCTTCATGGGCAGGAAGAAGTTCGAGGGGTAGCCCTTGATGATGTGCCCCCCGGCCTGGCTCAAGACGGCGGCGTTGACGTGCCCGACCGCCCAGGCCGGGATGTCCTGGTAGTCCAGGAACCCGACATCCTTGGTCGCCAGCGAGCGCGCCAGGTCTTCCAGGCCCAGGGCGCGCATCGCGATGACAGTGGCCTCGACGCGCGAGATCGACTGCGCGGGGTGGAAGGTCTTGTCCGGGTAGCCGTGCACCAGGTTCTGCTTCTCGGCCAGCGCGAGGTAGCCCGCGAACCAGTCGCTGTCCTTGACATCGAGGAAGGGGTTCTGGCCGCTCAAGGGCTTGAGCGGCGTTTGGGAGACGACGTTGATGATGCCCGAGAGCGTCGTGGTGGCGTTCTTGGCGTTGTCGCGCGCCGAGCAGACGTAGGTGTAGCGGCCCGGAGCCACGAAGCCCGAGCCCGAGCGCCCGTTCCACAGCGCGGTCTTCTCGCCCGCGTCCAGGGTCACGTTGCGGATGAGCTGAGCCACTGTCTGGCCAGCCGCGTTCTTGATTGAGAGGTTGACCAGTGAGCGCCGCCCCAGCACGAACTTGATGGCCGTCACGTCGCGCAGGTCGCGCAGGTTGAGCCCCCGCAGCGTCATCACCGCGTACTCGGCGCGCTGCGTGGGCGCGATAGGAAAGAACATCCCTGCCTCGCGCCCCGACACCACGCCCATAGCGTCCATGCGGTCGATGGTCGCCTGCAGACCGGCTCCGTGCACATCGACGAGAACCGGGCCGACGCGCCCGGCCATGATACGATCCGGCAGCGCGAAGACCGTGAGCAGAGGCGTCGTCACGAACGAGTAAGGCACGCTCTTGCTCGAAGCGTAGCCGCCGTCTGCGCCCTCGATGGTGGCGCTGGACTGGAAGACCTGGTTGCCCTTGTCCAGCGGCTCAACGCGGAACGAGACGCTGCGCGAGCTGCCGCTCTCGACTCCGCTCAGGCCCCACGACAGCTCGCGGGCGGCGTTGTCGTAGTGCGGGCTGCCCGTCGCCGAGTTGGTGACGTAGGAAACCACTTCGTCCAGGGGCGAGTGAACCGTCACGTCCTGGGGCGCATCGCCGTTGTTCAGGTAGGTGATCGTGACCAGGGCCTGGCCCGCGTTGTCGTCAGCCGGGCCCACGCGCACCGAAACCGAGTGCGGCGAGGCCGCCTTCAGGCTGGGCGCAGCCGGCACAATCGCGGGCGTGGCCGAGGGAATGGCCGCCAGCTGAGTCGTGGCGGGCGCGGGCGAAGCGGGCTTCGAGCTCAGCTCAACCGTCCCGCCGATGGGCGTCGCGGGCAGCGTGGACGTCCGGGGCAGCGTGCCCAGAGCGCCCGGAGCCACGACCTGAACCGTGACCTTCTGCACGCGCCCGTCAGCCGTCTGCACTTCGAGAACGGACGAGCCGCTGCTCACGCCCTCGATGAAAGCCTGGTTGCCCTCGAAGGCCGCCCGCGCCACGTCCACGTCATCCGTGATGACGCGCGTCACGTTGGCCACCGGCAGCAGAGCACGCCCGCCGCGCTCGACCTTGATCTGCAGCGGCAAACCCGCCACCTGACGCTCCACGGCATTCGCGGCCAGCTTGAGAACGGGCGAGAAGTACTTGACCGAAGCGGCCTGAGCCGGAAGCGTGGCCAGAGGAAGAGCGCCCAGCGCGGCCCACAAAAGCGGAGCCGCCCCCGCGCGCAGGCCAAGGTGCGCGCGCCGCAGAAACGGGCGAGCGGACTGATCCTTTCGTGAGACAGGCGAGTTAAGAGCGTGATTCGACATAATTTTTCAGCATCCGCCGCGCCCGTTCGCAGGCGCAGCCCAAGCTTCCTCCAGCGCACTCCCACAAGTACTTCCCCGATCGCAAGAGAATTCATCCTGCGAATCCATCTTTGCGCCACGCTTGCGCCACCCTTGCGCTCAGTTGAGCTGGCGTCGCCTGCGCGTGAGCCCGGCGGTTGGCTTGCGAGGGCCGTCCAAGTCGCTCCTATTATGACATAGCGCCCGAGCTTAAGCCAAGTCTGCGGCGTGCACTTTTCTAATGGCAGCGCCCAGCGCGCCGGTTTATTTCCTGGAGGAGCCGGGCTTGATGGCCGGCCCGAACTTCTGCTCGACCCAGGCGGGCACCTCGCCGGGCGCGTAGGACTCGATGCTCAAGCTCAGCAGGGCCTCGACGCGCGGCACGGGAAACGAAGCGGGGCCGCCCGAGCGATCCACCAGCAGGGCCACGCCCACCGGCTCGCCGCCCGCCTCGCGCACCGCCTCCAGTACTTGCAGCACGCTGCCGCCGGTCGTCACGATGTCCTCGACGACCAGGACGCGCTCGCCAGGCTTCAGCTGGAAGCCGCGGCGGAACACGAAGCCCTTGCCGCCTTCGCCGCGCTCGGCGTACACGGCGCGCGTGCCCAGGTGCCGGGCGGTCTCGAAGGCGAGGATGATGCCGCCCGTGACCGGGCCGACGACGCACTCGACGCGCTCGTCCTGGAAGCGGCGCGCGATCTCGCGGCACAGGCGCGAGGTCAGGCGCGGCTGCTCCAGCAGGCGGAACTTCTCGACGTAGCGGGCCGAGTGACGCCCGCTCGTGAGCAGGAAGTGCCCCTCCATTAGCGCGCCGCTTTCGATCAGGGCCGCTTCAACTTCCTCGGGGCGCAGTTCCTGGAAGCGGCTGAGATCGTCTTGGTTGGGTTGCATAGCCTTAATTTATCACCGATGCGGCTGGGCTTCGGCTCAGACTACACACCAGGCTGCTGCAAGTACTTGCAGGCGCAAAAGCAACGGGCCGCAAAAGCAACGGGCCGCTTCTCGAAAGAAGCGGCCCGAAGCCTTTGGTGCAACTTGGTGCAGCACGGTGCTGAGCTTAGGCCGAGGGAACGGAGGGGCTCGAAACCGTGAAGGTCGAGGACGCGGTGCCCTTGTTGCCCGCCTTGTCGGTGGCCGTGGCGCGCAAGGTGTAGCGCGTGGGCTCCAGCGTGGGCAGGCGCAGGCTCCAGGTCGCGGTGCCCGCAGCCGGAATCTCGTTGGCCGCAGTCGCGAGCGGTGTCCACTTCTTGGTCGTCGGGTTGTAGTAGCCCGCCGCCAGGGTGCCCTTGGCCGCCCGATAGAGCTGAACCGTGACGCGAGCCACACCGCCGGCATCGCGCGTGGTGCCCGAGGCCGTCACGAAACCGCTCTTGAGGACGGCTCCGGTCTTGGGCGCGCTGATGGCCACGATGGGGACGGTGCGGTCGATAGTGAAGCTGACCACCGTCGACTTGATGTTGCCCACCTTGTCGTAAGCCTTCACCGTCAGGCGGTAGCTGCCCTCGTCCGTGGGCAGCGTGAGCGCCCACTGCGTCGTGCCCGAGGCCACGCGCTCGGTTGCGTCGCTCTGGGTCGGCGCGAAGGTGCCGTCCTTGGTGTAGTAGCCCGCAGCGGTGCTGCTTCCAACCTGAGCCGCGCGATACAGCACGCCCGTGACCTTGAGCAAGCCCGAGCCGCCCGTGTCCGTGGCCGTGCCACGAGCCTGCGTGAGCACGCGCAGGAAGGCGCCATCAATGGGGTTCGTCACCGTGAGACTGGGAGCCGCCACGTCGAGCTGCGACAGGCGGAAGTTGGCGTTGGTGACGTTGGCGCTGCTCACCGTAACGGTGCGCTGGCTCGGGGTGAAGGAGCCGCCCTGAAGCGAGACGTTCAGCACGTAGTCGCCCGCAGGCAGGCCGGCCAGAGTGAAGTTGCCGCTGGCATCGGTACGTGCCGTGGTGCCGGCTGTGACGTTGGTCACCAGCACGCCCGCCACGCCCATGCTCTTGGTATCCGTGACACGGCCCGAGACCGAGAAGGTCTTCTCAGGCGTGCCGGCCACCTTGATGTTGCCGTTGGAATCACTGTAGGAGCGCGTGTCGGTGACGGCTGTGGCGCGCACCTCGTAAGTACCTGTGGTCACTACGTCGGTGTTCCACTGCGTCTGCCACGGCGTGCCCTTGGTGTGCGTGGCCTTCTCCTGCGTGCCGATGGTGACGTAGGGCGCGCCCAGAGTCAGGCCCCACGAGACGAAGGTGCCGGTGTCCTCCTGCACATCGTCCACTACCTGCAGCGTGTAGACGGTTCCCGAGACCGGGCGCAGAGCCTGGGGCAGCGGGACGTTGAGATCCAGCACCCGCTCGCCGCCGTTGGCGTGGTCGTAGATGAGCTCGCGCACCTGCTTGCCCGTCGCGTCGGTGTAGTTGAGCGTGATCTGCAAATCGCCCACGTAAGCGTGCTCGATGCGCACGCGGACGCTGGCCGTGGTCTGCACGAAGCGTCGGGGCAGCTTGTCTCCCACGACGAAGGAGTCGCTCACGCCGTCGAAGTTGTAGTCGGGGATGGCCTTGTTGACCATCGGGTTCGAGCCGTTGAAGAAGATGCGGCGGTCGCTGAAGACCATGCGCTGCACCCGGTCGTCGTTGCTCGTGATGGCCGAGACCGTCACGATGCCCTTGAGCGAGGCGCCGTCGGGCGGCGTAACCAACGTCACCTTGGGAGCGCGGCCCAACAGAGCACGGTAGGCGTTGACGCGGCCATAGCCAAACAGGGGCGACTGGCCAGCCGAGTCGTAGGTGCCGGTGTCCACGCCGACCTTGTCGGCGGTTTCTTCGAGCCGCTCGCGCACCTGGTTGTAGTTCAGGCTGGGCTCAACCGAGAGCAGCAGAGCCGCCACACCCGCAGCCAGCGGAGTTGCGGACGAGGTGCCGTTGAAGGTGTCGGTGTAGTTGCCCGGCGCGTAGCCCTCGGGTCCGGTGCGGTCGGTCGTGGTGATGTTGAGCGTGCCGCCGTCTTGATCCAGGAAGCCGCCCGAAGGAGCCACCAGGTCCAGCGCCTTGCCGGTGTTCGAGTAGTCGATGTGGCGGTCGAAGTTGTTCGAGGCGCCCACCGCGATGACCTTCTCGTAAGCGGGCAGCTCGGGGTCCTGGTCGACGGGCGTGCCGGGAGCCGGGTCGATTGAGCGGTAGTCGTTGCCCGAGGCGAAGAAGATCACGCAGCCCTTGCCGCCGCGCCCTACAGTGGTCGAGCTGTTGATGGCCGCCTTGATCAGGGGAAAAATCGGGATGCCGGGCACGCGGTACCCGTAGGAGTTCGAGATCACGTCGGCGCCGTTGGCCGTCGCGAAGTTGAAGGCGCTGGCGATCACCGAAGACGTGGTGAAGGAGCCCAGCATCCGGATCGGCATGATCTTGCAGCCCTGCGCGATGCCCGAGACGCCGATGCCGTTGTTGCCTGTGGCTGCCGCCACGCCCGCGCAGGCCGTGCCGTGGTTGTCCTCGGGGCCGCCGGGACTGGGGTCGGGATCGTTGTCCAGGAAGTCGTAGCCCTGCACCAGCTTGCCCGCGAAGTCCTCGTGGCCCAGGTCGAAGCCGTTGTCCAGAACCGCGATGATGATGCTCGGATCGCCGCGCGTGACGTCCCACGCCTGCTCAGCCCGCACGTCCGCGCCCGGCTTGCCCGCGCCCTGGCCGGTGTTGTTCAGGTGCCACTGGTTCGGGTACAAAGGATCGTTCGTCGTGGCCATCGGCTTGGTCGGCACGGCGAAATCGGGATACGAAAACACCACGTCGCCGCGCGAAGCCAGCACGTTCGCCACCCGCACGCCCGAAGCGTCGTCCGGCACGTGCACCACGAAAGTGTTGGGCGAATACGACTCGACCTGACGAACCACGCTCGCGCCGTAGTTGCCCAGTATCTTCGCGACCTTCTTGCTGTCGCCCCCGGCAAAGCGCACCACGATGTCGCCGGTGTCAATCAGCGGAGCCTCGCTCGCGCCATTGAAAACGTAAGCTCGGGCTGGGCCCTGGACGGCGTTGGAGGCGCTCAGGCGAGCCTTGAGCGCGCTCCTCTGCGCGCTGCTGGCCCCCGGCTTGACCGGCACCAGCAGCATATGCTTCTGCGGGAACCGCTGCGCCGTGCGCCCGGCGTCCAGCGCGCCCTCGCTGCTCAGCCCGCGCAGCAGGGCGCCCGAGCGGTTGGGCTTGACCTTGATGCCGACCCAGTTGCCCGCAGGCGCAATCGGGTAGGTGTGGCCGTTGGCCACGAAGTAGTTGTCGTAGCTGCTCGCGCCCTGAGCCCGCGCCGCGCCCGAAGCCGCTGCGCTCGATAGGGCCAACGCGCCCGCCAAAGCCAGAAAGCGGCTGCGGGCCACCGAAAAGGTGGCCGGGCCGCTCTTCACAAGGCTCTTCTTCGCTCTGAAGTGTTTCATGCTGTTCCTTGCCCAGTCGCGCCTGGCTCACGGCTCCCACGCACGCGCCCAACTGTCGCTGCAATTCGCCTCCAAGTACAAGTACTTGCACCCACGCCTACCTCTTCACGCCGACCTCTGTATTGAACGTCGCCCTCAATGAATCCCGCTGCCTAAACAGCAGGCATTGTAAGCCGCAATGCACATCTGTGTCAAATAAACGCCGGAAGCTCCAGCGTCTTTTCGCGCGGCTTCATTATGCCCCAAGAGCCCGCGCCCGAACCGGTTCGAAAGCGTAGCGCCAACGCTCCGGTTCAGCTCGGGTTGCATCAATGTGATGCATTTGGGACAACAAAATAGCCGCTTCAAGTACTTGTCGGAGACTTGAGGCACGCTTGGAGGCCCGCCGCGCGAGAAAGTTTTGCTGGTCTCAGCCGCTTTGCTGGTCTCAGCCGCTTTGCAGGTAGGCGGTGGCGACGAGGCGAAAGGGCGAGTGCGGCAGCGTGCAGGTGATGAGGGTGAGCGAGGGCGGGGCGCCGGGCTGCGAGCGCAGGACGGAGGTGTCGGCTTCGGAGACGGTGCGCACCTGGACGACCGAGTAGCGAAATTTCTGGCCGCCCGAGGTCAGCTCAACCGAGGAGCCGGCCCACAGCTGATCCATGTTGTAGAACCACGAGCCGTAGATGTTGCGGTGCGCGGCCAGCACGCAGTTGCCGTTTTCGCCGGGCAGGGCGGAGTTGGGGTCGTGGGCCGGGCCGCGCGCCAGGGCCTTGTCGTCGAGCCCTTGCACCACGATGGCGTCCACACCGATCTCGGGGATGCTCAGGCGCGTCGGCGGCAGCGGCGCGTGTTCCGTCTGCGCCTGGTCGTCCTGCACGCTCATCGTCACAGCCGAAGCTGCATCGCGAGGCTGACCCTTCGCCTTGCCCTTCGCCTTGCTCTTGCTGCTGAGCACGCCGGGCTTGGCGGGCGTTGGGGCGGGCGTCCCTTTGAGCTGAGCGGGCTGAGCCGAGCGCGTCTCCCACTGAGCCATGAGCTGGCGCTGGCTCCACCAGCCGTAGGCGTGCTGCAAGGCGGGCGAGAGGGCGATCAGCGCGCCCAGCGCAATCAGGGCGTTGAGCGCGAGCCGCAGGGCGCGGCGCGAAGGGTTGGGGTTCATCGGCCCTTGCAGTCTTGCAAGTACTTGCCGGGCGCGCAGAAGGCTCGGCTCGGCCATTCCAGAGCAGACCTTCACTTGGGCACTTGACGGCGGGGCAGGCACAAAAAAGCCTGCCCTCGCGGGCGCGAGAGCAGGCTTTTCGTGGCATTGGCTCAGTTGAACTTGCGGCGCAGGATGAGGCCGCTGCCGACCATCAGGGTGCCCAGCATCGAGATCATCAGAGGCTCGCCTCCGGTGTTGGGGATGCGCGAGGTGCCCGACTCCGGAGCGCCGCCGTTGTAGCTGGTGTCGCTGGTGGTCGTCGAGGTGTCGATGGAGCCCGCCGTCTGCGCGCCGCCGGCAGCGCCGGCAGCGCCGGGAGCGCCAGAGCTGGGGTAGCCGGGAGCACTGGAGCTGGGGTAGCTGGAGCTGGAGCCCGAGCCCGCGGGTGCGCCCGAAGCCGCCGGCGAAGCGCCCGGCTGCTGTGCCATCGCCGCCGCGCTCGAAAGAACCAACGCGCTCACACCGAGCCAAACACCCAAACCAAGTTGTTTTGTCATTTTTGCCTCCGTAAGGTTGTCCTCAATTGTGCCACAATCGCAGTGCCGTGCAAAGTGGCCGAGCCGAGCTCAGCCGAGCATTTGGTCCGCCCGATCCTGCGGCGGCTGTGGGCTCTTGCAAATTCCATCCCGGCTCTGGACTTCCCTCGAAGATAACACACTGCGCGCGGTTGGGCGAGAATCCCATGCCGCGATCATAGTTCTGCCGCAAGGAGCCGCCTCAAGTACTTGCACACGCTCCGAGGCGGCCACACTGAGGCTCGAAAATGTTTGATTCTGAAGTCGCCGCGCCTGAGCCCAAGCCCGCTCAAGTTTCGCCTGCGCCTGCCACGCCGCGACCAAGCGGCTTGCCTCAGCGCGGCGGCTTGCCTCAGCGCGGCGGCTTGCCTCAGCGCGGCGGCTTGCCTCAGCGCGGCGGCTTGCCTCAGCGCGGCGGCTTGCCTCAGCGCGCGCGGTGGCTCCTGGTGGCGCTGGCGGCGCTGGCGGTGGCGGCGCTGGCTCTTTCGTGGAGCGCGAGTGCTTCGCCGCGTGATCTGTGGTCGAGCGATCCGGTCGCGCGCGAAGCCGCACGCCGCATTTTCTTCGTGCTGCGCCCGCCGCGCGTGGTGGCCGCTCTGCTGGTGGGGGCGAACTTGGCGGCTGCGGGCGCGGCCTTGCAGAGCGCCTTTCGCAACTCGCTGGCCGAGCCTTATCTGCTCGGCACTTCTTCGGGCGGCGCGTTGGGCGCGGCCCTGGCCCTGTGGCTTCAGCTCAACACCTCAGACTCGACCTCGCCGGTTGGCGGCTGGGCGGGCATCGGCATGGTGTCGCTCTTCGCGTGGGCTGGGGCGCTGGGCGCTTCGCTGCTCGTCTCGCGCCTGGGTCACAAAAGCGCGCGCAGCGATGGCGGCGGCGGGCTCGATCGCGCGACGCTTTTGCTGTGCGGCGTGGCCCTGTCCTCGCTGCTCAGCGCCTTGATGTCGCTGGTGACGGTGCTTTCGCCCAACGCGAACCTGGCGCAGCAGCTTTCGTTCTGGCTGCTGGGCGGGCTGTCCGAGGCGACGTGGGCGCACGATGCCTTCCTCTTGATCTCGCTGCTGCTCGGCCTGATGATTCTGCTGGGCAGCGCGCGCGACCTCAACGCCACCCTGCTCGGCGACGAAGAGGCTCAGGCGCTGGGCGTGGACGCGCGCAGGCTGCACCGCAAGCTCCTGCTCGCGGCCTCGCTGATGAGCGCCACCGCTGTGGCCACGGCCGGGCTCATCGGCTTCGTGGGCCTGCTCGCCCCGCACGCCATGCGCCAGATTTTCGGGCGCAACGCCCGCTCCGTCATGCCCGCCTCGGCTCTGGGCGGCGCGATCTTGCTCGGCTCGTGCGATGCCCTGGCGCGCTCGCTGTGGCCGCCAACCGAAATCCCCGTCGGCATCCTGACGGCTCTGCTGGGCGTGCCGCTGTTCCTGTGGCTGGTGCGAAAATAGAAGCGGTAAGTACTTCAAGTACTTGCAGATGATGAAAAACATCGACATCGAGGGCTACACGCCCGCACAGATTTTGGCCCTGCTGCCCGCGCACCTTGAGCAGTTGGCGTTAACCGGCGCGCCGATTATTTTCCGCGTGGGCTCGGCTCATATCCTGGGAGAGTTCGCCATTGAAGGCGAGCGGCTCGTGGTTGAGCTGGCGCAGATCGAAGGCGGTGGCGAAGGCGTGTTGCCAACTTTGTAGCTGCTCGCCGAGCGCCTGGCACAGCAGCGCGGTCTGCTGGCGGTCGAGTGGATCGTGCACGCGCTGAACTGCGCGCAACCCAACCCCAAGCTGCGCCGCCTGCTCGAACGGCGCGGCTTCGAGGTTCGCGACCTACCGGGCCGAGGCCAGGCGCTTTACCTGCTGCACTTCATTTCTACTGGACAAGATGCTGCTTGAACTGCGCTCGGTTTCCGCTGCCTACGCTCGCGAGGATGTGCTCAGCGACCTCTCGCTGAGCGCCCGCACGGGCCGCGTGCTCGCCATCGTCGGCCCCAACGGATGCGGCAAATCAACCCTGCTGCGCGTCATCTGCGGCCTGCTGCGCCCGCGAGCCGGGCAAGTACTTGCCGATGGCCGCGACGTGCTCGCCCTCGACAGCCGCCGGCGAGCCAGGATTTTCGGCCTGCTGCCCCAGCATCCCACTGCACCCGAAGGCTTGACCTGCCGCGAGCTGGCCGGGCTGGGGCGCACGCCGCACCTGGACGCTTACGGAACCCCTTCGGCTCGCGATGAAGCGATCGTTGAGCTCGCCCTGCAGCGCGTGGGAGCCCAGGCGATGGCCGAAAAACCGGTGCTTGAGCTTTCGGGCGGGCAGCGGCAGCGCGTATTTCTGGCGCGCGTGCTGGCTCAGGAAGCGCCGTTCTTGCTGCTGGACGAGCCGATTTCGCACCTGGATTTGAAGTTCCAGTTCCAAATCCTCAAGCTCGCCCGCGACTTGACGCGCGAACCTGACGCGGCAAGTACTTGCTGCGGCGTCATCGTCGTGCTGCACCACATCAACATGGCGGCCAGCATCGCGGACGAGATGATTTTGATGAACCGGGGCCGCGTCGTCGCCAGCGGCGCGCCCCAGGCCGTGATGCGGCGCGAGCTGCTCGAAGCGGTGTTCGAGGTGCCGCTGAGCGTCGCGGAACATCCGCTGAGCGGCAGGCCGCAGGCGCAGTCGAGGTGGGATTTCGAGGCCGCCTCCTAAAGAAGAAGGCGCGCCCTCGTTATAATCTTGGGGATGCCCCGCCTCCTGCCCCTTCGTTTTCACCGCCAGTGGACGCCGCGCGTTTTGTGCGCTGCCCTGCTCGCGTCGCTGGTGTCGCTGGCCGGCTGCAATTCCGGCAGCCGAACCAAGCCGAGCCAAGTGTTAAGCCAGCCGAGTTCAGCTCAACCGAGCCCAGGCTTCGCTTCGCCGCGCGACGACCTGAACCGCGAGGTCAAGCTTTCGGCCCCGGCCCGGCGCGTGCTGGTGATTGGGCCGGGAGCCGACGAGACGATCTTCGCGCTGGGCGCGGGCGCGCGGATTGTGGGCCGCGATTCGGGCGCGGATTATCCTCCAGCCATCACGAAGGTGCCCGTCGTCGCCGACTTCCACGGCCCCTTCATCGAGGCGTGCGTGGCAGCGCGGCCTGATTTGGTTCTGGCTCAGGGCGAGACTTGGAACAGCGAGCGCATCGAAGCCTGGCAAACCAAAATCGGGGCTCCGGTCGCGGCTCTGGTGCCCGTCAAGGTGGACGATGTGCAAAAAGACGCCGACAAAATCGCGGCCTGGCTGGGCGTCGCCAAGCGCAGCCTGAACCTGGACCCTTCGCTCAGTGATGCGCAGCGGGGAGCTGCTCCGACGGCCTTCATCGAAATCGAGCGTTCGCCGCTGTGGACGGCAGGCGCGAATACTTTGATCTCGGATGTGGTCGAGCGCGGCCACTTCAAGAACGTGGCTGCGGATGTCGCGGGCTACAAAGCGTTCTCGAAGGAGGCCCTGCTCAAGCGCCAGCCGAGCCTCTACATCGCGACGGGCAAGGCCGGGCAGGAGGCGCGCATCGTGGCTGAGCTGAGGCGCGACCCGGCGCTCGGCAGCCTGAACTGCGTGCGCGGGGGCCAGGTACTTGTGATTCCAGGCGACGACCTGCTGCGCCCCGGCCCGCGCCTGAGCCTGGGCCTGGGCGCGCTCAGGAAAGCGCGCAGCCGCCTGGACGCGGGCTGGAACACCTTGCGCAAGTGAGCTTGCCCAAGGTGAGCTTGCGGCTGAGCCGCCGCCTCAAGTACTTGCATCAAGTACTTGCAGCACCCCAAATCATCAACTCAACGGAGTTCAGAATATGTGTGGAATTGTCGGTTACATCGGGAAGGAATCGGCGGTCAGCGTGCTTGAAAACGGGCTGTCGCGCCTAGAATATCGCGGCTACGACTCGGCGGGCGTGGCCATTCGCAACGGCGGCGGCATCGAGCTGAGGCGCGCGCTGGGCAAGCTGCAGGCGCTCAAGGACTCGCTGCGCGACGAGCCCATCGACGGGCACCTGGGCATCGGGCACACGCGCTGGGCCACGCACGGCGTGCCCTCCGAGAACAACTCGCACCCGCACCGCGACGCCAGCGAGCGCGTCTTCGTGTGCCACAACGGCATCATCGAGAACTACTCCGAGCTCAAGGCTCAGCTGCAAGCCGAAGGCGTTCAGTTCCGCACCCAGACCGACACCGAAGTGGTGCCCAATTTGGTCGCCAAGTACTTCGATGCCTCAGCCGAGGAGAACCCGGTCGAACGCTTAGCTCAGGCCGTGCGCGACGCCTGCGCCCGCCTGCGCGGGACCTTTGGCCTCACCGTCATCCACAACGACGTGCCCGATGTGCTGATCGCGGCGCGCTGGAAGTCGCCCCTGGTTGTGGGCCTGGGCGTGGGCGAGAATATGTGCGCTTCGGACATTCCGGCCATCTTGCCCATAACACGGCGCGTCATCTTATTGGACGACGGCGAGATGGCGATCATCAAGTCCGACTCGGTTGAGGTGTGCGACCTGGACGACGGCAAGAAGCGGCACAAGGCGGTCGAGCGCATCGACTGGGACGAGACGCAGGCCGAGAAGGGCGCATTCCCGCACTTCATGCTCAAGGAAATCCACGAGCAGCCGCAAGTACTTGAGCGCCTGCTGTCGCGCTACACCAACCCGGCGCGCACCCACATCCACCTCGACAACATCAGCCTGAGCAACGAGCAGTTGCTCGGGGTGCGGCGCATCTTCATCCAGGCGTGCGGCACCAGTTGGCACGCCGGGCTCATCGGCAAGTACTTGCTCGAACGGCTGCCGATTCTGGCGGTTGACATCGACACTTCGAGCGAGTTCCGCTACCGCAACGCCGTGCTGTCGCCCGACACTCTGGTCATCGCCATCTCGCAGTCGGGCGAGACCGAAGACACCAAAGCCGGCATCGAGGAGGCGCGCTCGAAGGGCTTGAAGGTCATCTCGGTGGTGAACGTGCCCGGCTCGGCGATCACGAGGATGAGCGACGGCGTGGTTTACATCAACGCGGGGCCTGAGATTTCGGTGGCTTCGACCAAGGCTTACACGGCTCAGATCGCCGCTTTGTACTTGCTGAGCTTGAGGCTGGGCGAGCTGCACGGCCTGATCGACGAGGCCAGGATGCAGCGCCGCCTCGAAAAGCTGGGCCAGACCGCGCAGATGATGGAGCGGATGCTGGCGCCCGGCTCGCCCACCAACGACGCCGTGCACATCGCGGCCCAGGCCATCAAGGACACCGAGAACGCGCTCTTCATCGGGCGCGGCTTCGGCTACCCTTCGGCTCTCGAAGGCGCGCTCAAGCTCAAGGAAATCTCGTATATCCACGCCGAGGGCTACCCCGCAGGCGAGCTCAAGCACGGCCCGCTGGCCCTGATCGACAAGGAGCGCCGCACGCCTGTGGTGGCGATCGCGACCAGCGGCGTGGTGTATGAGAAGATGCTCTCGAATATGCAGGAGGTGCGCACGCGCGGAGGCCGCGTCATCGCGATTGTGGGCGAGAACAACCCGCACATCGCAAACGGCTGCCTGCGCACCGGCGCGCACGAGGACGACATCATCGCCGACTACGTGATTCCCGTGCCCGAGCTGACCGAGAGCTTCGCGCCCTTCATGCACGCCGTCGCGCTGCAGCTGCTGAGCTACCACATCGCGGTGGCCAGGGGCAAGGAAGTCGATCAGCCCAGGAACCTGGCCAAGAGCGTCACGGTTGAGTGACGGGCCGTGATAATAAGAAGCACCTGTTACTTGCCTCAAGATACAGGTGCTTCTTGCTTTTGGAGAACCATGCGTTTCAAACCGTTTGCCCTCGCTCTTCTGCTCGCTTGCCCGATCTTGCGCGCCCATGCTCAGGACGCTCGCGAAGGAAATCCGCTCACCTTGGCTCAGGTCAAGGACAGTGTGGATGGCTTTGAGCTGTCGCCTGATGGGAAGTCCGTCGTGCTGTGGGGCGTCGATTGGGGTGATCCCAACAATGCTGAGCGCAAGCGTCAGGGCAAGGTGCAGGTGTGGGATGTCGCAACGCACACGCTCAAAGCGAACATGGTCGGGCACGTGGACGCGGTTCAGCACGCGCTGTGGTCGCGCGACGGCAGGCTGATCGCTTCGCAAAGCCAGGATGGAATGGTCGCGCTGTGGGACGCCCAAAGCGGCCAGCTCAAGCAGACGCTGCGAGCGGCGGGAGGCGAGCTGAAATTTGGCCGCGACCCCACGCCCGAGGAAGTGGGCCGCAGCATGAAGGCCGCAGCTGAACGCCCGCGCCTGCTTGGATTCTCGCCCGACGGCTCGCAAGTACTTGCGCTTGGAGGCAAAGTCGAGCTGCCCAAGGCGGCTCCCAAAGACAAGGACGGTAAGCCCAGAGCCCTGCATTTCTTCAGCTTCGTGCAGCCCTTGCTGCTGGCTTGGGACACCTCAAGCGGCAAGGTGCTGCGCTCGGTTCCGTTTAGCAAGGCGGGTGTTCTCGGTACCATGGCGCGTCTGCTGCCCGATGGCAAGAGCTTCGTCATATCCGTGGGTACGCTCGTGGATCAGGACTTGACTAATAACTCACCTTACGCGGTCGGGCTGTGGTAGTGAAACTGGCAAGCGATGACCAAGCACAACTTCCGTCTTCTGGACATCTACACGGACTACCTGCTGTCGTCCTTTGGCGCCACCACGGCGACGGGCTT
>JAABUK010003815.1_pt1 | contig 25106 bp, 22 predicted proteins | sample 5559141 | NCBI WGS metagenome assembly JAABUK01 (sample SAMN10711869, study PRJNA513367) | rock metagenome | isolation source: Antarctica rocks | place: Antarctica: Victoria Land, Pudding Butte nord | collected 2016-01-03 | reverse complement strand
CAGTACATTCTCGGAGGCTCGACCAAGAACAGAGAAGGCTGCTGAGGAGTGTCATTTGGGAAACCAGGATAAGTCAGTAATACCATAAGATAACGTTCAGGGAAGATGGACTTTGGAAATGAACCGATGATGAAACAAACCAATGAAGAGATGCAGATGATGGATATTCGTCGACGGTGTTGGAGAGATGATTAGCTTGGGCCCCCTGAGGGACATCGTTATTGCGGGGGCGCAGGCACACTCGATTCCTATGCTCCACTTCGCAGCATGTCGGTGTTGGTTCAGGGGAAACAAGGAGTCAGGCCTGGCCGCCTGTCTATCAGGCCCCTCGCTGCCGTGACCATGGCGGGTGTCATTATCACCAGGAGGATCTGGGGTGCATCTGCCCATAACGTCCTCTACAGGGAGGGTGTCATCGAGTTGATGTTGGTCGGGCTGAGTGGATTGGTTGAATAGACATGCTTTGTCATGTTTCAGGTTGGCGCCTGCACGGTGGTAATCTCTGTGGCGCGCGAATCTGGATCGAGACTCGTGATCCGAGATCACGTGTGACCAAAGTCGTCCGCTTTCCGCTTTCCGCTTTTGGCTCCGTCGTGACTCGTGACGTGCCAACCGCTGCCCCCGAGCTACCGCGACCGTTGCTGCGGGAAAGCCCATCCCTCTCCATCTCCGTCTGCGTGCCGACATGGACCTCATGAGGCTCAGAGCTTATCAAGATGTTGTTGACCGTTGCTGACTTGCATTGGTGTTGCTACTCTCTGTTGAACATGACAGCATTCGGATGTAATGGGAATACCCCGCACAATCGCTAAGATAGTGCCCACTAGACGAACGATACCCACAATGCCCCGATGGCTGGTGACCGCATTCTTTTTCATCGGTCTTTACTACGAGTCACTCGTCATTGCTCTTCTGACCTGTGGCACTCACACTCGCTTCATGTTAGGGTAGGCTTTGGCTTAGCGGATGGGATATCATGTCTCTTCTCTCGCCACGACTGGAAGCTCAAGATGATAAGAGTAGCGTCTCTAATCTGAGTGGAGTAGAAGCCTCTGCGCCAAGTGTTTCAAACGCAGAAGTGAAAGCGGCCAACAAGCAATCCTATCTGGACGTACCTCTCCAATCCGCGTTTGAACGGACTTCTGATGACCTTGAGTCGCTTCTCTCCACATATTCTGCCGACAACGAGAATGAGAGACACACGGGACCTCTCATCGGCAATCCGGGGCCCAGGCCTTCTTCGTGGTCGCCGAGATCCGCAGGAGCATGGCAGAAGAAAATACGGTCGTTTTGGGCTTTGAACAGAGGCTTGGCCTTGGTTATGGTCGCACAACTCTTTGGAGCTTTGATGAATGTCGCCACACGTCTGCTTGAGACCGGAGGAAAGCACGGACATGGCATGCATCCATTTCAGGTATGTGCAACGCTGCTCGGTAGGCTGCAGAAGGAACCGTACTGAGACGACATGACATCAGATCCTTTTTGCGCGCATGGGTATTACTCTACTTTTATGCTTGTTCTACATGTGGTGGCGTGGTATTGACTCCGCACCCTTCGGACCCAAACCCGTTCGCAAGCTGCTGGTCGCGCGTGGCTTTGGGGGGTTCTTCGGAGTGTACGGGATTTACTACTCACTCCAATACCTTCCCATCGCTGACGCCACTGTTATCACATTCCTGGCTCCTAGCGTGGCCTGCTTCGCTTGTTCGATTCTTATCGAAGAACCTTTCACACGGATGGAACAGATCGCAGCTGGTGTTTCCTTAACAGGCGTGATACTAATAGCTCGTCCTACATCGCTCTTCCAAGGCCACACTGATCCGATCCCAACCGCGAGCGGTGCTGCAGACGGGGCCCTTTTGACCAATGCAACAGTATCAGCGGATGTTCAGCAGGTAGATGGTGTCAGTGCAACACAACGACTGATAGCGGTAGGTGTAGCGCTTATCGGAGTACTTGGGGCTGCGTGTGCCTATACCACCATTCGCTGGATCGGTAAGCGTGCCCATCCTCTCATCTCCGTCAACTACTTTGCGGGTTGGTGCACATTCGTGAGCCTTGTGGCCGTCTTTGCAATACCGGGGGTGGGCTTTCGATTGCCCTCGAGCTTGCAGGAATGGGGATACCTACTATTCCTAGGGATCTGCGGTTTCGCGATGCAAATCATGTTGACTGCGGGATTAGCGCATGAGAAAAGTTCTCGGGCAACGAACATGGTCTATACGCAGATGCTGTTCGCTCTAGCATTTGACAAGATCGTTTGGAACAGCACACCTGGAGTCTGGAGCATTGTCGGAAGCAGCCTGATTTTAGGAAGCGCACTATATGTCGCAGTGAATAACGATCCGACGAAGGCTAAGAAGGCAAGTGGAGAAGGAAGGGGAGACGAGGAGGTAGGTCTGGTGGCGGGTGAGGATCAGGAACTCGAAGATTTTACGAATGAGAGAGGTCCTCTGAGGGGGGTACAAGAGGTCCAGCTGCGGACGATGAGGGTATAATGACATCTAGCAGATATCAGCATTCTAGGGGGGGAATCATCCAGGGATGGACGATAATAATACCATATAGAATTTTATGCAGCTTTCTGATAGGTGAATACTGTCAAATTAGAAGATCATAGTGGGGGGTGCAGCTCGCCGGGGGGTTGGAAAAGTTGAGCCGGGGTTGGAAAAAATTCTTGACGTCGGGTTGAACTTCAAAAATTGCATATGCCCCGTACATTCAAGACTTGACGTCGGGTTGAAAAAGCTTCGAAGCCTATGCGAAGCATATGTCAAGAGCATTAAGCGAGATCACAACAAAATTGACATCTGATCAAAAAGATCTCGACTGTGCATATGTGCAGCATCAACTGAGCATAAAGAAACATCGATGAATGATGAAAGCATCGACGCTGAAAATCGAGCGAATGAGATAACAGATTGACTAAATGATTTGAAAATAAGAGTCGCAGTTTGCATATGTCACGCATATACTAAAAAGAAACTCAGTTCGTTCAATGTTGAAGACGACGAGAAAAGTGATGATGCAAATCACAAGCTGAACAATGAGAATGAAGAAGAAAAGACACGAGAAAGATCTGACAAGAAAAATGTGAGCGATAGCTTGTTAATGAGCATGTCACAAGTTGAGTTCATGATTTCACATGTTTTGTGCATATGCTAAGCATATGTAGAAGAATCTTCGCTCATCTTGCTATTCATGATATGCGTGATCTGTGATTGTGCTGTTTTCTCGATGTTTCGCTCAAGCTGTGCATATGCACAGCTTCAATACTTCGCTCTTGCTGTTTGTCTTCTAGCTATTTTAACTAAATAATATCAATTCTTGAGCTCATCATTAGCATATGCAGAAAGCTGAGTCGGGGTTGAAATGAATTTGAACTCATGGTTAGCATATGCAGAAAGTTGAGCTGAGGCCGGAACCAAAAAAAAAAAGTTCCGGCCCTGGCTCAACTTTTCCAACCCCCCACCAATGGAAGGTTGTCGGCCGTCTTTTTCGGATGACGTATTCAAAGAACACCCGCTAAGTCTGACGGCGCTTCCACAAGCGACTTCAGAATCCAGCTGGCCCTAGGGTAGATAGCCTGGTGGACTTCCATTGGTGAATGCAAAACGCGAAATTTTAGAAGTTGGCTGTTCATCTACCGAGTACATTTCTCAAGTTGGCAGAATGACTGGCGCGACAAGGCGAAGACTGAATCTCAGCAAGGTGGGAATCAAGCTTTCGACATCTGCTCGAGCAAGGGACTCATAAAGAATCCAGCGACCGAACAGCTGAGTTGAGCTATCCATGACCTCGAGATATTGATGGCCGAATCGAGTGCTGGACAGATCAAGCATTGCGACCTGGCATTGCAACTGATTGCCATCTTGAGACATATGCAAGGTAGTCAAGCCAAGTAGCCGACCGATCAGGGTTTCAGCCTCTCAACAATTCAGCTATTTGTTATCTCGAAACCTCGAGAGTCCAAGCAAACCAGCTGTCTATACGACACCAGGCCGCAATCCTCCACTAATTCCCAAGGCTGAACGCGGAATCGAATCCTTCTTGTTTCGTTTCGACCAGCGATACGAATGCCCATTGATTTCATTCCTTCTTCTTGAGGTATGAGGGTCAGAAGGAGCATATGTGCATGTGTATATTATTGGTTGAACTACAGTAGGAAGGTAGGAAGGGGGTGAAAACTTTGAATCGGGGTAGCAGTCCATCAGTACTGTTCCCTGTTTCCAATACTTCTGCTGTTTATTGATCTTACTGACCAATTATGTTCACGACCCGAACCCTCTATCCATGCAGCTAAGACCTGATATGGCTGTCCTGCGATGCTGTGCCTCTTCTCTACAGTTTGCATTGTGATGTGTCATGGCAACAACAGTTCAGACGTCGAGATATAGAGCTGGCATTTGTTTTTTGTCGTCTTATGTATCACATCAGTAAATCGCTTTTATAGATTTGCCCTTTCCAATCACTCTGGTTGACAGCAAATTTCACCTCCGTGGCTGATTGAGATCGATCTATCGTGGTGTGCGCAAGTCTTTGCTCAATAGTCCCCGTTCACCGTAACTAAAGTGAAGATCAGACTTGATCTCGCATCAGAGCTCTTCCCCGACTTGTTCACGCCATGGGCTTCCTTAGCAGTAGCCGCAGCGTTCTTGACATCGTCGCTTGCTTTTTTCTCTGGTTCTCCACTGTCTGCGCTGGACCAAATGTCTCATGGATTTACCCTGAGTCTAACACTAATCCCTATTACAACTACATGGACAGTGTCTTCGTGTCCTGGGACAGTAATATATCTGACCCTTACCTTGCCCAGATTTGCGCACCAAGCATTCGACATTTCGCGAATAATACCTTGTGTAAGTCAAATAAAAGAGCGTAAACGCCAGCTTTTCCACTTCAGCTAAACATTACGATAGGCTCCAACAGCTCCGTTGATGCCACGGGAGATTCTCTTACTTGGCTCGATACTAGCTACTCAGCGAATGGCCAGCCGTTTTCTGGTGACTCGTCGTGCGGGCCTAATGTAACTTGCCTGTTCATTCTCTACAGTATAAAGGAGCTGGGCGAAAACTCGAACAGCACGTTTTGGAGCATCACGCAGAATGATATGGCGACGCCCACTACCTGGAGCGCCAGTTCTATCACCATTACAAGATTAAGCTTAAGTACAACACAAAAGCCTAGCCCAGTAACCACAACGATGATTTCATTCGTCACACAAACGGCCAGCCCAACTACTAGTGCAATCGTGGCGCCCATACATTCCATATCGTCTCCTATGCCCTCCCCTTCATCCAGCGGGCCTAGCGCGGGCGCAGCCGCGGGCATTGGCGTGGGCGTTGCTGGAGCAGTCGCATCCTTAGCAACGGCCGCTTTCCTCATCTACAGAAAAAGAAGGCAGAAATATATCCAGAACAGGGACTCGGTTATGACTTTGATGGGGATGCAGTCGCCCGGTGGGTTTGATGGGAAGGGGGAGCAGCAGGAGATGTTACCGCAGGTCCAGCAGCCGGCGGTGGGAGAACTGGACGTAAACTTACCCGCCATCGACCTGGGAGAGCTGGAGGCAAGCCCGACGATCATGGAAATTGGAGAACCCAAGTCTCCAGTGCACGAGGAAACGCGAATCAGAGAGGTGGAAGCGAGGGCGGACCAGGATAGCAGAACTGCAGCGCCAGGTAGGATAGCGGACGAAAATAGTGCAGCCGGAGAGCACGACAAGACTGAGGACGAGGAGCGAGAGATTGGAGAGTCAATTAGGACTGGGGATGATAAGAGAATATGAGTCGATTGGGTCGAATGTGATACCCCACATGATTCAGACGTTTCTCCTGCTTCAAGCTTCGATTTTTGCCACTATATTCCAGTCACTCGGGTCTCCAGAGCATATTCAAATATACTCCTGTCTTAACGGCTGTGACAGCAATTACTACAGTCGCACCAGACGCCGCTCCGTCAGGGTACAATACCTACTCTTGAGTCCTCGTCACATATCGAACGTTTTCGAGACAGAACGTCCACATCGCTATCCATGACTACTACCGCAAGGGCTAAGAAGCGTCTCGAGCGATGTCAACCAACATCCCTAATTTAAACCATGAATCATCCTTGATAATAATAATACCTCTTATCCGCCTCGCCACTTCAACACGTCCTCGCAAGCCTTCCAGCGTCATTCCTCAACTCCCTCTCTGCCTGTCAAGATCTTCCAAGTTTATCACCTTTGCTGTTCCAGTATTCCGGTTCCAACTTCCGTTACGGAACGAACAGTGAGGACTTCAGTTGGGTTTGATACACTTGATTGCATCAAATCTGTTCGGTTTTTTTTTGATGCGGTGTACAGTCCTCGAACCTGATGGTTTTTCCTTTTGGGAGGGACGAGTCGTTACCAGGAGGCTCCGCCGAAAGGCACCGCTACATAACCCCATCTACGCCTCGTCGTTCTCAACATCATCTCCAGGACAACAAATCTATCACTTCGAGCCCAGTTGCAAAATTAAGGCGATGCGAAGGATCAGAAATGGGGAACAGGAAAAGAATTCGATGTTGGCTCGCTGCTTTTTCCTTTTTTTCTTTGGTGGTCGAGCTGAGTTTTGGGGTATCAAATACTGGCTTTTGATGGCTTCGTGTTGAATTTTTTTTGGAAGAGATTTGCATGTTCGAAGAGGGATATCCCATGTTTTACGATTTAGGAGAAAGGCCTAGTTCATCTTGAAGAAAGTCGCTATAGTAGAAGTCTGTATACATGCTTCCCGGATTGAAAAATGAGTACTAAAGCCAACCGAGGCCATCGTCTTCTCAACTACCTCTACGTCAGGAGCCTGGGCGAAACAAATGAATTAATTCAAACTGTCTGGCAGTTTAGCGGTTTTTAATCATTAAGGTGACCCACTTGATGGGAAAGACTGCCTACCGAAACCTTTATCAACACCCACCTTTCTTCGAACTAGCTGAGAAGAAAACCCAAAGTGAAGCAGATGTGTAGTCTAACAGTGGGTCTAAAGCTTACACCGACCGCGCAAAAGAATACAAACGAACGCATCGAGATCTCACAGAGCGCAAGCAACCTCTGTAAGCTACAGTAGGTGATGTGTGCGGCATTTTAGAGTAAGACTACATATGTTGAAATGTCTAGCTTTGAATGCCCATCTACCTGCTTAGACAGTTAGTTGTATTAAATCGGCTAAATCAAAAAGTAAAAGATGTTTTGAAGCCGTCTTTGAATATATCTAGAGCAATGCTTCGTTTGAAAGGGTATATAACATCACTCCGACTACCTTCGTATCATTCTCTCATTACATCCCAGGTAAGGGTTGTTGACAACCGACAGAAAAAGACTACGAATGATTTCTTCACAGGTGTTATTTAGGTATAATGCCTTTTTAATTGGAAGAGCTATCAATTAGAAGAAAAAGACATGGTGAGTTGTATACCTGGTAACGTTTGTCCGATCAGCTGACTTGATAAGTCTGATCGTCTTCAAGTTGTGGTTGCCATGTATTTGAACAGAATCGGAAGACTGTTGTTGTTGTACCGTGAAGCTAGTTAAGGCAAGATGTATATATATTATAATGAGTGAAGTGTGTAGTATCCGAATGCGTAGATCGTCTTTGGATCAAAGGATGCGAGACAGAAGGGAAAATACCAGCTGTCAATATGTGAGTTCACAAGGAATCCGCCTTACGGATTTCCGTATCTGTAAAAACAAAGCTTTCGAATATCAACATACCGCCACGCTCATACAATACTCAGAAGCTTGATAACGGAAATTAAGCAAAGCAACATGGATTGTAAACCCCAGACCTAAATTTTCAATTAGTCAGATAATTCATCTAGCAATCTCCTTTTTGTTTGTCAAACTCTACACTCGACATCGCTTCATGCACAGCATCATCTCTTTACTCTCGTGGTTCAAGGAAAGACGCTGTTTTTCATCTGAGAGAAGGTTCGAGAATAGGTTTGAAAAGGAAAAGTTGATGCGTCGTAAACCAAAATTACTGATGTATTTGGAATTTGGGGATACAGGTTTTAAGATGGGAGGTCGGTTGACGGGAGAAGAAGGTCGTCCTGTTGAGCTTTTTTAAAGGAGAGGTACCTGGCGAGTGCAGTGCTGAAAACTTGGTCTTCAGACTGTTTAGGCTCTTCATAATAATTGTTGAAAGGATTCTCTGATGTGCTGCTAGACATTCCCAAAGCGTCTCTCAGACTCTTCTTTCCTTATTGTCAGTGGGGATTCTTTTCAGAACGCCTCTTGGCTCAGTCAAGTCCGATCTCCGCTCTCACATGCACATTTAGTATTCAACCTCATGCCCGTCACGACTCTCCTTTGCTAATTCAATCCACGGAACAAATCGCTGGAAATTTCTTCGCAAGAAAGGCTTCACTCATTACCCAAACAGACACCTGCTGATGTGAGGAGTTCTTTGCGCACGAGCTTCTCAAGTCGAAAAGCTTGGCAAGGAGAACTCTTCGGCATTGCCGAGTTGCCAGGCTCTAGGATAAAACGAAAGAAAGGGAAAGAATTGGTGGAGTGGACTGTTGAGGTACAGAGAAATCTCCTACATTCGCTTGTTCATCTCGAGGATTGTCCCTTTGGAAGAAATCCACGGATTTTCGGCGTCGGTTTTTTTGGTCTTGGACTAACTGGTCAGAACTGACATTAAGAAACCTCGGAATTATTTGTCGTCGATAATGAAGTTTGTATGCTTCAGATAGGTATCGTCCATGTCATTTGATCGTCGATGATTCAGAGAAAAATAAGCTTATCGTTGTATTTGAAAGTCTAGTTCAGTTTTCGGGTTTTAGCGAATTTGGCGGGGAAAACCCACAAATCAGCCTCAAATTTGGTGCAAATAGAGCAAATACCTAGATATCATCTTCACACTCTCAAAACATCCCAAAGCTTCATTTTTGAAGCTATACAAACCTCAGCCTTACACGAGGGCAATTCTAGATAGTCAGAATGCCCCTCAGGCGTATCGGACGCAAAAGGACTCCCTTCAAGACTCTGCTTCATCTAGATGCACTCAAGACTTCTAAGACACGCAAAATCATTCTCGTATCTAAGAATTCTATCATACTGTCTTCAGAGACAGAGATCTTCTCATTCTCGATGCTTTCAGATGTAGAAGATCTTTCTTTGCTCAGATTTAACTTTCTCAAGATCTCTCAGCTTAATTCTCTCAAGACTTCTCAGATTTCTCAAGCTGTCAATGTAAACGCATTCATCTCAAGCGAGCTTGTGATCTTTGTCACTAAGACTGCTGCTACTTTTGTCACTTGAAAAGCGTGTGTATCATCATCAATGTCATCATCAGCAAAGCTTGATTGATCTAAAAATGAGAATGAGAATGAGAAGAATTTAAATGATAATCAGTCTAAGATTCAAGCAGCTTCAAAGCAATTTATGAAGCTTATTGCATTGATGAAAAGATGAAAATCAACGAAGTCAAAATCATCGCTATCACTGAAATCACTCAAATCATTTATGAACATAACAGACAAGTATGAAGTCACTTTCATCATCAATAACATCTTGCAAATTACTATAAATGATGAGAATGATATTAATCTTCAAGATCTGTGTCAAGAGCAAATGCATAAATGCTTTGAGCATGTTGATTTCATCAATTTAAAGTGTATGCTAGTATTTATAAAAATCATCATTATTTAATATTTAATAAAAAAGAATGAGTAAATGATTCTGACATTGCATAATTTTTGAAAAAGAGTAGCTTTAAACATTCAACAGAAATATTCAATAAATAAAAAGAATGTAAACATTAATTTAAAACTCATCTTTGATTGCAATATAATTAATATTGCATCTTCAACACTCATAATTGAGTTCTCAGCAATAAAAATATCACTCACTTAAACAGTGAAACTGAAGAAGAAAATCAATGAGCATGATTGATTTCATATAAACATTATAGAATAAATGAAAGTTCTTCAAATGAATTAAATTTGCAAAGAAAACTATCACAATAAAAGAAAGTATTGTTGAATCAATGAGTTAAACATTCATCATCAACTGATTGCTGATCATATAATATGCTGATCAGAAGTAATTAATAGAAATGATGAGTTTATGTCACTTACTAAATCTTCAAGAACGCTGATTGAAGTTTTGATGATAGTGAAATTTTAAGTTAAGCATGTCAATTCTTTCTCAGCATTTTCTTTAATCATTACATCATTGTTTACTTTTATACAATCATTGCAGATCACAAGTGAATCAATCAGCATAACAAATGTATTAATACTGCAAATGATATAAAGAGCAACAGTTAAAGAAGAAAGAAAAATCAAAGAGCAAAGATTTAAACAAAAGAGAAAGAATCAACAAAAGCAAATGAATAGTTGCAATAAGTTGAAAATGCTCAAGAAGATTAAAACTTCTTCTATGCTCAATTAACATTAACATACATTGTTTATTCATTCTAGCAATTCTGTTCAGAATGATGATCTTCATGATTATATTTTTTGATATGTTTTTAAAGTTAGTAGCACTTAAGCATGTTCTTTTTGACACATCTTTGATGTTACAAGTGTATCAAGACTGAAGCTTTAATTAATTCATAATGAACGTTAGCAAGTTCTCTGTGTAATGATTAAAACTAGTCAATGATTTAGTTGAAATTTAATCTAAATCTGACTCAGATTTGACTCAAATATGACTCAACTTCTTTTTCTTTCTTAACAATCTTTTCTTTCAACAACATTTTGTTCATTTACATCACATTCTTTTCATGTCACAAACACATTTCTTTTGAGTCTAGTGTAATCTTTGAACATTACATAAATAAAAGCTTTTGTATCAATCTTTTTCTGTATTCTTAATATTCAGTTATAGTTATTTTTAAAGATCAAGCACTATCAATTTTGATCTTCATTGATTGTATCATTTAAACATGATTCTGACATTATATTAAGAATTTGTTAATCACATGATACTAATCTCATTACTCATTCAACATACTCATCTAGACAGAATAAGTTTAAAGAAATTCATTTATCTGATGATCAACAATAATTAAAAGATAAAACAACACTAAAGAATTGAATAAAATCAATGATGAAACTGTTTGAATTGCTAAACTACTTATCACTCATTAAGTATGTAAAGTTTATTCAATTATGAGAATCATGATAAAGAATCTTCGTTGTTTACTAAAGAATTAATCAAATCAATCAATAAATAAATCTCATTTTCTTTGTTGAAGATTAAACATCACTTTATACATCTTTCTTCTTTAATCGTCAAGTATCATCACTCGTTCAATTCTTCTTTTTCAAACAAATCTCATCATGTTTAGTCATTTATTTACTGAAGAGCATTTTGAAGAATTTCAAAATCATTTCTCTCAGATCTTTGATGTTGATTCATTGAAATCACGAACGAAATCATCAAGTGCTGCATCATTCATTAAAACAATGATACTTCTCATGTTCTATGAAATTTGAAAGACTTAAAGTCTAGTTCTTGATGAAGAAACAGATTGATTCTACAAGTTAAATAAACAACAAGAAGATGAAATCAAAGAGTTGAAAACTAAACTTCAAGCTAAAGAAAACACTTTTTCTGATTTCATTTACTCTGAGCATTCTAGATCTCAAAAAATATCTGATTCTTCGCTGTTTACTGATAAAAAGAACTCTATTTAAGAGAACTGATACAAAAAAATTCAGAATAAACTAAAGATCAACGTTGATCTTTTTTCTAATGAATGAGTCAAATTGAGCTATATACATTCTAGATTATTCAATGACGCAGCTGAAATCACTCAAGCTAAATGCAAACAAGACTGTGTCAATCTTTATAAAATCATCAATGATCTTTTGAAAGAGTTAACTCAGTTGTTCAATGATTCAAATAAGAAAGTCAACTTTCATAAAGAATACTACAACTTAATTCAAGAATTTAAGAAATTCAATGAATTTTATACTTAGTTTCAACATTTATCTTTCTATCTAAACTATCACAAGAAGTAACTTATTGCTGATCTGAAAGATAAAATACATTCTCATCTTTAATTCATTTAAGTAAATCAACTAGTTTAATCTGATTTTCTAAAAGAAATTCATTTCTATCTGATTCATTTAAATAATGATCAGCAAGTCATTTGAGAAATCAAGAACAAGATCAAACGCATTAATGATTTTTCTAAAACTATCTTTCATAAAGTGACTATTGTCACTCAGTTAATTAATCACTTGAAGTCTGATCATTTAAAGTTACGTGACGTGATTTTAACTAACATCAAAGAAGTAAACATTCTAGTTGAAAGCTGTTTTGTTTATCATAAATCAGATAATAATAATAATAAATTCATACACTCTTGTGACATCGATTAAATCGACTCATGAGAAACTCTATGCTATCTGTATCGAGTGAACAAAATTCTCTGAGGTAGAAAATCACACGCAGTCTACATGACTGCTTCACGCAGTTGAAACAGTGAGTTTTAAGACTATGTATCAAATTTGTTCGCGTTGATCACATGTTAAAGAACGAGTGTTTTAGTCACTTTAAATTGCTTCAAGAGCTTCGTTTTCATCATCATCTTCGCTACTGCTCTGAGATTCTTCATGATGACAACGATTATTCAATAGTTCAAGAAGTCAGCATCTTGTAGCATTCTTGATCGCAGATGCAATCAGTTCAAGCAATGCATGAGTACATGCTTCGTCGTCTGATGACTTCATTCGCAGTCACATCGCGAGCTATTCATGCCTGAAACGTTTCTAGAGTGCAGATAAGCATTCAGATCTATGCGTTCAATTCTGATGTGCATTGCAAGAGTGCTTTCTGCTTTCTGAAGATCATCACGCATCTTTATCGTCTTATTGCTCAGATGCAATCTTTATGCTGAGATTGTGTTGACATCTGCGACGCGTTCTCTGTACTTTTCCCATCGTTGATTTCATTGATCTTTGTGATACTGCGTTATTGCGATGCTATCGCTTGTTGAAATCATTGTGAAGAAGAGAGTGCGTCGTCTGCATCTCAACTATATCTTTGCACCTTCTTGAATGAAGACATTCAGAAGTACTATTTTCTTGATGACGAGTAAGCGAGAAATGACGCGATTAACTCTCGTCAAACGAGCGTGTATTAGTTTGCATGCTTGTCTGACCTCTTGCATTCAATTGTTGACTCGACTGTGTAGCGTGATCTTGTTCTGTAGCATGTTCAGATGAACATGTAGCAAACTCATGTATGTTTCTGTCTCTAAAGTTTCGATGTTTACTCTTTTGAATGCTTCTGCTACGTGACACAAAGTCTGATTCTGAAGTGTTTCTAGTCTGCATTCTTTGCTTGACAGTTCATCTTTCTTGTCACGCTGATGTCAGACTGACGCTTTGAATGCAATTTCTGACCTCACTACTGCTGAGTATACTTGTCTCGCTTTTGTGAAGATAGCTTCTCATGTGAAGACTTCAAGATGACTAAGTGTCAGCATTCTTGTGACGTGATTCGTCTCTATTTGTCGAAGATGCGCGTCTCATTGCAGTTTCATGTTCAGTTGCATTTCTAGAACTTGTACGTCTGATTTTGATTTGATAACTGAACTTTCTATTTGTATGCTAGTCGTCATGTTGAATCTCTTCGATTTTCTAGTGAAATGCGTGAGCTCGTACTTTTCTGATGCAAACGTTGCGTCATGAGTGCAAGCTCATTTCGCGCAAACATCATATGCTTTGCTCAATGTTCTGCAGATTTCTTCAGTGAATCTGTCGTAGACTAGAATGTTAATATCATTTACGAAGTCAAGCACTTCAATTTTAATTCTCAATGCTTCGCATTTTTCAATTAGACTTGCATTAAAGAATAGAAAGAAAATCGATGAAATGAGAAATCTTTGCGATATGTCTGCGTTTATTTCACGCATGTCGCTCGTTTATTCATTGAATATTAGCGATGTCTCTCAATTCTTTAGAAAGCTGCATGTTCATTTGATTATGTAGCTTGACGTTCTTTTCATTTTCAGCGTATGCAGAAGTCTGACATGTGAGACTTGATTGAATGCTTCAACGACGTTTAAGCTTAGCATGAAGATCACATATTTGATTTCACAGTCTCACACTGTGTGAACTTGATTTACTAGTAGATCTAACGTCGAGATCACGAATCACTTGCGTCTCGCTTTCATTTGAGCATTTGATAGCATGCAATGAGTCTTAACTATGTCACTCAGTCTTTTGATCATGATCAACTTTAGCGCTTTGCTCATGATATTGAGCAAAGCAATGAGTCGATACGTCTTTGAATCAATATAGTCGCTTTTCTTTGATTTGTGTAGTACTATTGTCTGAGTCTTTTTGAACTGCTTCAAATGATACTTATGTGTTACACATGCGTTGAATAAACTCGTCAGTACTGAGATCAGTTCTGCAAGATTCACTTGAAGCACTCTGTTTGAAATATCTGAAGCGCTCAACGCTTTGTCTGCTTTTACTCGTCTGATTATCTGCTTCACTTCATCTTCTGTGATGCGTGAATTGAATGAGACTGTCAGAGATATGAATAATTCTGCGATGTTGCTGACATTCACTTGAGAAGGTGAGAAAAAGAACTTTTCTCGCAGTATCTTGATTTTTTCCTTGAATGTCGTTGTCATATGATTGATGTCGCTTCGCTTCAGTGACAAAAACTGAGAAAGCTTTTTAGATAGCTGACTTTCGATTCTAGCTCATTTTGCAAAGCATCATATCGATTTGAGTGCTTCGCTCAACTCATGCATTTGTGTTCTGAAGTGTGTGCATTTCGTTTGTTGAATGATCTTGTTTTTATGATTATTGTGCTTCAGATATTCATTTCACGCTTCTAATGTGTCTTGCGTTTTTCATATGATTTGCAGTCATCTTGATTTCATTACTACTTCGAAGCAGCTTTGATTTCAAAAGTCTCTTGCTCAATTTGATGACTTTGTCAAGAAAGTAGATTTCTTGATGATTTTCTGTAGCACTCTGATAATCTTGCACACTCTGACATTCATCATAATCTTGTTGTCTAGAAAGTGTTTCAAAGATAGATGTATTTGCAGATAAACACTCAATGCTTCTGTATTCATTTTCTTTCAAAGTCATCAAGTTGAGAGTTGCACTGAGATTGTTTGTAAACATAGCTCTGTGATGATCAAAAGATGATTTGATCTCTGATGCAGATCAATTTGTATCTTGCACTTGCGTATCATGAACTGTATTTTCTCGCTGTTAAAGACTAAATTAATCATCGTAAATTGATTGTGAGTCTTGCAAGTAATAGTGTCTGATTTCAGTAATAATTTCAGTCTTGCGTTTGTAATGATGTTTAGTAAAGTATCAGTTGTCGTATGACGAGTGAAGCATCTTCATCTCTCTCAATGAGAATGATGTAGATTGAAATCTTTTACAATCAGTTGTTTGCAGTCATTCTTGAGTAGTTCATTCAAACAAGAAATGATTGAAGATTTCTTTGTGAATGTAGTAAACAGTGAGCATGAGTTGTAGACGTTTAGAAGTTTTAGCGCCTGCGTTTCATCATCTGTGTTGCGAGTTAATATTCTGATTAAGCAAATGTCTGACTCAACTGTTTCTACTATTCATTGATCAAGTCTTAGACATTTGTTAATGTATATGCATGTTCTTGATTGAGATGACGAGTTTTTCACTAGGTGAAAGAAGTTGTGTGCTGAGCTAAATGATTGCAAGTCATTATTGTTGTGATCTTGCTTCTGTATAACTACTATGTTGAATTCGCGAACTTCTTTGTCAATTAAAAATAATTCTTGAATTTTTAATGATTTTCTGATGTTGTACTGTAGAATTTGTAGAAAAGACTGTTTTATCATAGAGTTATTTGTAGCTGTTGTTGACTCTGCAATGAGAAGACTCTTTGTATGCTTTCGATCATCGATGATCTTTCTCACTTTCTGATTGAACGTTTCTGAATCTGCTCAGATGTCATCTCATCTGAGTCACTACTCACGCAAGAGAAAAGATTGACTCGTCTCTTCTTGATCTCTACTATCTGTCAAGCTGATTCATCAGCGATTCAACTGCATATTTTCAGCATGACTGTTGCTGAGCTCAAGAGATTTGTTGAATCGAAAGAATTCATTGAATCTGAAGAGTTCATTGAATCTAAAGAGTTCAGAGACAGCGAGAAGAGTGTGTGATTGTATTTAGACATTTCAGAGTATCTGAACGATCTGTTTCTATAGATTTTAAACGCTTGTTTCATCTGCTGTCATCACTTGAGACAGATGCATCTTCAAAGTTCGTAATTTTCGTTGCAGTTGACGCAATGTCTTTTATTTGAAGACATCACACACTTCTTTATGTGATGCTTGTCTGCGCATTTTTCGCAGCGCTGATTCTTTCTGCAGATCTTAGTCATGTGATCAAATTCATGACATCTGAAGCACTGTGTGATGCAACAGTTCTTTTCAAATAGCTTGCATGCACATTCTTAATACGAGTTCAGCATGCTCACGTTCATTAGTCGATTCATCATCGCTTCAATCGTGATCTTTACAATGAGTGATGAATGAGTCTTTTTGCTATCTGCTATCTTCTTGAATCAGACTATTCTTAGAACTTTCAGATCTTCATGAAGTCTCACGTTATCTTTTATCAGTCTTTCAATGATCTTTTCTTGATTGCTCATGTCTATTGTAGTGCGTACTTCATGTGTCAGCACTGCAAAGGTTCGATGTGCTACGTGTGTCAAACTCGCGATTTCTTTTGCTCACGTCTGAGTCTTTTTCAGGTTTGCTCAAGCATCTGAGCTAACTGCGTGAAGAGAAATGTCATCGCTGCTCAGCTTGCGAAGTGACACGATTAGGTTTCTTTGACCTGTCAACACGTCTGCAATTTTCTGTAGAATCTGTTCAATCAACTTCTTCTGTATCTTTTCTATTTCTCTTCTGTTCATTATCTTAATCATGACTTCTCGTTTCTTGCGAAGCGACAACGAGTTGTCTCTGAAACGTTGCTTTTTCGTCGCTATTTCTTCTCTTGCCACGTTCGCTCATGACGTGATTTTCGTTGAAAGACGCATGTTTTTCTGTGTATGCAACTGCTTGTTAAGCAGTTGAACTGATGTCTTCAGTTTCTGTACATTCTTCGCAATGAATGTGTTCTGATTCATATGATGTTTTTCTTCTGAGTCGAGTCGAAGACGTTGAATCAGCTTCAATGCTATCTCTTTTCATGAATGATCTTTGCTCTTCTCTTTCTTTAACGTTGATATCTTTATTAGTAGATCAATAATATTAGCAACGTTCTCTTCATCATCATGTGAGTGTTTCGATCTTGCATCTCTGTTTTCTTGCAATGAATCAACGTCGCTTGCAATCGTCTCTGAATCAGCATTGCTGCGATTCATGCAATTCATCGTCGTTCAATCATCTTCTAGATTCACTCTGCCTTGTTTGTAGTGCTCTTTTTCAAAATTCGTGATGCGTGCGTTGTGATTGTTTTTTTCATCAAATTGTTTGTAAATCATGCAGAATGTTAAATAATTCTTGAGAGAACTGTTTAAAACTGCAAAATAAGTAAGAAATGCAATTACAAACACATTGACTCAAGTAACAATTCTCTCTCTGATCAAGTTAGAATGCTCTGATATCATCACAATAATGCAAAATAAAGCGAAGATGATGTTTCAGACTCACTTTTCATCATTTTCAGAGATTTTCATGCTGAACATAATAAACTTCAAGTACTCACTCTTGATTGAAAATGATGCTTTGCTGATGCATCATGAGATTAAAAGAGTCATTTACAAAGCAACATCTGACAAGATGTTGAAACACATGAAATATATAAATAGAATAATGCGCAGACTCATCAACGACACATCAGAACAAATACATTCTCTCTTTGAAAGATGTTTACAGAAGAAAATACAGTCAACTCAGTTCAAGAACGCAGTCACAATAGTGATGCAAAAGTCAGACAAGAAAGATTACTTCAATACAAAGATATATAAATTAATTATGTTACTCAATACACTGAGCAAAGTACTGAAATTCATTGTATTCAAACATCTGTAAAATGTTGTAGAAGTTTGCAACTTAATATTGAACATTCAGATGAAAGTTTGCAAACACAGATCAATAAATACAACTTTGCAACTAATTACAGAAAAGATACATACTGTGTAAAGTAACATGAGAAGAAGAGTAGTCTCATTGCTGAGTTTGAATGAGAAGAGTGCATTTGACAATATGATGCACAGCAGACTTTTACATGACATGAAGAAGAGAAAAGTTTTTAGACTGCTTCTTAAATTTGTGAAGAACTTTCTGAAAGATTGACGCATCACGATCACAATTGATGATTACACGTTGATGAAATGCAATGTGAATGTTGATATATTACAAAATTCTTCACTATCATTGATATTATATCTGTTCTACAATGCGAACTTGTTAAAAGCATGTGATGACATTAAGCTGAAAACTAACTTCACAAACTTCATGAATGACATCAATATCTTGATATACAAAGAGTTTATGAAATGCAACTGCAAAGTTCTTAGCGAGATTTATGATAAATGCAAACAGTGATCAAAAATGCATGACATCAAATTCTTGATAACAAAGTATAAGCTGATTCACTTTACAAGAACTTTTAAATGATTCAATATGAAAGTTGATATAAAGCTGATGAAACATCAGATTAACTTGAAATCAAATATCAGAGTCTTGAAAGTTCAACTGAACTTCAAGTTGAAATGAGTAATTTACATGCATCATGTTGAAGCAAAACTAGTGACTAAACAAAAGATCATGCAGACAATCATTGAGTTTACTTGAGACTCATCAATAATGACAAGTAAGTAAATATACTTCGCGATGACGCGCTCTCTGCTTAGTCACGAAGTCATCATATAATATACATCACAGAGAGTAAAAGATCATTGAAAGAGTTTAAGCATCAAGTTGAGATTAACATAAGAAAGAGCATTGTGACAAATCATCAACATTTATTGAGTGATATCAATAAAGACTTTACAGATGAAAATAAATATAATGTCGATAGATATTCACTTATGAAAGCTGATACAAAGATCAATAATAAACATGAATTCTTGAAAATCAGACGAAGTTATTGAGATGACAATGCATTGAATTTGCAACGACTTAATACTCAAAAGAGATTGAAAATCAAAGCTGCATAAAACATCTTTACAGCTGAAGCAAAAGTGAATGAAAGAAACATTTAAGCAGATGAAGATGAATCGAAGTCATCTTTACACAGCGATTTTCTGATCAAAGTCATCGAAGATAGTTATAATTGTAAACAAGAAAATGTCAATAAGACAACATAATTTCAACATGTTTGCATTAAAACAAAGAGTTTACTTGAATAATAATGATAGCAGAGATGATGTTACAGCGATTGTGATAAGAATGAACTGAAAGCTAAATAAAAGACTGAGAGAATCGACTTTAATTATCACTCATCATGATAAGTTGAAAGAATTAGTTGCAAGAGCAAAACATCTTGCAGACGTAGCAACAGCAAATCAAGAGTATCATGAAAAGATATACAAAGTATACAGTGATAGTCAGACTTCTCTGAAAACAATGAAAGCTATGATATCAACAAAAGATCAGACACGTCTGCAATGAGTTCAGATCATGCATGAAAGCATTTGATTTTAAAAAGTTACGCTGAAGCTACATTGAATAGCAAAATATGCAGAAGTACTTGAAAATGAAGTGATGAACAAAATGATTGATGACATATATGATTTGTCTTTATCGCTGACTGAGTGTCAATGCACTGAAGTGATGACAAGATTGATATTCATACAGAAATAAATCAGATAAACATGAAGAATGATCTGAAAAGAGAGATTCAACGTAGCTCATTTTCAATATCTGACATCAGAGATGACACATCGATATCTGCAACTGCACAAGAATCATGCAAAGTTTCACAACGCATTATTGATGCAGTTATGCATCAAGAAAATTGACTTCAATCAATTTCTACATGAAAGATGAGTACTTAAAGTCGCTATGATGATGTGCAAGTGCAACAGAGATTAAATGTTGATTAAGCACATTTTATTAACATGTTTCAAATGAAAGACAGAATGAAAGATGATGCAACATGAAGAAAACATCATGAACTTAAGAAAGCTTCTAAAAATCAGAAGTGCAACGACAGCAATCATTTGAATGATATTCTTAACAAGCATACTGAATTAATTTTAAACTGTGACATCATTGAAGAATCAGATGAAAGAGAGAGAAAGTAGAAAAGAAATAAGTTCATAGAGTTCTTGCATTGAGAACAGTTACAGTATAAAGCGCAGAAAAAACAATAGTAGATATGAAAAGAACGCTACGCTAGCGCAGTGCTCGCTACAATATATAAAATCTTGCATAGACTCATAATGAGTGTTGAATCGAGTAAGAATCAAATAAAAAAAAATTAACATTCATCTCATCTCTCAGAATCAATCTTTCAGTCTTTGTTCTTTAATAAACAGTGATTTAATCATTTACACAATCATACATTCTAATTTAGTCAATAAAGTATGCAAGAAACTAGAAATTCAATTTATATCACTGACAAAAGAGAAGCTAATAAAAGATTATAACAAGAAGATATTTAAAAAAATCATCATTCATAAAATTCTACTCAATCTCATCATCGAAAGTCATAAGAAATTGACTGTATCAATGTTGATAACTGATATTGATCATCATGAAGTCATATTAAGTAAGCTCTGAATGAATAAAAACGAAATATTACTGAATATGCAAAATGACGTCATTGTTTTTTTGAATCAATTGAATACTTCTATTTTGATTTTTTCAATTTCGCTCAATTCAAAGCACTCAAGTTAATCATGATCAACTTCGTTTTCTTCAATCACTCAGACTAAGATCTTTATGATGCTTAAACAACTCATTTTAATCACTGCTCAGAAAGAATTATTCTTGATTTGAAGCATAAACGCAGCTTTATTCAAAACATTGTTGAATTGTTCAAAGAAGAACAAGATTGAAGTCTTTGCTTTATTCATAATGAACATTAATAGAAAAATCGCGTACAATACTCAGTGCAATTTGAACGCTTTAAACATCTTTTCAATCAATGAAATGACTCAGAATTTGAAAGATATTAAAGCGAAGCTGTCATCAAAATATCATGAGTTTCTAAATGTTTTTGATCAAGCTCAATCAAATAAATTACTCTTTCATTGCTTCTATGATCATAAAATTGAACTCATCAGTGATTCAACATTTTCTCACTGTCAAGTTTATTAAATGTTTTCTGTCAAACTTCTGAAAGTAAAAAAGTACTTAAACAAGAATCTGTTGAAGAAATTCATCACTTTTAGTCAGACTCTTTATTTCTTCTCTGTTCTATTCATTCTTAAAGCAAATAAAGATCTTCAATTTTGCGTGAACGAGTTGATGATGAGATTCATCTGTACGTGATGTTGACTACGAATCTTTTAATTCTATGTTCTGAATAAAAGTCAGAAGAGTCAAGAGATCTCAATTCAACGCAATTTGAACGATGTTAGAATGTTGTGTAAGCAGAAAAGTCAATCATGCAGAGTTTTCATCTACACGACAGCATCTTTTCTAACAGTCACAATCAATTTATGAAGAAGATTAATGACATGTCAATGTCAGTAAAAGATGAAAAGATATCTAGTGAAAAAGTCGATCTCAGTATGAGAGTCATGACTACAAGTGATCAAAGAATTTGCAACTCGTTGATTACGTCAATATACTGAAACGTCTTCATCACATTGACAGTGTCATCAAGTAATTGATGAAAAGATATCAGATAGAATAGTCAATCTCAGTTTGAGAGTCGTGATTACAGTGTTTGAAGAAGTAATGATTTATCAATCACGCTGATATATTGAAAGAGCTTGAACTCATCTTTTTTACTTGACATCAAGTCATACATCTATCTACGTGAAAAATTGAGAGCGCAGAAGAATAATCAGAACGCATTCTCTTCTATTGATCAGAGTCAATCATCAAACGATTGCGATTGCACATTTATACTAACAATTCATTCAACGACTACATGACACAAGTCAAATCAAGAGAAGAAAAGAGTTATTCAGTATAATCACACTCTATCTTTTCATCATATGCATCTCTCTTTCATCACATATTTCTCTGCGCAATGAATGACAATCATTAAGTAAGAGAACGCAGCTTTACGTATGTTACAATCATAAGCATCACGAATGCAAAGAAAACATTTTTCATCTTCGAATCAAGAATTAAATCAAAACATCATTGTATAAAATATCATCAATGAAAAGCAGAGCAAAGATGATGCATCATAAATGAATAACACAGACACTCATTAAGAGTTTACTTAAGCGTCGTGCGCTGAATAGAAGCTATAGATGCAAATTTGATACATAGTCTCATGATCATTGTTTCAACGATGCGAAGTCATCATGTAGATGACAAGTGATTTTCTTTCTCAGAAAGTTTTGTTCACTTGATATAAATAGCATAAAGTCTCTCATGAGTCAAGTCTAAATTAATGTCATAAGAGTGTATGAATTCAAATCAAATCAAATCAAATCAAATTCTGCGTGAACTATTAAAAGTTAAATATCATTTTTAAAAGAAATAAATATTCTCTATCATTGATAGACAAGATCATTGATAAAATAGTGAGTTGCAAGCATTTGACTAGATTGAACATCATATCAGCATTCAACAAATTGCAAATACATCTTGATAGCAAGAATTACATCACTTTTATCACTGCTTTAAAAGCATATAAATACAAAATGTTATCATTTAAACTGACTAATGAATCAATCTTCTTTCAACAATATATGAATGACATTTTATGAAACTTTCTGAACGACTTTTGTCAAGTTTATTTAGATGACATTCTCATTTATAACAAAATGAGAAAGAAACATAAAGATCATGTCAAACTAGTATTGAATCAACTACATGAAGCTGAACTGCAGATGAATATTTGAAAGTGCAAATTCAATGTAGAAGAGACTATCTTTCTAGAAGTCATTGTATCAGAACTAGATCTTCATATGAATCTCAGCAAAGTAATAATCATAGTCAGCTGAATCACTTTGATCAATTTAAAAGAAATTCAAAGCTTCGTGAAATTTGTTAACTTCTATCATCATTTCATTAAGAACTTCTCGAAGCTAGTCAAATCATTCATTCAACTGATTAAAAAGAACACATCTTTTGTTTAAAATGAGATCTGTGTTCAAGCTTTTGACAATTTAAAGAAACAAGTCAGCTTCATCTCAGTACTTCGTCACTTTTATCTTAAATGACAAGCTATTCTGAAGATTGATGCTTCAAACTATGTAAAAGATGAAATACTATCTCAATATAATGATGAAAGAGTTTTTCATTCAATAACTTTCTACAGCAAAAGCATGATTCTCGCTGAAATCAATTATCACATTTATGACAAGAAATTACTAATCATTATTTGATGCTTTAAACACTGATGACTCAAGCTGAAATGCATTGAACTACTCATTCAGATGTTCATTGATCATCAGACTTTAAAGATCTTCATGAAAAACAAACAGTTGAGTCAACAACAAGTCAACTATTTGAACATTCTATTAAAGTTCAACTTTCAGATCATCTTTAAATCAGATAAAATGAACATTAAGATCAATGCTTTAATCAGAATGCTTCTAATGAACGTCTCTGAATCAGCTCAGCATCTTAAAGATCATTTTCAGACTATTTTGACTTTTAATAAAGTCAATGTTTTATCTGTTGAATTGAAAGCAAATCTCTATCAATGAGTATGTATAATCAATCAAACTGATGAGTTCTGCAGCAAATATAAACAAGTTATGAATGAAAACAAGCTCAAATTTCATATCACTAAATTGAAAGACTGCGAAATCATTAACGATGTTCTATTTAGAAAAGATCTACTGTGAATCTCTGAGAACATGCACATGAAATTACTATAAGAAGTGCATGATCAATCTTCAATCTTTTATCTCGACAATAAATGAATCATTAATTTAGTTCAGCACTTCTACTATTGATCAGATTATCAAACTACTATTCAATGATACATTCAAAACTGTCATGCTTGTCAACGAAGCAAAGCTTTTAGAAATAGCATCAATGAACTTCATCATTCTTTCTTGATTTTACAGAAACGCTGAAAAGATATAACTATGAACTTCATTACTGAACTATCTCTATCAAAAGACTATAACGTCATTTGCACAATCATATGTCATTTCATCAAAGAACATCACTATGTTCTCTGTCATTAAAAAGACGATGACATCTCAGTTGAAGAAACAGTTTGAATCATGCTATGAAACGTCTATCAACTGCATGATTTACTCAGTTCTATTGTTTTGAACAAAGACTTTTAATTCATATTAACTATGTGAAAAAGTCTTTGCAAGCAATTAAGAATCTCAGCTAGTCTATTCACAGTTTATCATTCTGAAATCAATGATCAATTGAAATGAGTCAATCAAGATGTTGAACATGAACTTAGAATTTACTGCAATTACATGCAGAATGACTGAATCAAATGAATATCTATGATGAAATTCAGCGACAATTTCAATATCTTCTTAATCACTTCAATGACTTTCTTTTACTTCAATAAAGAATTTCACTCTTGAATGAGTTTCAATTCAGATATGACTGACTACAAAACAACTTGTGAATGACTTGAAGCTAGAAAAGCAAATGATATTGTCATTTAAATAAAAAAGCTACTGAGTTTTGATCATCAACAATTGAAAAAAAATGAAGCTGATCATTGAAGTTCAGATTAATAAACATAGATGAAACATCATTTATGAAGTAAATGACTGAATTTGACTATCTTTCAAAAACATCAAGACAATGAAACTCTGCAAAGATTTAAAAGATAAACAGCTGAGTCTTTATTAAATCACTGCAAAAGTGAGTATCTTCTATCATCTTCATTTATCAGTCAGCATAAAGCATCTGCATTCAATGTTCAGCTTGAAGCTACTGCAATCATATTTAGAAAATTCTCTATCAGAATAGCATTCAGAATTACTCAGATTAATCACTATCAAAGATGATGAACATTGAAAGATAAAT